>VOFD01002797.1_pt1 | contig 28083 bp, 33 predicted proteins | sample 5384101 | NCBI WGS metagenome assembly VOFD01 (sample SAMN12384723, study PRJNA508395) | human gut metagenome | isolation source: healthy gut C | host: Homo sapiens
AAGGCTCCGGATGAGATACCCGCCCGGCCCGGCGTGGGCGTCCCGCTGCAAAAGCGGCGCGAGCCGCAGCTCCAGCACCGCCTTTTCGCCGTACGAGATGCGGTACTTCAGCTCATGGCGGTAGCGTTCGCCGGTGCAGGTGCGCGGCTGCGTTTTTGCGTGGACCGGTGCGGGGAAGATGGTCTCACTCTTCATACAGGTCCTCCGTCACGCTGCCGTCGGCCTCCACAAAAAAGCTCTTCATGCCGTAGGCCTTGCCGGTCTCCATCACGTAGTAATCAAAGGCATCCTGCGTGTAGCCGGAGGCGTTCGTCGCCCGCACCCGCAGGAAATAGTGCCCCGCCGGGAGGGCATAGACCACCGTTTCCGGCAGCCGGATGTCCGCCTCCGACCAGAACGTTGTCGTGAACTGGTAGTCCTTCGCCAGCTCGGCGGTGTAGACGATGTCCTCGGCGTTCAGGTCGAACGAGGCATCCCACAGCAGCCTCAGCTGTTCACCGGCTGGCTCCGGCATCCCGATGTAGAACGGCATCGGCTTGTGCAGGCCCCTCACGGTAGGCGTCCCGGTTCTCGGTGATCTCCCGGTGCAGCCCTCTGGCCACGGTGTCGTACTCCGTCCGGCTCAGCGGCTCGTGGAGGATATCCGGCTGCTGCCAGACGAAGGGCTCCACCACGCTGCGGTACTGCGCCGTCATCTCCCCGATGCGTTCCGCGCTGCAAAAGCGGAACAGTTCCTCCACGGCGGCGTCCAGCTCTTCCCGGAAGCACCGGGTCTGCAGACAGCGGCGGAAGAGCACGTTGCCCCAGTAGTTGCTCACGCCCCGCTCCCAGCTCAGGCTGTCGGAATAGTTCCGGAACGCCCACTCGGTGCGGGAAAGCATGGCGTCGTTGTCCCAGTCGAGGATATACCACCGTGCGCTGTTCAGCGGGCTGTACAGGTACATGTTGCGGCTCTGCGTGTCGGTGTTGCCGGTCAGCAGCTGGAACGCCATCCAGTAGGCGATGTTCTCGGTGTCGAAGGTCGTCTCAAAGAGTTCCTCCATCGGCACGGTCTCGTCGTTGAGCGCTTCCAGCATTTCGATGAGCTTTGTGTGGTCGTCGCTGCCCTTGATCTCCAGATGCTGTTCAAAGGCGACCGGGTCATAGGCCAGGTCGGTCTTCCGGCGGATGGCGTCCTCATACCGAAAAAACTCGAAGAAGTTCACCTTGTACAGCTGGCCGTTCTGGTCCAGCCCATGGGCCTTCAGGGCTGTCGGGTTCAGCTGCTCCACCTGGGTATAAAGCCCATAGTCCACAAAGGCCCCGCTGTCCGCCTGCGTCAGGTCCTTCACATACAGATGCACGAACTGGGTGCGCAGGCCCACCATCTGAGGGATGCCCCGGATGAGGTCATACGCCATCTTGTTGCGGAAGCGCAGGCCGTCGCCCTGATGCTTGTTCAGTGCAATGGTCCGCTGGCCCCGCCAGGTCCCCTTGTTCTTCTTCAGCTGATCTTATAGTTTTTCTGGGCGTTCCGGCTGGACGTCTGACCGCGGATCTGGACCGTCGCGTTCGGCACCGTCTCCCCCATAGCCCACCTCCGAGAGGAGCGGGCCGTTCTCGTCTCCCCCCTGCAGCAAGGCCGCCGTCTGGTAGCGGGGCACCTGCATGTGCTCGTAGTCGTAGACCGAATAGGAATTGATCTCCGCCCAGGTATGGTCGGTGTTCTCGGCTTCGTTCCCACGGGTGACGGTCAGATACATGGTCACGACGCCGCTGTCGTCATAGACCGTATACAGCCCGTCATTGTCCCGCAGGTGGATGCTGTCATCGGGCTGTTTTTCCACCGGCGTTCCCGAAATCGTGGAAACTTCCTCCGACGCCGCCGTTTCCTCCGCCGGGGCAGAACGCTGCACCCCACGCAGAACCCTGCCAGTGCAGCCCCCAGGGCCAGCACCCTGCGGCGGGGGGATCGTTTTTCCCTGTATCATGCTTCCTCCTTTTTCTGCAGGCTGTGCCGCTCCAGAAACAGCCCCAGCCGGGTGAATGCCCCGGCCTTTTCCTCGGCCACGACGGGCTGCTGGCCGAGGATGCGGTAGGGCAGGTTCCGGGTGAACCGGTCCAGCCGCAGCAGCGCCGTCAGGAACAGCACCGCTGCCCCGGCCAGGAACCCGAAGCCGTAATACGCCGGGTCAAAGCGCAGGGACAGGGCCGTCAGCCCCGCAGCCGCCCCCGCAAAGCTCAGCGCCGCCCCCAGCGCCCCTTTGTAATCTGTGAAATAGAGCAGGATGAGCAGCACCGTGTTGCCCACCGCATACAGCCCGTACCCCACGCAGAGGGTGCGGAAATATCCGTGCATCAGGTCATTGAAGCCGAGCGGCAGATACCCCATCACCAGCGCTTCCAGCGAGATGACCCCTGCCGTGGTGAACAGCTGCTTGAGGGCCGTGTAGAAGAGTTCCCGGTTCAGCACCGCCAGCATCTCTTCCCCGGCGGCGGTGATGTCGCCCACACGCCGCCGTCGTTGAACAGGCTATAATAGGTGTGGTAGCGGGGGTAGAAGTGCACTTCCACCGACACCACGAAGTTCACCGTGGTGACTAGGATGCTCAGAAAGGCCAGCAATGCCGGGACGTCGTAATACGGTGCCCCGTAGAACAGCCCCTTCACCTGCACACCGATGGGGCCCAGCCAGACCAGCACGAGGTGGGCAAACAGCCCGATGTCGGTACACAGGCCCGTCAGGGCCAGCGGCAGAAAGCGGTCCACCCAGCGCAGAAAAGAGCCAGGGGCTGCCCTGCCGGTCCGGGAAATAGCGGCAGAGCCGCCAGACGTCCAGCATCAGCATGACGCCGTACCCCAGCGCCACTGCAAAAGAAAGCCTTCCAGCGCCGGGCGCGCGCCAGCAGCACCAGCAGCGCCCCCGGCCCCGAAGGCCGTGCCCACCGCCGCCGCAAAGGCGATGAGGACGCTGCGGTAGTCCTTGAGGGCGGTCAGGAGGCTCATGGCGTTCCAGTTCACGATCATCTCCGCAAAGAGGGCCAGGCAAAGCAGCCCCTGCAAAAGCGTCGCACCGGACACCAGCAGAAACAGCCCATACAGCCCACATCCGCCCGCCAGCAGCAGAGCGTTCGCGCCCCAGAATGAGGGCAGCACCAGCTGCTCCTGCTCTTCATAGAGCATGTCCGCCAGAAACCGGGTCACCGGCATGGCAAACAGGCTCGTCACGGTGAGCGAAGCCAGCAGGGTGTCCGTCACCATGCAGACCAGAAGGTCCTGCTCGGTCTTCGCCGCCCCGGCCCAGCCGCAGAGCACCAGGATGCCCAATTGCAGCAGCACACCCAGCAGCATCGGTCCGGTGCAGAGGATGCCCGCGCAGCCGTAGGCCCGCAGACCCGCCAGCAGCCCTTTGCGGCGGAACAGCTTTTTCAGTTCGAACCCAATTCCAGCCATAATTCCTCCGAATCCGTTTGATCCGGCAGGCCGTGCGCCTGCGCGGTCTCTGCATACAGGGCACGGTACTGCTCCAGCATCTGTTCGTAGCGGTAATCCTGCGCCACCCGCTTCTGCCCGACCGCGCCCAGCTTCTCCCGCAGGGCGCGGCTCGCGCAGAGTTTCTCCATCGCGTCCGCGAGGCCCTGCCGGTACATGGGCGGCACACAGTACCCGGCCCGGCCCAGTGTGTCACCGGGGGCTCCTTCCAGCAGCTCCCGGCAGCAGCCCCGTCGGTGGTGACGCAGGGCCGGCGGGCCGCCAGCGATTCCAGCACCGAGAGCGGCTGCCCCTCCGAAATGCTGGTCAGGACGGTGAAGTCCAGCCGGTGCAGGTACGCGGCGCTGTCCACCCGCCCGGTGAACCGGACGTTCTCCAGCCCCAACTGCCGGGCCAGTGCCGTGCACTCGGCCGCGTACTCCGCATCGTCCACCCCGCCCAGGATGTGGAGCCGGACGTTCTTCCGCCGGGCGCTCAGTTCCCCAAAAGGCATAGAGCAGGGTCTTGATGTCCTTGATGGGAGCCAGCCGCACCAGCGCCCCGATGTCCACCCAGCCGTCCTCCGCCTTGAGCGGGATGCCGCAGAAGGTCTCGTACGGGATGCCGTTCGGGATGACGACGCACTTTTCCGCCGGGCACCCCATCCCGATCGGATGCTGCGGGCGCTCGTGAACAGGCTCGTCACCCGGAACGCCTGCCGGTAGATCTGCTCCGACAGCATGTAGAAGAATCGGATCCACCGCTCCTTGAAATCCGGCCGCACCCACTCGGCCCGGATGATCTCCTCCTCCCGCTCGCGGGTGTAGATGCCGTGTTCCGTCAGCAGCACCGGCCGGTGAAAGGTACTGCCGCCCCGGCAGGCCAGCAGCCCGCCGTAGCCGGTGCAGATGGCATGGTAGAGGTCCGCTTTGGGCACCTCCCCGTGAGCAGATAGAGCACTGGCAGCAGCATGGACCGCACCGTGTGGAACGCATCCGCAAAGGCCGTGTAGGGGTACTCCTCCGCGCAGATCTTTGTGAACATCTGCATGAACGCCCGGCTCTGCAAAAAGGCCAGCGGGTGCGCCTTTTTTTCGCCAAACAGCCGGAACAGCACCGCCCAGTCCGGGCTGCCCAGCCGCACCAGCTCCTCCAGCGCGGCCTGCTCCTCTTCGGTGAACGGCTGCGGCTTTGCCTCCCCGCGCAGCCGCAGCGCGTCATCCAGAAATACTTCGTGCACTTCCACCACGTTGGGCGGCAGCTCATAGACGAAGCGGCCTCTGTCCTTCGCGTTCGCACCGATGACCCAGAGAACAAATTCGTGCTCCGGCATGGAGCGGATGCAGCTGTGCATCCAGGTGGATACCCCGCCATAGACATACGGGTAGGAACCTTCCAATACCAGACAGATGCGCATGATTCACCCCTCCTTTCGTTCGATGGTCCCGACCGTGTTTTCCGCCTTGAGCAGGTAGAGTTCCCCGGTCAGGCAGGTCAGCTGCCCGCCGGTCACGCGGCCGGGCACCCCCTCGTTCGCGCGGAACAGCAGCCACGCTTCGTCGGTGAAATTGCCCAGCGTCAGGGTCAGGCGTCGGCGGCGCTCTGCAGCGTCACATTCACGCCCGAAAACCGCTGGATGGCCCCGGCGCACTCGCTGGCCGTCTGCATCCGCAGGCCGGTCGCTGCCGTCGAGAGCCAGGTCAGGTAGCGTTCCAGCCCGCCCTTGTAGACCTCCCAGCCTTCCGCTGCGCCGCGGTCCACGTCCAGCAGGTCATCCGGGTGCATGAAGTGGGTGCTGACGAAGTGGAAGTTCAGCTCGCTCAGCGCGGCCAGCTGCATATAAGGCTCGTTCACCATGCCTCCGGACACGATGCGCGGTTCTTCCACGATGCCGTCCGCTGCCACGCCAAATTCCTGCACATAGGGCAGGTCGGTGCCGTCTTCGAGGTAGGAGCTGGCGATGGTGCGCACCTGCGGCACCCGCTGGCCTAAGATCGCCCGCCCGGAGGCCGACAGGATGTTGGACGGCGGCACATACACCGAACCGGCGGCATAGGGCAGGACCGCCCGCTGGAACGCCGTCAGCTCGTCCATGGCTGCGACGATGGCGTCGGCGCTGGGCCATGGGTTGTAGTCGTACAGACCGGCGTAATCGGTCTGTGGCAGAACGAGGGGCTGGTGGTTGTAGCCGTGGAAGCCCACTTCCCCGCCCTGCCGCAGCAGCAGCCCGCCAAAATAGCGGAACGGCTGGGTATCGCTCTGGCGGAGGGGCGGGTCGGTGGTGTCGTCCTCATAGTTCTCGATCATGACGCCCGTGTACCGGATGCCGAACCGCTCGGCCAGCTGGACGAGGTCCGGCCACCAGACCTTGGCGTAGAAATCCGCGATGCTCAGGCCGTAATCCTGCCGGATGTACTGGCCGTCGCCCTCCGGCACCGGCGAGGGAAAGTCGTCCAGAAAAAAGACGGCGCTGTTGAGCACCGGGTAGGCGCAGGCCTCCCCCAGCAGGCTGTACGAGGCCGCATAAAAGCCTCGCATGACCTTGTCGTAGACGCCGATGTTGTCCACCACCACCCGGCCCTTGCCGAGTTCGGTGCTCAAATCAGCGGGACGCCCTCGTCCCCGGTGACGGCATACACCGCCGCATCGTCCCGCAGCTGCACCGCCATGGAGGATTCGAACGGGTCGCTCAGCTCATACCGCTGCCCGCCGCCCAGCAGGAAGCCCTCGGCCGGCACGATGCTCTCGGCCGTTTTGCAGTTCCACGCCGAGGCCAGCACCCCAAGTTTCTGGGCCACCACATCGAACGCCCCGCACTTTTCGGGTGTCATCGCAAAGAGGACATTGCCGCCCTGCTCCACCCAGTCCATCAGGTCGAGCAGACGCAGGCCCAGCGGCTCGAAGTTCGGCACCAGCACCACGATGGTCTCGTAGTTTTCAAAGGCCGGAAGTGCTTCCGGGGCGGTGTCGGCAAGGTCTGCGGCCTCGGCGGGGACCTTCATATCCTGCAGGATCTGTTCCAACTGTTCTTTTGCCTCTGCCACGCTCACCTGGCGGCTGTCGCAGAGCAGCAGGCAGACGGGGGCCTGCCCCGCCAGTGCTTCTTCCTTGGTCAGGGCATGGTCGAGCGCCCCGATCTGAACATGGGCCGCGGTGTACTGCACCCCGCTGCGCTCCGCAAACAAAGCCCCTGCCAGCAACAGGAACACCAGCCAGACCAGCAGCAGCCTGCCCCACCGGAACCGCCCCTTCCACAGCCGGTTCATGCGGCACCTCCTTTCCAGAACGCCAGTTCCTGCCGCCCCGCAGCGCTCAGGTAGACCTGGGTGCGCTCCATCTCCTGCAGGATGCTCCGCACTTCGGCACCGCTTTTCCGGGCGGCGGCGCTGCGCAGCCGCAGCAGCCAGGGCGTTTCCCGCACCGGCCAGCGGCGGACCAGCTCTTCGAGCGTCTGCTCCGCAGCCTTGTACTCCTGCAATTGCAGCTGCACCTCTGCCAACCGGCAGCCGAAGCTGTAGCCCTCCTCTCTGGGGCTGTCGGCCAGCTGCAGCTTGAGCAGCCGCTCCAGCTGTCGGCGCTGCAGTTCGGCTGCTCGACCCTGCGCCAGCCCCAGCTTCAGCGAGCGTTCCAGCGCGTTGGCGTAAGCCGCCAGCACCTCCCGGTCGTTCGGGTCGTCGGCAAAGCGGCGGGCGTCCTGCTGCAAGGCAAGGTCCGCCTGCTTGGAGATCTGTGCCATGGCCGTGGCCGCGTAGTGCACCACCTCGCTGTCGTCGTTCATGCGGGCCTGCTGCAGCAGGTCGTAATACTGCACCGGGTCCTCCGTGAGCACCGACAGGATCAGCTTCCGCCGCTGCTCGGCAGTGTCCAGGATCAGTGCCTCTTCCAGCGGCACCGTTGCCGCCGTGCCGGCCCGGTCTTCGACCCGGATGCTGCGGTGGAGCTCATCGTCTACCCGCAGTTTTTCCATAAGGTCTGCGTGCAGTCCGTTCCGTCTCATACCCGCACCTCCTGCTTTGCTGCGGGCTTCGTTCCGGCCCGCACCATGGCCGTTTCGGCCAGCCCGCAGAGGATGCGGAACATGTTCTGGTAATAGAGCGACATCTGCTCCCCTGCCGCATCGTGCAGCAGGATCAGCGCCCGCAGCTCCCCGTTTTCCCGCACGGCCGCGCCGAACATGGGCAGGCCGGGCGTCAGTTCCCGGTTCACCCACAGCCCGTCCTGCTCGATGCCACGCAGCACCGGGCCAAGGCCCGTGCCTTCCAACAATTGCGGGCAGCGGGCGGCAAAGTCCGCGCTGCAGGCGGCCCGCCGGGCCAGATGCCGCCGGGCGTCCACGCGGTAGACCGCCGCGCTGTGATTTTCGAGCACATCTTCCAGCACCTCCACGATCTTCCGGGGCAGCTCCTGCGCCGGGGCCGCGTCCAGCGCTTTGGTCACGGCATACACCTTGCCGAAGCTGTCTCTCCGGCCCAGGATCGCCGCCGGAACGAGCGCTTGTCCTCAATGTATCCTGATACAGCTGCCGCACGAACCGCAGCCGCTCTTCCAACAGTTTCTGCTCCTCCTCGGCAAAGCGGAGGTCCTCGGCGCTGCGCAGCTGCACATAGCCGCACACCGCCCCCACCACGAAATACACGAGGAAGGCCAGCCAGTTGGACGGCTCGTAGAAGAGCAGCAGCGGCGACGCGCCCTCGGCCCAATAGCCCGCCGCCAGCGAGAGCGACGCCAGAAACGCCGCCGCCACGCCTGCGTTCAGGCCGTAGACATCGGCGATGAGCACGATGAACGCCAGCCGGAAATCCACCACCCGGAACTGCGCCTGGGTGCTGGTCATCCGCACCAGCAGTTCGGATACGCCCCAGGCCCCCAGCAGTTCCAGCACCGGGACCAGCAGCCGGTGCCGCGCGGCAAAAGCCGCTGAGCCGTTCCGGCCATTTTTTGCGGCGGGGCTGCTTTTCCTGCCGGAAGAATCGGGGCAGGTCGTCCAGCAGGTCGTACCGGGGAACCACCCATACGCCCGGCGCAGCTGGCCGTCGTCGGGCGGGTAGACTACTACCGCGACCTGCTGAGCAGCTGCCGGACATCATCACCTGCCGCCGCTTCTCCCTGAACGATGCGGCTCCTCTGGCAGAGTACCTGATGGATCTGAGCACGACCGAGGTTGCAGGCACCTTCTATTCCAGCTACCTGAACAACAATCAGGAGCCGGACGGTGCGATCCGCTGGCTGCCCATGTGCGCCGAGGTGGACGGCACGGCTGCAAATGTCGATCTGTTTGCTCAGTACAATATCCCTCTGCCCACCAACTACGCCGAGTTCGTGGCGGCCATTGATGCCTTTGAGGCTGTCGGCATTAAGGGCTATCAGGCAGACTGGAGATATGACTACACCTGTCTGGAAACCATGCAGGGCTGTGCTATCCCGGAGCTGATGAGTCTGGAGGGCACCACATGGCGCATGAACTACGAGAGCGAGACCGAGGACGGCTCCACCGGTCTGGATGATGTGGTGTGGCCGAAGGTCTTTGAAAAATACGAGCAGTTCCTCAAGGATGTGCGGGTGCAGCCCGGTGACGATCGGTTGGAGTTGAACCCCATTGCCAAGCCTTTCTATGCGCGGCAGACCGCCATGATCCGCACCACGGCAGGCATAGCGGATGTAATGCTCGACCTGTACGGCTTTAACGCATCCATTCTGCCCTATTTCGGCGAGACCGCCAATGATAGCTGGCTGCTGACCTACCCCATGTGTCAGGCAGCAGTTTCCAACACGGTAGCACAGGACGAGGCAAAGCTGGCTGCTGTGCTGAAAGTCCTTGGGGCCGTGTACAGCGCAGAGGGGCAGAGCAAGCTGGCCGCTGGCGGCGCGGTGCTCTCTTATAACAAGGAGGTAAACATCACCTCCTCCACTTCTCTGGAACACGTTGCGGATGTCATCAGCGCAAATCATCTGTATATGCGTCTGGCCTCCACCGAGATCTTCCGCATTTCGGAAGATGTGGGCCACAAGATGATCACCGGCGAATACGATGCCAAGGCCGGATACGAGGCGTTCAACGAGCAGCTTGTCACCCCCAAAGCAGACCCCGAAACCGAGATCCTGTTCACCCAAAACACCGCATACTCCATCGACATGACCGACCACGGCAGCGCTGCGGCTTCCTCGCTGATGAACGCCCTGCGCGCCACCTATGATGCGTCTATTGCAGTCGGCTATTCGCCGCTGGTGTCCACCTCCATCTACTGCGGCGAGTACAGCAAGCAGCAGCTTTTGTGGGTGATGGCAGGAAACTACGCCGTTTCGCAGGGGGAATATACCGGTGCAGAGCTGCGGCAGATGATGGAGTGGCTGGTGAACGTAAAGGACAACGGTGCAAACCCCATCCGGCACCGGAATTATATGCCCGTGACCAGCGGCATGGAATACAAAGTGACCGAATACGAGCAGGGCAAGTTCCGTCTGGAAGAACTCACCGTCAATGGTGCGCCGCTGGACGATACGGCCACCTATACCGTATTTGTGGCGGGCACCGATGTGTGGATAGAGAACGAGGTCTACAGCTGCCCCATGCCGGAAAACCTGAAGACCAAGCGAACGGAATATGCCATTGAAGGGGCAGACAGCCGCTCCTGCCTGAAGGATTCGCTGGCGGTCAGCAAGCAGTTCCCCGCCCCCTCCGAGTATCTGACCATTGTACAGGGAGAATAAGCTCTTGAAGAACGAAACTAAGATGCAACGCTCTGTAAAAAGCCGTATCCTCGCGGTCATAGCAATGCTGCTGCTCGGCATCAGCATTCTGACGAGCCTCGTTGTCTTTACGGATTTTATGGAGCACACCATCTACGAGGAAAGCACTGCACATGATCGACACCGAAACTCGCAAGGTGGAATACGTCAGCCCCAATGTCCAGCGCATTCTGGGCCTCTCCCCGAGGCGGTGCAGGAGGATCTCCACGTTCTATACCCTGCCGGAGACGACAGCGGTGCATCGCGGCTGGAAAGTCTGATGCAGATGGAACAGGGCGTCCAGCAGGAATGGGAATGTGAATTTGTCAATCAGGAGACCGGTGAGCCTCGCTATCTCCATGTGACCGGCTTCCTCAATGATGTGCAGGGCGCAAGAAAGTGCATCGTGGATATGTCCGACCGCACGGGCGAGCACCAGACCACGCTGGCTGTGGAAGCCGCACTGGAAGTAGCCGAAAAGGCCAGCAAAGCCAAGACGGACTTCCTCTCCAATATGTCCCACGACATCCGCACCCCCATGAACGCCATCATCGGCATTACTACCCTGATGAAAAACGAGTTGCACCAGCCGGAAAGGCTGGCCGAACATCTGGGCAAGCTGGAAACTTCCGGTCGGCTGCTGCTGGGCATCATCAACGATATTCTGGACATGAGCCGCATCGAGAGCGGCAAGACCACCCTGAACATCGAAAAATGAACATTTCCCAGCAGGTCAGCCAGCTGGACAGCATTATCCGGCAGCAGGCCAGCCAGCGCCGCCAGACCTTTACGGTGGAGACCCATATGCAGCACGAAAACGTGCTGGCCGACCCCAACCGTCTGAATCAGGTGCTGATGAACATCCTCTCCAATGCGGTCAAGTATACGCCCCAAGGCGGACACATCCGGTTGGCGGTGGACGAGCTTACCCATACCGAGCACTACGCCAAATACCGGTTCATCGTGCAGGATGACGGCATCGGCATGAGCGCGGCCTACCAGAGGACCCTCTTCGACCCCTTTACCCGGGAGGAGAAATCCGGCACCAACAAGGTGCAGGGCACGGGCCTCGGCATGGCCATCACCAAGAGCATCGTAGACCTGATGGGCGGCACCATCCGGGTGGAGAGTGCCACCGGCAAGGGCACCCGCTTCGAGGTCGTTCTGGAATTTCCCATCGACGCCGAGGCGGACAAGGTGCAGACGGCGCCGGCTCTCCCGGAGGAGGCCGAGGCCGTCTCGCCCCTGTCCGGGATGAACTTCCTCTGCGCCGAGGACAACGCCATCAACGCCGAAATTCTGGAGCTGCTGCTGGAGACCAAGGGTGCGCGCTGCACCATCTGCTCCAACGGTCAGGAGATCGTAGACACTTTCGCCAGCGTCAAGCCCGGCGAGTACGACACGATCCTGATGGACGTGCAGATGCCCGTCATGGATGGCCTCGAAGCCACCCGGCGCATCCGCAGCGGCGAAAACCCGCTGGGCCGGACCATTCCCATCCTTGCCATGACCGCCAACGCATTCCTTGAGGATATGCAGAAGAGCCGGGACGCCGGGATGGACGAACATCTGTCCAAGCCCGTGGACATCAACGCACTGGAGCAGACGGTAAAGCGCTTCCGCGTTACCCCCCCCGAAAATAAATAGTGGAATCGCACGGTTTCTTAGACGGCCGACACTCACGACCTAGCAGGGCCGCCCATTTGCGGCCCAGCTCTTTTTTTGTGAGAGAGCAATCATGATGAATCAAAGTATTGGATGGTATTGCGTATGGAACAACAGCCAAATAAAATCCAGCCTATGCTGCTATCGGCACTTGCCCAATTGAGCACCTGCCTGATCGTCTGGAATTTTCATATTCCAAATCCAAATATCCTGCTTTTTGTTGTTCTTTCTGCTGTGCTCGTGAAATACGGCTATGCAGCAGGAATCGTAAGCGGCCTCATTGCATTCCTATACTCCGCGTTTTTCTTTTCTACCGACCACAGCTTTTTTCTTTACACCTCTTTGAACCTTCAAAAGCTCATCGTGATCGGCCTTGGTATCGCTGCGAACATTCTGCTGATCGGTCGCCTGCAATGGCAGTTCGAGCGCTCCAGCATGGAAGAGATGCAGGCCGAAGCCGAGGAAAAGCTTCAAGAAACAACAGAGAGCTACCGTGCAAAACTTTACTACGATGTCCTGACTGGCGCATACAACCGCCGCTACTATGAGGATATCGCATCCCGTATCGTCGGCCCCGCAGGCATCGCGCTGATGGATGTGGACGATTTCAAAATCTGCAACGACACCTATGGACATTACGCCGGTGATATGGCGCTGAAAGCGGTAGCCGCCGCCATCCGCTCCTGCATCCGGGATTCCGACCTGCTCATCCGCTACGGCGGGGACGAGTTCCTGCTGGTGCTGCCCGGCATTCCGAGCGACATCCTGCAAGCCAAGCTGGAGCAGATCAGAGCCGCCGTGCAGCAGGCTACTGTACCCGGTTATTCGCATTTTCGCCTCTCGCTGAGCATCGGCGGAACGATGCAGGCCATCACCGACCCGATGGAGAATGCGGTTCGCCGGGCAGACCGGCTGATGTATCAGGCAAAGTGCCGCAAGAACGCCGTCATGGCGGAGGTTCCGGGGCATAGTCTTGCAGCGCTGGAAAAACTTTTACAGAATAAGTCGCAGATCTTACTTGTGGATGACTCCGCAATGAAAAGCATGCTGCTAAAGGAGATACTGGGCGGGGATTACAGAATTCTTGAAGCAGAAAACGGACAAGAATGCCTGGAAAAAATGCAGGCGGAGGCCGGGAACATCGCACTGGTGCTGCTGGACATCAACATGCCGGTCATGGATGGCTTCGAGGTGCTCAAGGCCATGAACGCCAACCACACCATCGAGGACATCCCGGTCATCATGATCTCCAGCGATGACTCTAACGCTGGGAAGTCCTATGAACTAGGCGCGAGTGATTATGTCAATCGACCTTTCGATGCACGCATCGTATACCGCCGCGTGACCAACACCATCAAGCTGTATGCCAAGCAGCGGCGGCTGGTGAAGATGGTGTCCGACCAGATCCGCGCCCGCGAAAATAATACGGATACGCTGGTGGGTGTGCTGAGCCATATCGTAGAATTCCGCAACGGTGAAAGCGGCGCCCATGTGCGGCACATCCGTATCATCACCGAAATGCTGCTCCACCGTCTGTTGGAGATCAGCAACAACTACTCGATTTCTGCAGAACAGCAGGATCTGATTCCGCTGGCCTCTACCCTGCACGACATCGGCAAAATCGGGATCGACGAAAAGATCCTCAACAAGCCCGGCAGGCTGACCCCGGAGGAATTTGAGGTCATCAAGACCCACAGTATGCTGGGCGCGGAGATGCTGCAAAAGCTGGAAAATTTCGGCGAGGAGCCGCTGCTGCAGACCGCCTATGAGATCGCCCGCTGGCACCACGAGCGCTGGGATGGCCGGGGCTACCCCGACGGGCTGTCCGGCGACGACATCCCCATCAGCGCACAGCTGGTCGCGCTGGCCGACGCGTACGACGCCCTGACCAGCGAGCGCTGCTATAAAAAGGCTTTCTCCCACGAGAAAGCGGTGCAGATGATCCAGAACGGCGAATGCGGCGTGTTCAGCTGCAATGCCTGACCGATGTGCAGGCTGACCTGAAAGAAGAACAGCAGCACAACGCAGCGGACGCAAGTCAAAATAGGAGTATAAAAAGCCCAAATGAAACACAGAATCTCACGCCGTGCCTTTCTGCGCGGGTGCGGGCTGCTGGCGGCCTCTGCGGCCGCCGGGGGCCTGACTTCCTGCGGAGAGACGAAAGCGAAGGACGAGCGGCCTCCCCCAGATCATTGTGGGAAGCGACACCTATCCTCCCTATATCTATCTGAATAACGACGGCGTTCCCGCCGGGATCGACGTGGAGATTGCCACCGAGGCGTTCCGCCGCATGGGGTATTCCACCCGGTTCGAGCCGATCGACTGGGAGCAGAAGACCACTCTCGTGGAGAGCGGCGCCATCGACTGCATCTGGGGCTGCTTTTCCATGGAGGGGCGCGAAGCGCTCTACCACTGGGCGGGACCTTACATGGTGAGCCGTCAGGTGGTCGCCGTGAATGACGACAGCAGCATCCAGTCCCTCAGCGACCTTGCCGGGAAGAGCATCGCCGTCCAGAGCACCGGCAAGCCGGAGGAGCTTTTTCTCAGCGGCTCCGACCCCCGCCTCCCGCAGACGGTGGAGGTGTTCAGCATCGAAGACCGCAGTGTGCAGTACGCAATGCTGGCCTGCGGCTATGTGGACGGCATCGCCGCCCACGAGACAGGCATCCTGCAATATGGGAAAGATAACTCCGTGGCGTTCCGCATCCTGGAGGAACCGCTGCTCGTCACCGGGCTGGGCGTGGCCTTTGCAACGAACGACAGCCGCGGGCTGGACACCCAGCTGAACGATACCCTTGCGCAGCTGCGCGAAGACGGCACGCTGGAGCAGATCGTTGGCCGATACCTTGAACATGCTTCGCAGTATCTGGAGGTGGACACAATTGGCGCGTAAAAACAGAACCCCCCGGATAAAAGGATATGGACAGCCTATCTGATTATCGGCGTGTTCTTTATGGCCGGTATTGCTTTTCTCTCCAGCTGGCGGGCAATGCGCGCAGCAGAGGCTCGCTTTCTGCCAGACACTTGAGTTTGTCAAATCCCAGTCCACCAGCTTTGAAAAGCACAACGATACCATCACGGCAAAGGCACTCCGCCGCACGGCGGTCGCAGTCCATCAGCTGGCAGAGAATCCTGCGCTTGACCTCTCCGACCCGCAGTGCCTGAACAGGCAGACAGAAAAGCTCTGGCTCACCGGCATTTCGGTTCTGGGACCGGATGGCACGCTCCTGTGCGAGTCCACGACCAACGGCATCGGTTATGACCGGTTTGGAGAGCAGCTCAAAAATGATACTGTCCTGGACGTTTTCTCTTACCCGCGAAGACCTATATGAAGCGGGTCCTGCTGGAGGACGGGTCTGCTCGTGGATGTGACGGCACACCGGGCAGAAAGCAAAGAGCTCATCCTGCTTGCCTACCGCTATACCCCGGCGGAATTTGTGGAGGAAACGGCGCTGTCCATCCAGTGTACTGGATGGCTACCCGGCAGAAACCAGCGGCACGCTGTTCATCGTGCAGAACAATCAGGTCGTTGCCGCAAACCGCCCGGAGCTGATTGGGCAGGATGCTGCAGGCAGTCTGCCGGTGCGGGAGATCCGCAAAGCCGGGCTGCCGAAACACTGATCCATACCCACGATTGGAACGGCTCCGGCTGCTATTTTGGAATGTACTGCCACGGAAGATCTTTCGATCTCTATGCGTATACGGATGAAAAATCCGTCTTCCGTGAATCGTTTCCGTTGATCTTGATGGCGCTGGCCGGTTACATCCTGCTTGTAATGGTCCTTCGGGTGCTGCGCCGCCGCTCCGTGCAGGAGATGGAGCTGCAGAAGAAAGAGCAGGAGAGAGAAGTACCAGACTCAGCTGGAGGAACAGAACCGCAAACTGGAGATCGCACTTCAGCACGAAGGTGCGGCAAACCGTGCCAAGCGGGAGTTCCTGTTCAATATGAGCCACGATATCCGCACCCCCATGAACGCCATCATCGGCTTCACCTCGCTGGCTGCGACCCATATTGATCATAAGGAGCAGGTGCTGGACTACCTCAAAAAGATCTCTACCTCCAGCCAGCATCTGCTTTCCCTCATCAATGATGTGCTGGATATGAGCCGCATCGAGAGCGGAAAGGTAAAAATCGAGGAGAAAGCGGTGCATCTGCCGGATCTCGTCCACGATGTACGCTCCATCATCCAGCCCAATGTCTCGGCCAAGCGGCTGTCGCTCTTCATTGACACCATGGATGTGGAGAACGAGGATATCATCACCGACCCGCTGCGGCTGAATCAGGTGCTGCTGAACATTCTGTCCAATGCCATCAAGTTCACTCCCACAGGTGGCACGATCAGCATCCGCATTGCTGAGAAAAACGGTGCGCCCAAGGGCCGGGCCTGCTATGAGTTCCGCATCAAAGACAACGGCATCGGCATGAGTGAGGAATTCCAGAAGCACATCTTTGAGGAGTTCGCCCGTGAGGAAAACTCCACCGTCAGCGGCATTCAGGGGACCGGCCTCGGAATGTCCATCACCAAGAACATTGTGGACCTGATGGGCGGCACCATCGCCATCGAGAGCGCAGCCGGGCAAGGGCAGCGAATTCATCGTGAATCTCTGCTTGCCCTCAGCGGACAAAAGGTGGAGCTCAGGCAGCTCCCGCAGCTGGAAGGGTTGCGCGCACTGGTGGCAGACGACGACACCGACACCTGCCTGAGCGTCAGCACCATGCTGTCCAAGATCGGGATGCGGCCGGAGTGGACGATCTCCGGCAGGAAGCGGTGATCCGCACCCGGTATGCCATGGAGCAGGGGGATGAATTCAATGTTCTACATCATCGACTGGCTGATCCCCGATATGAACGGCATCGAGATCGTGCGGCAGATCCGCAAGGTGATCTGGAAAAAGCTGCCCCATCATCATCCCACTCGGACATCTCTCCTCGTGGGCACTCGCACACGCCGTACCGAATGCCTATTTAATTTACCAGATTTTCGCCGTTCTGTCAAGCCTTAATTTCAACTTTTTCAGACATTCCCGCAGACCCCCGCCCATCGACAACCTTTTTTTGGCGAAGCCCTCATTTTTTTTTCTCTTTACAAAAACATCTTTTTGTTGTACAATAGAGATGCAAGATTTTAACCTCGGAGTAAAGGAGTGTACGACCATGTCGTTTTCAGAGCTTTTGAAGCAGTGCCGCAAGCAGAAGGGGATCAGTCAGGCGGAGCTGGCATCCAAACTGGGAGTGACCCAGCAGGCCGTCGGCAAGTGGGAAAGCGGCAAATCCTCCCCCGACCCCGCCACGGTGGCCCGCATCGCCGAGATCCTGAGCACCACGGCAGACTTCCTGCTGGGGCTCTACCGCCCGGTGTCCAACGCAGCCACCCCCGAGGAGCGCTTTTTCGGCAACTACGCCGAGAGCCTCATCCCGGTCATCGGCACCGTGAAGGCCGGATACGGCGCGCTGGCCTTTGAGGAGGATTACGGGCAGGAGTATGCCCGCGTCAAGGACCCCTCCAATTACTTCTACCTCGTCGTGCGCGGCGACAGCATGGAGCCCCGCATCCAGGACGGCGACCTCGCCCTTGTCCACAAGCAGGACACGCTGGAAAACGGCGACCTGGGCGTGCTGGTCTACGGCGACGAGGGCGAAGGCACCCTCAAGCGGTATCTCCAGCGGGGCAACTGCGTCGTTCTGCAGCCCTTCAACCCCGCCTACAACGAGCTGGTCATCAAGGGCGATGACCTGAACCGCCTGCACATCGCAGGCCGTGTGGTCGAGACGAAGGCCAAGTGGTGAGCCTCGCCCCTCTCCCCGGGCATTTCCGTGGGGGGCAAGGGGGTCGTATCCCCTTCGGGAGGTGGAGTTTTATGGAACAGTCGCTGATGGACAAGCTCACCATTCTGGCCGACAGTGCAAAATACGACGTCGCCTGCACGTCCAGCGGCGCGTCCCGTGCGGCGAGGGCCGGTACTCTCGGCAGCTGCTACGCGCCGGGCTGCTGCCACGCATTCACCGCAGACGGCCGCTGCGTCAGCCTGCTGAAGGTCCTGATGAGCAACTGCTGTGCTTTTGATTGCAGCTACTGCGTCAATCGGAAGTCCAACGACGTTCCCCGGGCCACTTTTCGCCCCGGGAGCTGGCAGAACTGACCATCGAGTTCTACCGCCGCAACTACATCGAGGGACTTTTCCTCTCCAGCGCCGTGCTGGGGACCCCCGACTACACCACCGAGCGGATGCTCACCGTTCTGCGGCTGCTGCGGAATGAATACCATTTCGGCGGCTATATCCATGCCAAGACCATCCCCGGCACAAGCCCGGATCTGATCCGGCAGATGGGCTTCCTCGCCGACCGCCTCAGCGTCAATGTCGAGCTGCCCAGCGAGCAGAGCCTCCATCTTCTCGCCCCCGACAAGGGCCGCCACTCCATCTTCCGGCCCATGAAGCAGATCTCGGTGGCAGGCGAAGAGAGCAAGGCAGGAGCTGACTCTCTACCGCCACGCGCCCAAGTTCGCTCCCGCCGGCCAGAGCACCCAGATGATCGTCGGCGCATCGCCCGAGACAGACTACCACATTTTACAGCTCTCCGAGGGGATGTACCAGAAATACGGCCTCAAGCGGGTGTTCTACTCGGCCTACATCCCGGTGTCGGACGACACCCGCCTGCCCGCGCTGGACACGAAGCCGCCCCTCCTGCGGGAGCACCGGCTCTATCAGGCCGACTGGCTGCTGCGCTTCTACCAGTTCAGGGCCGACGAGATACTGGATAAAGACAACCAGAACTTCAACCCCTACCTCGACCCGAAATGCAACTGGGCCGTCCAGCACTACGGGCTGTTCCCGGTGGACGTGAACCGCGCCCCCTTCGAGATGCTGCTGCGGGTGCCGGGCATCGGCCCCAAGAGCGCCCGCCGCATCCGGGACGCCCGGCGGCTGTCGGCCCTCGGCCTCGACGAGCTCAAGCGGATGGGCGTCGTGCTCAAGCGGGCGCAGTATTTCATCATCTGCCGGGGCTTTTCCGGGGCGCACCCGGGCCGGGGCAGCGCCGGACGGGAGCGCATCACCCGGGCGCTCATCGACCCCAACGTCTTCAGCGCCGGGGCCGAGCAGCTGAGTATGTTCGCACCGCCCGCCGTTGACCGGCTGGTGGAGCAGGGCGTGCCGCCCCGGGCGGCCCAGCGGATGGTGCGGGAGGAGGCGGTGCAATGTCTGGCGAGAGCACTGTAACGCCGCCCCGGAAGCTCCACGACGCCGATGTGGTCTACCTCTACGATGGCAGCTTTGAGGGCTTCCTGTGCTGTGTATTCGAGAGTTTCGCCCAGCATGAGATCCCCTTCGCCGTCTGGACGCCCCAGCGGGAGACGACCACCCTTTACCCCGTCCGGGACATCGAGACGGACTCCACCAAGGCCCGGCGGGTCTTTTCCAGCCTTGGGAAAAAGCTGGGCCGGGAGACAGAGTACCTCGTCAGCCGGGATTTCCTCTCCGGACAGGAGGAGAAAGAGCTGCTGCTCATCCGCTTTCTGCATCTGGCTTTCGCCCTCGGCCCCGGCACGGTCAAGCGGATGGGCCACCCGGACGTAGCCCCGCTTTACGAGATGAAAAAGAGTCTCGACTGGGAGGTGGACAAGTTTCAGGGCTTCGTCCGCTTCGAGGAGCACGACGGGATGCTGGGTGCGGTCATCCACCCCAAAAACTATATCCTGCCTCTGCTGCGGGGGCATTTCTGCTCCCGCTTTCCGGAAGAGAACTTCATGATATACGACGCAGTCCATCAGGCGGTGTTACTCTATCAGGGCCACGAGGCCAAGCTCCTCGAGCTGGCCGCACCGCTCACCCTTCCCCCGCCCAGCGCTCGGGAGCAGGAGCTTCAGGCGCTCTGGAAGCAGTTCTACGACACGCTGGAGATCAAGGCCCGCCACAACGAAAAGGGCCGGATGACCCACTGTCCCAAGCGTTTCTGGCAGGATATGGTAGAAATGCGGTGATTCTTTACAAAAAGGTTGCATCTGCGCCGTTGCGCTCTGCAAAAGGTATGGTATACTAAAGGGGAGCTTCGGCAGAGCATCTGCCGCACCCACCCCGAAACGGGCTATGATAAAAGGAGCATTGTTAAAACTATGGTTCGCATTACTATGGAAGACGGCGGCATCATCGACATCGAGCTGAACGAGGAAGCTGCCCCCATCACCTGTGAGAATTTCAAGAAGCTGGTCGGTCAGGGCTTCTATAACGGCCTGACCTTCCACCGCGTCATCCCCGGCTTTATGATCCAGGGCGGCTGCCCGCTGGGCAACGGCACCGGCGGCCCCGGCTGGAACATCAAGGGCGAGTTTGCTGCCAACGGCGTCAACAACCCCATCAAGCACACCCGCGGCGTCATCAGCATGGCCCGCAGCATGAACCCCAACAGCGCCGGCAGCCAGTTCTTCATCATGCATGAGGACGCACCCCACCTCGACGGCCAGTATGCCGCCTTTGGCAAGGTCGTCTCCGGCATGGATGTCGTGGACAGGATCGCATCCGTCCCCACCGACTGGAACGACAAGCCCAAGACCCCCGTCAAGATGAAGACCGTCGAGCTCATCGAGGGCTGATTTTCTGCACCTATGGCTTTCTCCCTTTGGGGAAAGCCTTTTTTGCATCCACAGGAGGAACTTCCATGAAGTACGATTTCACCACCCTGCCCGACCGCCATGGCCGGGACTCCATCGCCGTGGACGGGCTGGGCAAAGGCTTTGCGCCCGACGCACCGCAGCCCGGCTTCGATGCCATCCCCATGTGGGTGGCGGACATGAACTTTGTCTGCCTGCCCACCATCCAGCAGGCCGTCATCGAGCGGGTCCAGCACCCGGCTTTCGGCTATTTTGACCCGACGCCCGAATACTACAGCTCCATCATCCGCTGGCAGTCTGTGCGCAACGGCGTCACCGGCCTGACCGCCGAGGCCATCGGCTACGAGAACGGCGTTCTGGGCGGCGTCATCAGCGCGCTGAACTGCGTCTGCTCCCGGGGCGACAAGGTGCTGGTCCACAGCCCCACCTACATCGGCTTCACCCGCTGCCTGACCGACAACGGCTATGACATCGTCCACTCCCCGCTGGTGCAGGACGAAGCCGACGTCTGGCGGATGGACTACGCCGACATGGAGAAGCATCTGGCCGAAGAGCACATCCATGCCGCCATCCTGTGCAGCCCCCACAACCCCTGCGGCCGCGTCTGGGAGCGGTGGGAGCTGGAAAAGGCGATGGAATTGTACAAAAAGTATAACGTCTACGTCGTCTCGGACGAGATCTGGTCGGACATCATCCTCTCCGGCCACAGGCACATCCCCACCCAGTCCATCAGTGAGGACGCCCGGATGCGGACTGCCGCCCTCTACGCCCCCTCCAAGACCTTCAACCTCGCCGGCCTCATCGGCAGCTACCACATCGTCTACGACCCGTGGTGGCGCGACCGCATCGCAAAAGAATCCTCCCTCTGCCACTACAACTCCATGAACGTCCTCTCGATGCACGCTCTCATCGGTGCCTACCGCCCCGAGGGCTATGTCTGGGCCGACGAGCTGTGCGAGACCCTGACCGGCAACGTGGACTTCGCCTGCGATTATATCGCCCGGCACTTCAGAGGCGTCCGTGTCGCAAAGCCCGAGGGCACCTATATGCTCTTTGTGGACTGCACCGATTGGTGCGCCGCCCACGGCAAAAGCATTCAGGACGTGGAGAAAGCCTGCTGGGCCGTCGGCGCAGCAGTGCAGGACGGTGTGATGTTCCACGGCCCCTGCCATCTGCGCATCAATCTGGCCTCGCCCCGCGCCCGCATCGAGGAAGCTTTCCGCCGGATGGACCAGTATGTGTTCAACGCGGAGTAAATCAACATAAATTTTATACAGCAAAAGGCCCTGAATCCACGGATTCAGGGCCTTTTTTGCTGTATTACTCATGTATTTTTGCCAGCCGCTCATTCAGCTTCCGCAGACCGTCCCGCACCTCGGCGGGCGAGACCACTTCGACCTTTCCGCCGAAACCGCAGACCCAGCCATAGAACTGGTCGCTGACGCAGACGGGCACGTCAAAGTGGAAGCTGCCCTTCCCTTCCGGCACAAAGATGGGTGAGGCGCCGAAGCGCTCCCGCATAGCCGATTCGAGGTCAGAAGTACACCGCAGGGTGACGCGGTGCTCCGGCCCGCCGAACATCTGGAAGTGCTTTTTCAGGTAGGAGGGCAGGTCGAAATCGGCAAACTGCTCCCTGCCCCGGCGCGGCTCGTCCAGCACCGTCACCCCGGCCATCTTATCCACCCGGTAATGGCGGATGCCCACCGGCTCCTTCTCGTCCTGATAGGCGATGAGATAGTAGCAGCCGTTCTCCCACGCCATCTGCCACGGGCTGATGGTGTAGGGGGCGGGACGTCCCGCCTTTTTTGTAGCGGAAGCGCACCATTTTTCCGGTGTTGATGGCCGCGAAGAGGGCATCCACGCTGTAGGGCAGGTCCTTGTTGTCGCTTTTGGGGCGGCCATCGACATAGACCTGACGCTGGAGCTGGGTGCCCTGATACCGGGAGGCCAGCCCTTCCAGCTTATGGATGAGCTTGTCGCTGGAGGTCTTGGAGATGACCCGGCTGGACTGGACGGCGTCCACCAGAAGCTTCAGTTCGGCCAGTTCGAAGGGCCTCGTCGCCATCCAGTAGCCGCCGCTGCGGCCCCGGCGCAGCCGGATGTCGTAGCCCAGCACATTCAGCGCGTCGATGTCGCTGTAGACGCTCTTGCGCTCACAGAGGATGCCCTGCCGGGCCAGCAGCTCCACCAGCTGGGGCACATTGAGCAGATGTTCCTCATCGGTCTGCTGCTCAAAGATGCGCAGCAGCGCCAGGAGTTTGGATTTTTGTCCTTCCTGCTTGGGCATGGGCGGCCTCCTTTCGGTCACGAGTCCTTCTTGTCGAATGCGGCGCGGCGCTGGGTGGACAGGCGGAACATCTCTTCCAGTTTGTCCCGGTCGTCGGCCACGAGGGCGTCCCGCAGCTGGGCGAGGGCCGCGTCGAACTGGTCGATCTCGGAGATGAGGTTCTCCTTGTTCCAGAGGAACAGCTCAGTCCACATCTTTTCGTTGATGCGGGCGATGCGGGTCAGGTCCCGGAAGGAATCGCCTGTGTACTCGCAGAGCGAGGAGTTGTCGTTGGCGCACATGAGGCTGACGGCGATGGCATGGCAGAGCTGGCTGACGTAGCCGATCATCTTATCGTGCTCCTGCACGGTCAGGGTGCAGATGTGGCGGAAGCCCAGCACCTCAGCCAGCTCTTTCGCCCACTGGACCGCCTCGGGGGTGTTCTTCTCGGTGGGGGTGATGATGAAGTTGGCAGGGGCAAAGTTGACCTCCGCCGCGTGTTCGACGCTGGAGGTCTCACGGCCCGCCATCGGATGGCTGGCGATGAACTCCACCCCTGCCGGGCACATCGCCTGCACCGGCTCCACAAGGCCGGTCTTGACGCCGGAGACATCGGTAAAGATGCAGCCGGGCTTGATGAGATGGCCGTAGGTCTTGAACCAGTCGATGAGGGCCGTGGGGTAGAGGCCGAAGATGATGTGGTCGGCCTGCGAGACGAGGTCCTCGAAATCGTGGGTCTTTCCGCTGGCGATATAGCCGTGGTCGAGGGCGTACTGTAAGTGGCCCTCGCTGCGGTTGATGCCGTCCACATGGAATCCGGCTTTGGAAAGCTCGAGGGCGTATTTGCCGCCCAGCAGTCCGAGACCCACGATCAGATAACGCTTCGATTTATCCAGCATATTCTACCTCCGCGCCTAACGGCTTGATGGCTTCAAAGAAATGGGGCCAGCTCTTCTGCACGGCCTCGGCGTCGTCGATGGAGAGGTTCCAGCCCGGCGGCCAGCGCCAGCACCGCAAGGCTCATCACCACACGGTGGTCGTTGTGGCCGTGGAGCGGCGCGGCGGGGGCGTGGAGCCTCCCTGCGCAGCCGTGGATGGTGATGGTGCCGCCCTCGCTCTCGAGCACGCCGCCGCAGGCCCGCAGCTCGGCTTCCATGGCTGCAATGCGGTCGCTCTCCTTGATACGGAGACGCTCCGCGTTGCGGATGGTGGTGGTCCCTTCGCAGAGCAGGCCCAGAACCATCAGCACGGGGCCGAGGTCGGGGCAGTCGGCAAGGTCGATGTCGGTGCCGCGCAGGAGGGCTTTCCCGAGCCGGATGCCCTCATCGGTGACGGACAGCTCTGCCCCGCAGCGGCGCAGGATGCCGAGGATGGCCGCATCGCCCTGTAAGGTGTCGGCGGACAGGCCCTTGAGGGTCACGCCGCCCTGCACCGCCCCCAGCACCGCCGGGAATGCCGCCTGACTGTAATCGCCCTCCACCGTGTAATCGCAAGGCCGGTATTTCTGCCCGCCCGGGATGAAGAGGGTGTTTTCGTCCTGCCAGCGGCTCTCGACGCCGAAACGGCGCTGGGCCGCCCGGGTCATCTCGATATAACTGCGGCTCTCTACCGGCGGGATAAGGTGGAGGGTGCTGTCGCCTGCCAGCAGCGGCAGGGCAAACAGCAGCCCGCTGATGAACTGGCTAGACACGTTGCCCGCCAGCTCGTACTCGCCGCTTTTCAGAGCGCCCTCGACGGTCAGGCCCGCCGGAGACGGTTCAAAGCGGAGAGACTGCTCATGATATAACGCCTCGTACACCGACTGGGGCCGCTCCATCAGCCGGCCCCGGCCCACGAAGGTCACCCTCTGCCCGGTGAGGCTGGCGATGGGGATGAGAAAGCGCAGGGTGCTGCCGCTCTCACAGCAGTCCACCGGGGCTTCGACGGGGAGGAACTGTCCCAGACCCTCTACCACGGCGCTGTCCGGGCCGGTGCGCACCTTGGCACAGAGCTGTCCGGCGGCGGAGAGGGTGGCCGAGATGTCCTTGCTGAACTCGAGGTTCCCGATGTGAGAAGTGCCCTTCGCCAGCGCAGCGCAGAGCACCGCACGGTGCGCCATGCTCTTGCTGGGCGGCGCAGTGATGGCCCCGCCGATGCCGCCGGGGGCTTGCTTTATCGTTACCAACATAATAATCCTTCCGGCGGCTTGCCCTCTCCGTCATTGCTCACGCAATGCCACCTCTCCCAAAGGGAGAGGCTTTGGCCTCACGGTCACGTTTTTGGCTCTCCCTTTGGGAGAGCTGTCACCGAAGGTGACTGAGAGGGCAAGGCTGCTTCTCATTTACATATCCCTTCCGATGGCCCATGCGACCTGACGGCACTTTGCCATAGCCTGTGCAAAGGCGTCGGGGGTCAGGCACTGTGCGCCGTCGCTCCATGCGTGGCGGGGGTCGTAGTGGACTTCCACCTCAAGGCCGTCGGCACTGGCGGCGACAGCGGCGATCATCATGGGCTCCACGAGGTTTGCCTTGCCGGTGGCGTGGCTGGGGTCCACGATGACGGGCAGATGGGTCTTCTCGTGGATGATAGGCACAGCGGAGAGGTCGAGGGTGTTGCGGGTGTACTTCTCGAAGGTGCGGATGCCCCGCTCGCAGAGGATGACCTGCTCGTTGCCTCCGGCCATGATGTACTCGGCGCTCATGATCCACTCCTCGATGGTGTTGCAGAGGCCGCGCTTGAGCAGAATGGGCTTGTGCATCTTGCCCACAGCCTTGAGCAGCTGGAAGTTCTGCATATTGCGGGCGCCGATCTGCACCACGTCCACATACTCCTCGAACTCGGGGATGCGGTCCTCGCTCATCAGCTCGGAGACGATGGGCATACCGGTGGCCTCCCGGGCCTTCACCATGTCAAGGATGCCCTCAGTCTCGAGGCCCTGGAAGGAGTAGGGAGAGGTGCGGGGCTTGTAAGCGCCGCCGCGGAAGAGGGTCGCACCGCCGGCCTTGACGCCCTGTGCGATGCGGAGGGCCTGCTCTTCACTCTCGATGCTGCAGGGGCCGGCCATGACAGCGATCTTCTCCTTGCCGCCGATCTTGACGCCGCCGCAGTCGATGACGGAATCTGCCGGGTGGAAGAGGCGGTTGGCCCGCTTATAGACGGGGCGTTGAGACGACGGGTCGACGTTGTCGATCCATGGGGTTGGCCCGCTTTTCAAAGCGGGACGTCCCGCCCTTTTTTGGTGGAGATGATCGTCGACTCTTTCTTTTCGTGACCGTGTCGCCCACGAGGCCGAAGACATTGTACGTCGAGGATGGCGACGCTGTCCAGGGGCATAGCCGCAGATCCGCCGGGGTTCAGGATGATGCCGTCGGCCCGGCCTGCGGCAGACTGGATCTCGTCCGCCGGGGTTCAGGATGAGGTCGCCCTGCGGCGTGGTTGGACTGGAAAAAATTCCACTTCCATGCCCATCTGGGTGCAGCACAGCTCGAGGTAATCCAGCAGGCCGTTATAATCCAGCTGACCGGCCACGCCCGGCTCGGTGAAGTGCATCATGTTGAGGTTGGGGCCGTTAATGACTAAAAATTTCATCCAGTGCCTCCATTGCGGCGGTCACGGCGTCTTCCACCGTGCCGCTGTTCGGGATAACGGCGTCTGCCGCCGCGAGATACAGGGGGCGGCGCTCCGCCTCCATCTGCTTCAGCGCCTCGGGGCTGGACGAGAGAGCGGCCGTCCGCCGCCCACCGTCAGCGCATCCAGGGGCCGGTCGAGGAAGAGCAGGACGCCGTTCTGATGCAGCGCCCGCAGATTTCTCGCCCCGCTTGATGATGCCGCCGCCGCAGGAGAGCAGCTGTCGGCCCTCTTTGGCAAAGCGGGCGGTCTGGGCGGATTCCTTCGCGCGGAAGCCGTCCTCGCCCTCGGCGGCGAAGATGTCGGGGATGCTGCGGCCGTCGGCCTTGACGATCTCCTCGTCGAGGTCGATGAACTTTTTGCCCAGCCTCTCGGCCAATGCACGGCCCACGGTGGATTTTCCGCTGGAGGGCATTCCGATGAGGGCCACGTTGAGCATATCGCGGCGGAGTGCGGCAGTGATGCGGCCGATCTCCCCCGCCGCGTCGTCGAACTTCCGGCTGAGGAAGTATTCGGCGGCGTACACCGCCTGCGCCACCAGCATCTCGAGGCCGCCCACAGCCACCGGGACCCCGGCCTCTTCGGCCCGGAGGATGAGCTCTGTCTTATCGGGGTTGTACACCACGTCCAGCACAGCTTCCAGCCCGGGCATTCGGGCAACGTCCAGACTGCACACCCCTACGTTGGGGTACATTCCGGCGGGGAGTGGTGTTGATGACGATCTGTGCGCCGCTGGCAACGGCTTCTTCATAGGAGAGCTGGCCTTTGGCGGCGTCGGGCGTCCGGCTGACGGTGAGTACCTTGGCCGCGCCCTTGTCGCGGGCGACGGCGCTGGTGGTGTTGTGGGTGCCGCCGGTGCCGAGGATGAGGACGGTCCTGCCCGCAAAATCGACGCCGTGGGCGTCGCACAGGTGGGCAAAACCGAGATAGTCGGTGTTGTAGCCGTAGAGCAGGCCGTTCTTGTTGACGACGGTGTTCACCGCGCCGATGGCCTTGGCACGGGGGTCGATGTAGGTGCAGTATTCCATCACCAGCCGCTTATAGGGGATGGTGACATTGATGGCCTTGAACTGCCGCCTGGTCAGGAAAGCCCGGGCTTCCTCTTCGGTGGGAAGCGGGCAGAGGTCGTAGTGGTAGCCGCAGAGCATCTCATGAATGATCTTCGAGTAGGAATGGCCCAGTTTCGAGCCGATGAGTCCGTATTCCATCACAGTCCCTCCCTGCGGTAGCTGGTGGGCCGCTCCATCCATGCGGTGCCGTAGCGGGCGGTCATCAAATCGCCCACAGCCAGCGCGGCGGCGCAGGTCTGAACGATGGAGGCGCGGGGCAGGCACCCCTGCGGCCATGCCGTCCAGCACGCCGCCGATGGCCCTGCCGTGGCTCTCGCCGAAGATGGTCAGCGCCAATGCGCTGCCAAAGGTGTTTTTCATGGCTTAGTCCTCCATGCCCAGCAGGGTGCGCAGTCCCTCCACCGGGATGGTCTCGGCCCGCCAGCAGCCCAGACCCGGCACCTTGATGACGGTGATCTGTCCGCCCTGTGCCTTTTTGTCGTGGAGCATCTCGGCGTAGACCTTGTCCTTGTTGTAGGCGGTACGCAGGGGCAGGCCCAGACGGCGGTAGACCGCACGGACGCGCTTCTGCAGTGCCTTGGACTCGATCATCGGCAGCATCCCCAGCGCCACGCATTCGAGGCTGCGGTAGATGATCTCTCCGATCTGCTCGTCGATGTCGCCCTTTTCAAAGATAGCGAACAGCTCCGGGTCGG
>VOFD01001438.1_pt1 | contig 28051 bp, 42 predicted proteins | sample 5384101 | NCBI WGS metagenome assembly VOFD01 (sample SAMN12384723, study PRJNA508395) | human gut metagenome | isolation source: healthy gut C | host: Homo sapiens
AATAGTTGTAACAGTTAAAGCAAAAGACGGTACATCTAAGAAATTCACACGTAAGATTACGATTAAGTAATCAGAATACATAATACAATAGGGCTGCCGCACTTAGGCGGAGTCTCATAAGGAAGTATATAAAATTTCAGGTGAAAGCGGCGTGATGGAAATCACGTCGCTTTTTCTGCCCCAAAAAAGGAATCAAAGAAGCAGGTAATAGAACGGCTGAAAAAATAGTCGAAAAGTAATTGTTACACTACCCCCAATACTTCCCTTTAAAGAAATTTCATTTACAGGGCACCCATAAGTGCATTTGTATTTCAAATTCATATTCTTCATAATACCATTTTTTTCATTTATATTATTACCTAACAACTCAAGTCTTGCTGTTATAAATCCTTTTCCATATATCCACAGGTAAAAGGAAAGAAATCAAATTTTGTGTACCAATATGAACAAAACCAAATTCATCTGCAACTGTAACAAAACTTTCTCTAATCACATTTACATTCAGCTACATCGTTTCTATCTATTTCTTTTATCATATTTATCTATTAACCCCTCTGAAAACGTTGTATTTTCAATGCGTTTCGCTTGTTTTGTGTTCCAGCCTTTTGTATTGCCCTTGTTTTTGCCAAGAATCCTGCCAAATGGTTAGGAAGCAGAGTTCACATAGATTGGTTCAATCTTTGAATTTTCCGAAATATTCTGTGAGCGCGGTATACTCCCGCAAATATGCTCCACGCTTTTCCTCGTTAGTTATTGCAAAATCACCATGTTTCGAGTACAGTTCAAGCATTTTATCTGGACTTATCCATTCGGGAATCAGTCCTCGTTTGATTTCATTGGCGGTCAAGTTTTGTTCTGATTCCCCTATAATATCACAGAGAAAGTAATGGCTTATAAATTTATACTCTTCGTAATATTCGTTTATCGTGAGAAAATGAGAAACAGGATTTACAATATATCCAGTTTCTTCACAAACCTCACGAGTACAACATTCTTCGAGTGTTTCACCTGCCTCCAAACCGCCGCCAGGAATTAAATAATAATCAGTGTTTACCTCGTGTGAAATAAGCATACGAAAATCTTTTATTACAATTCCTCTGCATCCAACACGCGTTTTAGTAAAGTCTTATGTGCGTTTGCACCGTAAATTTCAATATCTTCAGGTACACCATAAAATAGCTGCATGACTTTACTCCTTTTTAACTCGATGCTATAGATACTATATTTCTTGCTATTTCCCTGCAGCATCCACCACATGCTTCATAAGTATGGAAGTCGTCACACTACCAACGCCGCCAGGTACAGGTGTAATAGCGGAAACTATTGGTTCTACAGCTGTATAATCAACATCGCCGCAAAGCTTTCCTTCATCATTTACATTTATACCTACATCTATAACTACCTGTCCTTCTTTTACATAATCAGCTCCTATTACTCCGGCACGTCCGCAGGCAGCAATAATTATATCGGCTTTTTTAGCAATATTCTGAACATCCTTTGTCTTTGTATGACATATTGTAACCGTAGCATTCTTTTTAAGGAGCATCATTGAAACCGGCTTTCCGACAACAAGAGAACGCCCTATAACTACAACATTTTTTCCTTCACACGGTATATTATAGTGTTCTAATATAGCAAGACAGGCCTCCGGCGTACATGGTGGATATCCTACATTTCTTCCGGTAAATACGCTGCATAACGAAGCTTCTGTCATACAGTCAACGTCTTTTGACGCATCAAGCGCATTTTCAATCTTAGTGCTGTCCATATGCTTCGGAAGCGGTCTGAACAAAAGCACGCCGTGAATATCTTTATCATTATTCACCTCATCTATTACACTAAGAAGCTCTTCCTCTGACGCATCATTGCTAAGAAGATATTTTCTGTATGTTATACCTAAAAGTTCACATCTTTTTACTGCACCGCGCTCATAAGACATATCGCTTTCATTCTCTCCAACACGTATTATAGCAAGCGTCGGAGTAATTCCTTTATCATTTAATGCGCTTACATCAGCTTTTTATTTTCCCGCTCATAGCTTCTGCTACAGCTTTTCCTGATAATATTTCTGCCATATCGTATCTCCTTATTTTCTAACCTTTTTCATAACATAATCAAATATATCATCGGCAAGAGCGCCGTACTCTGACAGCATATCATCGGCTTTTTATTAAGCTCTTCTGCATAATCCGTATCTTTCATTAAGCCTGTATTAATATATACGTTAAGCGATGCACCGTAAAGGGCTGCCTTAGTACATGAACATGCCACGCCTGCATCAGACACCGCAAGCACACTTCCCTTTTCGGCAAATTCCTTAATTACCAAAAGCGCTTCACAGCATTTTCCCATAATTCTTAACGGAGTCTCACTTGCAGTACGTAAAGCTGCTTCCATTATACGGTTACGTTCCTCAAGCTCCTTTGGCGTATTTTTAGGAAGACCGTAAGCTTTTGATAACGGTTCAAATGCTTTTTGCATCTTCATCTATAAGCTTAAGCATGTCTTCTCTTATTACACAGGCTTTATCAATCAGCTTTAATATATCTTCTTCTACGTCCTTATACTTTTTCTTTCCAACAGTAAGGCTTCCGACCATATTGCCAAGAGCCATTCCTATTGCGCCTACCAAAGCAGACGCACCGCCTCCGCCCGGAACTGCCGAAGAACTTGCCAGCTTCGTTACAAATTCATCACATGACATATCTGCATACCGCATAATATTTACCTCCGTATAAATACTAAAATTCTGTTACAATATTACTTAACCATATCCCTTTTTTTAAGCATAATCATTCCTATAGCAAGCTTTATCAAATCAGCCATCTGACAGATAAGATACACAGCCACTATACCAAGAAGCGTATAACGGCTTAATACAAATGCCAACGGAATAGAAATAACCCATACATATGTGCTGTCAAACAGGAATGTAATAAATGTCTTTCCGCCCGACCTTATCGTAAAATATGTTGCATGAAGAACCGCCTGTATAGGCATCATACATGCAATCACTCTTATAAAATTCGCCGCAAGATTCCTTACCTCTTCTGATGTATTGTATATCATAGGGAATAACGGTGCAAGGATAAACAGCACACATCCTATAATAACATTTCCGATAAATGTTGCAAATATAATCTTAGCAGCCGTATCCATTGCATCATCAAATTTTCCTGCTCCAAGATACTGCCCTACAATTATTGCAACAGCGCTTCCTATTGCTATAAACATTATATTGAACAGATTACCTATCGTAGACGAGATATTAAGCGCAGCTACTACTGAAAGTCCCCTTACTGAATATGACTGCGTAAGCATTGCCATTCCTGCTGACCACAGACATTCGTTCATAAGGAGCGGAGCTCCCTTAATAATTATATTTTTAACAAGCGAAAGCGGTATGGTAAAATGACGGTATGCCCCTATAATGAACTTATTCTTCTCTTTGTGCGTATGAGTCCATATTATAATAATACTGCATTCAACTATACGTGCAATTACAGTCGCTATTGCCGCACCTTCTACGCCAAGCTCAGGCGCTCCAAACTTTCCGTATATAAGTATATAATTAAGAACAAGATTAATACATACCGCAACTATACCGGCTTTCATCGGAACTACGGTTTCATTCGTCTCTCTAAGCGTTCCTGAATAGCACTGTTCAACTGCAAAAGGAAAAAGCCCTATAAGCATTATTTTAAGATAATCCATGCTATATCTCATTGTGGCCTCGATATTACCTGTATCACCGCCCTCATGCATATAAATGATGCAAGTCTGCCGCCGAAAAGTATAAAAATCACTAATCCTAAAACAGTAATTAACGTACTTATTACAAGCTTAAATCTGAATGAATGCTTTACTCCTTCATGATTTCCCTGTCCGTAAAACTGAGCGCTGAATATTCCTGCGCCTGATATCGCACCAAATATACACAGGTTAAAAACAAAAATAAGCTGATTTATAATTGATACGCCTGACATCTGGTCCGTTCCGACTGCACCAATCATTATATTATCCAAAAGTGCAACAAAATTGGTTATCCCATTCTGTATCATTATAGGAAATGCAATCCTTAGGAGCATCATATAAAATTTTCTGTCACCTATTAACTTTCTCAAAACTTCTCTTCCCTTCATTTTTTCTGAACTGTTCTTCGTACAGATTCTTATACTGTCCTCCAAGCTTTATAAGCTCATCATGACTTCCTCTTTCAAGTATATCACCATCAGCTATTACAGCTATCTCATCAGCATTTCTTATAGTTGACAAACGATGTGCTACTACAAGAGTAGTCCTGCCTTTACAAAGCTCATCAAGCGATTGCTGTATCATTATTTCAGTAGTATTATCAAGTGCGCTTGTCGCTTCATCCAGTATAAGAATCGATGGATTTTTAAGAAATACTCTGGCAATACTGAGTCTCTGCTTCTGTCCTCCCGACAGCCTTACGCCACGTTCTCCTATTTCCGTATCATAGCCGTTCTCAAGACTCATAATATAATCATGGATTCGTGCTTTCTTTGCAGCTTCTATTACTTCATCATCAGTTGCGTCAAGTCTTCCGTATAAAATATTATCCTTAATACTTGCATTAAACAAATATATGTCCTGCTGCACAATGCCAATATTGCGCCTGAGTGATTCAAGAGTATACCTGTCTATCGACATATTGTCAATAAGAATAGAGCCTGACTTGATATCGTAAAAATGAGGAATAAGATGGCATATTGTAGTTTTTCCACCACCGCTTGGTCCCACAAGTGCAAATGTCGTTCCTTTTGATATAGAAAAACTTATATCATTAAGAACATTCTGTCCGCCTTCATAACCGCAGCACACATTTTTAAATTCGATATTTCCTAAAAGCTTTCCGGCGTCTATCGCACCCTTTGCATCTTTTTCCGGTTTCTCATTAAGAATCTCAAGAAATCTTTCAAATCCCGTAACTCCGTTCTGGAACTGCTCCATAAAATTAATCAAAGTCGTAACCGGATTAAGGAATATATTTACCGATACAACGAATGCCGAATAATCTCCAAAATCAATTCTTTCGTTATATAAAAATAATCCGCCTGCAATAAGAACTATTACATTAAATACATCTGTAACAAATGTTGTGCTCGAATGAAACTGTCCCATAGCCTTATAAGCATCTCTTCTTGCCTCAACGAAATCCATATTGCCCTCTTCAAATTTTTTCCTCTTCCTTCTTTGAATTGGTAAAGGCCTTAGTAACCCTTATTCCTGAAATACTGCTCTCTAATGCGGAATTAATCTTTGCTATCGATATCCTGCTGTCCATAAATGCCTTACGCATCTTTTTTTCTAAGCAGCATAACAATAATGAACATAAACGGTATGCATACAAATATAATCAGCGTAAGTATATAATCAATCGACCACAAATATACAAATGAAACAATAATAGCAATGGATGAAATAAGTATATTTTCAGGTCCGTGATGTGCAAGCTCGCTTATATCCATAAGGTCGTTAGTCATACGCGACATAATTTTTCCTGTCTCATGGTTATCATAAAAGCTGTACGGAAGCTTTTCAAGATGCTCAAACATCTCCCTTCGCATCTGCGCCTGCATTTTTACGCCCATCATATGTCCCTGATACTGTATAAAAACTGCAAAAGCATCCTGATTACATACAAAGCAAGCAAAGTAAGCCCTGCCCCGACAATCAGCCTGTACTTCTGGTTAGGTATAAAATCATTTAACATATTTCTCGTTACAATGGGATACATTATTCCAATTAAAGCAACAAAAAAGAAGCTGCCATATCAAGTATGAACAGCAGCTTGTGAGGTCTATAGTAACTTATGAACTTCTTAAACATCTTATCTGCCTTTCGTTATTATGCTCATTCTTCTTTAATATGCTCGCAGCCCTGCGCTATAATAAGGCGCACATGGTCGTCGGCAAGTGAATAAAATATGGATTTGCCTTCACGTCTGCTTTTAACAAGCTTATTCTGCTTAAGTATTCTCAACTGATGCGATATAGCGGACTGGGTCATGTTAAGCACCTGCGCCAAATCGCATACGCATACTTCAGCTTCAAATAAAACAAATAATATTCTTATTCTTGTCGAATCACCAAACACCTTAAAAAGTTCCGCAAGGTCATACAATTCTGTCTCAGGCGGCATAGTCTCATTGACTATCTTAACGAGTTCTTCATGCACTTCAATCTGTTCACAGCATTCCGCAGCATTAATCTGGTTCATTATATCACATCCTCAATTTAATTGCTAATATTTATAATATATTTTTAACGAACAGCGCTCTTATGGCGTTAAGCACGGCAATAACCATAACTCCTACGTCGGCAAATATTGCGAGCCACATATTTGCAATACCAAGCGCGCCAAGCACAAGGCATATAACCTTAATTCCTATTGCAAAATATATATTCTCATATACGATTCTTAAACATTTATTCGCAATCTTTACCGCCTTAACTATTTTAATCGGGTCATCATCCATAAGAACAATGTCTGCAGCTTCTATTGCAGCGTCCGAACCAAGCGCACCCATTGCAATTCCTATATCTGCTCTTGAAAGCACAGGCGCATCATTTATTCCGTCGCCGACAAATGCAAGCTTTTTCTTTTTCCGCTTTAGCTGCAAGGAGCTCTTCAACTTTAGCAACCTTATCAGCCGGAAGAAGGTCGCTGTACACTTCCGTTATACCGACTTTTTCTGCAACTTTATCCGCTGCGGATTTAATGTCGCCGGTCAGCATTACAATCCTTTTAACACCGGATTTTCTAAGGGCTTTTACCGCCTTTTCGGAACTAGGCTTAATTACATCAGATATAACAATATGTCCCTGATATTCTCCGTCAACCGCCATATGAACTATAGTTCCTGATTCATGGCAGTCTATATGCTCTACGCCTATCCTTTCCATAAGCTTTGCATTACCTACAGCTACGGATATACCGTCAACCTTTGCCGTTACGCCGTTACCGCCTATCTCATTTACATCTGTAACTCTGTCCATATCCGGTTTTTTACCGTAAGCTTCTCTTATACTCTTGCTTATAGGATGCGAAGAGAATGCCTCCGCATGTGCAGCATACCAAAGAAGTTTTTTTCATCCGAAAGTCTGCTGTGATGTATACCTACAACTTTAAATACACCATGCGTTATCGTACCTGTCTTATCAAATACAATATACTTGATTTTTGACAATGTTTCAAGATAATTAGAACCTTTAACAAGTACGCCTTCTCTGCTCGCTCCTCCTATTCCTGCAAAAAAACTTAACGGAATACTTATAACAAGCGCACATGGACAACTGATTACAAGAAACGTAAGCGCCCTGTATATCCACATCAAACTGCGGTGCAAGTCCCATAAAACACAGCCTTACAAGCGGCGGTACAAATGCCAGCAAAACCGCGCCTAAACATACAATCGGAGTATAAAATCTTGCAAATTTTGATATAAAATTCTCTGATTTTGACTTCTTTGAGCTTGAATTTTCAACAAGGTCAAGTATCTTAGATACCGTAGACTCTCCGAATTCCTTTGTTGTCCTGACCTTAAGAACTCCTGTCATATTAATGCATCCGCTTATTATCTCGTCGCCTTCCTTTATATCTCTTGGAACGCTTTCACCTGTAAGCGCGCTTGTATTAAGCGTTGAAACGCCTTCTGTTACAATACCGTCAATCGGGACACTTTTCTCCCGGCTGCACTACGATAATGCTTCCTACCGAAACTTCATCCGGGTCAACCTTCTTTACAACGCCATCCTCTAATATTCCCGCATAATCCGGTCTTATATCCATTAAAGCCCCGATATTCCTTCTGCTCTTTCCTACAGCATAACTCTGGAACAGCTCGCCAATCTGATAAAAAGCATAACCGCAACGCCTTCGGCATACTCGCCAAGAACTATAGCTCCCTATTGTGGCAACCGCCATAAGAAAAATTCTCATCAAATACCTGTCTGTTAAGTATTCCTTTAAATGCCTTTTAAAATATCATATCCGATAATCAGATACGGTATAAGAAATAATCCGAATCTTACATATCCTTCTACAGGCAGCATTAATATAATAGCTACAAGTATTATTGAAATAATAATACGTATAAGTACCTTTTTCTGTTTTTTTAGTCATATTGCCCAACTCCTATGAAATATTAACTCCTATAAAAATATCTCGCAGTCGTCTTCAACCTTCTTACAATTCTTAACAACCTTTTTTTCATTACATCCGACGGCTCTGCGCCTTCTTCAAATTCAACACTCATCTTAAGCGTCATAAAATTAACAACCGCATCCTTGACGCCATCGGTATTCTTAGCTGCCTCCTCCATCTTATTAGCACAGTTAGCGCAATCCACATCAATCTTATATGTCTTTTTTCATAGTATATTCTCCAATCTTGTTATATATTCATATGAGCAATTGTTCATATGTTTAATTATATTATACTCCGCTTTTCAGATATGTCAATAATATTTTTTATTTTCCACTAACTTATATACATTCAAAATTATAAATGCGATAAAAGTTTTACCTTTGCAGCTTTAGTCAGCGCATTTTTATGTTCATAATCAAAAAGGCAGTATACACATTGATTTTGCTGCTTTATGTTCTCTGTCTTCCCATTATCTTCTTCAAGCCAGCAAACAGCCTCTGACGCCACAGGCTCTATATGCATCAAACGTGATGCAATCTTTGCGTCATAACCTTCTTTTTTTCCAAGCATATTTCATCTGTTCCCCATTATTAAAAAATGCCCTGTAAACAGATTTCTCAATAGGTTCCTCCTTTGCCCATGAAGGACGGCTTTTGGCATTTTCCCTCAAATAATAATCATAGGTCAAAAGGCTGTCCAATACCGTAACAGAAAATGCTTTGGACTTAATTTGTTTTTGTTCTCCGAACCATTTTCTGCAAAACTGCCTTAAGGCTTCATATCTTGCCTCTCGTTTAAAATCAATTCCATATAAATTTTCATCTTTATAATACTTTCCTAATGCTTCATAAAACTGATACGGGGATTCAAAGAACGTAATCAGATATGAAAGTACATGTTCAAACTGGCCGCTGTTATAATACGCTTCCACCATTTCCTCTATCTGCTTTAACGCAAGTATCTCGTCATAGGTAATCCATTTTGTGCTTAATACTTCATAAGGCTGTACGTCCTGATACTTAAGCTCGTATTCTGCCACCTGCTCTTCCATATAAGAGCCCTTTAATACTTTTAAAAAACCTAACTGCAGCTGATTCGGCTTCATTTCATACGCGTCATTAAATGACTTCTTAAATGCAGAAAAATCCTCATATGGCAGACCGGCAATCAAATCCAAATGCTGATGAATATTTTTGAAACTCGAATTTTCAGCATATTTGCCTTTAATTTTTCTATATTCATTACGCGTTTGATTTCCTTTATGGTAGCCGGATTGGTTGACTGAAGCCCGATTTCTAACTGAATCAGTCCCGGACGCATCGTTCTAAAACCGAAAGCTCCTCTTCTCCGATTAAATCTGCTGCTACTTCAAAGTGAAAATTTGTAATTCCGTTATCATGCTCAGTAATATACTTCCATATAGCAAGAGCATGTTCTTTCCTGCAGTTAAATGTACGGTCAATAAATTTAACCTGTGAAACATTATTATCCAGAAAAAACTGAAGTTCCTGTTTTATAAGGTCAAGGCTGCGAAAACGCACGCTCTTGTCAATAGAGGACAGACAATAGCTGCAGGAAAACGGACAGCCTCTGCTTGTTTCATAATAGAGAATTTTATTTTCAAACCGTGATAAATCCTTATAGATAAATGGTACTTCATCCAGCGGCATAAGAGGACGTCTGTTATTCTCGCATATTTCTCCTGAAGGTTTTCGATATACAATTCCTAAAATCTCCTGATACATACTGCCATCGTTACATTTTACATTAAATCTGCTCCATTCCTTTACTAACTCATAGAAGGTTATTTCTCCTTCCCCTGCATGATTACATCAAGAAACGGATTATCCTCCAAAAGCTTTTTGCTGTCATAGCTTACCTCCGGTCCTCCCATCCAGATACAGGTATCTTGCGCTACCTTCTTAAGCTCTTTTGCAATGGTTAAAATTTCGCGAATATTCCATATATAACAAGAAAAGGCAACGACTTCTGCCTTTTCCTGATACAATGACTGTAAAATCATATCCAGATTATGATTAATAGTATACTCTTTTACAACAAGCTGTATATTTTCCGACTTATCCTGCTTTTCTTCAAAAGAATCTCCGTTAAGATGCTTATTTGCATAAGCCTCCAAATCGTATACTGCCAGATTTGAATGTACGTATTTTGCATTCAGGGCAGCCAGAACAATCTTCATACGTTTTATCCCCCAAACCTTTGTATTGCAAAAAGCATTGCTACAGTATTAATACTGTAACAATGCCCTGTATTTATATTAATGATGTACTGAAATATCTTTCAACCCTGTCGGCAAGCACAGTAGCGATAACCAAATCCTTACCGTATTTAGCCGCCATCTGCTTAGCCGCCCATACGTTTGCTCCTGATGAAGTTCCTACAAGCAGGCCCTGAACCTTTGCAAGCTCTCTTGCTGTGCTTATTGCATCCTCGTCTGAAACCTCAACAATATCGGTAATAATTTCGGTATCAAGTATTGCAGGCACGAAGCCGTCTCCTATTCCCTGTATCTGGTGAAGTCCCGGTTCGTCGCCAAGTAAAGCTGATACATTCTTTGGCTCAACGGCTACTATCTTACAGTCAGGATTCTTTTCAAGAATATACTTTGCTATTCCCTGAAGAGTTCCTCCGCTTCCGATTCCCGAAACAAAAATATCAATCTTTGATTCTATCTGTTCCACAAGCTCTACGGCTGTAGTCTTATAATGCATATCAGGATTCGCCGGATTCTCGAACTGCTGCGGCACAAAGTATTCATCTGACTTTGACGCAATCTCTATTGCCTTATCAACAGAACCTCCGATACTAAGCTCAGGAGGGGTAAGTACAAGCTCTGCCCCAAGCGCTTTTATTATCTTCTTTCTTTCATCGCTCATATTTTCAGGCATTACTATTATTACTTTGTAACCCTTTCTCACACCGCAAAGCGCAAGTCCTATTCCCGTATTACCGCTAGTTGGCTCAATTATAGTCATGCCCGGCTTAAGCTTTCCGGCTTTCTCTGCCTCCTCAATCATATTAAGTGCAATTCTGTCCTTAATGCTTCCGCCCGGATTAAGAAACTCGGCCTTAGCAAATATATTAAGCCCTGTAGTTTCCTTAAGACTGATAAGCGGAGTATTTCCTATTAAATCTAATATATTACTATAATACATATTCCGATACCTCTTGTCTGATATATTAATAAAATGCTACCAATATAGTAGCTTATTTTTTATTATTTTACAATAGAAAATAACAGTTCCATTCATAATTGATAATGTGCTCGTCATGCTTGCATGAATGCACACATTATCGGTTAAGGCTGAACTATTACTAAGACCTCATATACCCCGACATCCTGCATGCCCCGTCTGCACCGCATTTTTACAAGCTCTTCATTATTATCATTAATACCGCCAAGCGCATATACCGGTATATGTACATTTTCACATATTTCTTTCAAAAACTCTGTTCCTCTGGGCAAAAGTCCTGCTTTACAGTCTGTAGGAAATATATGCCCGGCTACAATATAAGAGGCAGAAAGACTTTCAGCTTCCATCGCCTCTTCAAGAGAATGAACTGATGCTCCTATTATATTAAAATCGCAAAGCCCTCGTGCCTGTCTTCTCAAGTCTCCCATTGGAAGATGTATCGCTTTATGATTAAGCCGTCTTGCCACATCCGTAAAACTATGCAGCACGCACAGCTTATCATTCTTTTTGCATAAGTCTATTACATCCTTTGCTAAAAGCTCATAATCATTTTCCGACATGTCCTTCTCTCTGAGAATAACCATGTCGGCAAAGCCCGATTATCTCACCAAGCCGGTCCGTAAGCCTGCCATCGCATAATCTTCGGTTGGTAATCACTATTTTTTAAACGTACACATACTCATTCATAACAGGACACAGACCTCTTTTCTCTAATAGCAGAAGCAACTTCACTTACATTTCTGTTATCTGCTATCTCAAACTGGTCGTCTCCCTGCTCATCCTCCTCGCCGTGTCCTCCGATACCCGTGCTTACTCCTGCCGATATTTTTGTTGCCGCTATATCTATTACATTATTTCTGAAATCTGCACGCTCTCTCGTAGATATTGTCATTCCTGCAAACGGCATAAACAGACGGTACGCCGTCATAATTTGAAGCAGTTCATGCTCATGGACGTCTTTTGGATTGATTTTATCGTTATTAATTATAGGACGAAGCCTCGGACATGAAAATGATATTTCGGCATATGGATATTTACGCTGAAGCAGATATGCATGCATACCTGTTGCAAATGCATCCTTCCTAAAATCACTAAGACCTAAAAGCGCTGCAATGCTACGCCTCTCATACCGCCCTTAAGCGCTCTTTCCTGCGCGTTAAACCTATATGGAAATACTCTTTTATGGCCTTTAAGATGCAGAGTTTCATATACATCTGAATCATATGTTTCCTGAAATACCGTTACATAATCAACACCGCATTTGTGAAGATATGCATATTCATCGGAATTCATAGGATATACTTCTATTCCTACCATTTTAAAATATTTTCTTGCAAGCTTACAAGCCTCGCCGATATATTTTACATCTGACATTTTACGGCTTTCACCGGTCAGGATGAGAATTTCCTCAAGCCCGGTTTCACTGATTGCTTTCATCTCACGCTCTATGCCGTCCATATCAAGCTTTGCACGACGAATCTTATTATAACAGTTAAAACCACAATATATGCAGTAATTTTCACAGTAATTTGCAATATATAAAGGCGTAAACAGATATACGTTATCTCCAAAATGTTTTCTCTTTTCGTCTCTGGCTTTCTTTGCCATATCTTCAAGATACGGCGCTGCCGCCGGCGAAAAGATATGCCGCGAAATCTTTTGGGGTACATACATCACTTTTAAGAGCCTTTATAACATCCTCTTTTGTATATTTATTATAATCATATGAATTCATGGCACTTATAACCTTCTCCATTATGGTGCTTTCTGACAAAATCTCCATGCCTTCCATATATTCCATATGATTAGCACGCTTTTCATTATATGTATTATCCATGATATATTAATCCTCCAAAAATCCGGTAAGCGGTGACGATGCAGAACCACCTTTATCAAGAACTCTTCCAAGTCCCGCAAAGATATGCCTGTCTGCCCGCTTCAATTGCTTTTCTGAATGCTTCAGCCATAACAGGAATATCGCCTGCAGTAGCAATTGCTGTATTTGCCATTACTGCCGCCGCACCCATTTCCATAGCCTCACATGCCTGTGAAGGACGTCCGATTCCGGCGTCTACTATTATAGGCAAATCAATTTCATCAATAAGAATGCTTATAAATTCCTTTAGTACAAAGACCCTTATTAGAACCGATAGGCGCTCCAAGCGGCATTATTGCCGCCGCTCCTGCATTCATCATATCTCTTGCTGCATTAAGGTCAGGATACATATATGGCATAACTACAAATCCTTCCTTTGCAAGTATTTCAGTTGCCTTAATAGTTTCCGAATTATCAGGCAGAAGATATTTTGAATCACGTATAACTTCTATCTTTACAAAATCACCACATCCAACCTCTCTTGCAAGCCTTGCTATACGTACTGCTTCGTCTGCATTTCTTGCTCCTGACGTATTAGGGAGAAGCGTTACACCCTTCGGAATATAATCAAGTATATTCTCTTCTCCTGTGTTGGCACGTCTTAAGGCCAAAGTAATAATTTGTGCATTCGCATGTTCAACCGCCGCCTTAATAAGTTCAAGGTTATATTTTCCGGAGCCAAGAATAAATCTTGAATCAAATTCATGCCCTCCGATTACTAATTTATCATTCTGTATCATTAAATGTTACCTTCCCTTCCAAGTATCAAACGTATAATCTGATGTGCCTGATGACCGGCGCATATACTTACTCTGGATGCGGTAAGTCCTGTTCCGAAGCTTATATCGGCAGTCTCATCACCGCATATATACAATCTTTTTGCTGCCTTTCTTGTCTTTATGAGATTAGCTTCTGAAAGTCCTGCCATTCCGTTTCCCGACACGATTACCGCATCAGGACATTCCGAAAGCAGCGTATTAATCAGCATAGCTTTTTCTTCTGCTTGGTCAAATGCTTCACATATATATTCATATCCCGAAAAAACATTTGCTGCATTATCTTTAGTTATCCTGATATTCTGCGCGGCGATTTCCACATATGGATTAATCTCATAAAGTCTTTGTGTAAGAGCCTCAGTCTTTTTTATTCCTATATGCCTTATATCATATTCCTGACGGTTAAGATTACTTACATCAACAACATCATAATCAACTAAAAGAAGCTTCCCTACTCCATCTTGCAAGCATTACGGCAATATGTGAGCCCAGACCTCCAAGCCCCGCAATAGCGACAGATGATTTGTTAAGACATTCATAGTATTTCTTTGGGAACCGTCCGGTAAGACTTTCAATAATCTGCTCCTTTGTCGGAACCATATTTTCAGCCCCTCCTACAAATTGTACAATCTCAAGCTTATCTTCATTGCATAAAACCGTATCGTCATACTCTGACCTTTTAATAATGCATCCGTTATATTCAACTGCAACCCTCATCTGATTATAACCTTCCGCCGCAAGAAATTCCGATACGGTAACTCCTTCATTTATAACAGTTTCCTTACCGTTTACAATCACAGCCTGCACTTCCTTTCTTTTGAATATCAGAGGTGTTTCTCACCACTTCATGCTCATTGCGGGGCGTGTTATAAAAGTCATGTCTCCGCTTATATGCAAGCATAACGCGGATTATGACTTTTAACACTGTATTTAAATAGAATGTGCCTTGGCACATTCTCGCGCCGAGCGCGGTCGCATCTGCGACATTTTCCCATCGCGCGAGTGCGCATCCCTGCGGAGCATTTTTTTATTTCATAGGACTAATTGTCCTATGAAATAAAAAAGCATCAACACCTGATGCTTAAAAATCATTCCGCATATGACTCCCTACGGCGGCATTATCCGCATCAGGTTAAGGGTCGAAGCTTTCCTTCCTCTCAGCCGGCCCATCCGGCTCCCCTGTATCTGTTATGTATAGAATATTAGCACTCTATAAACGTATTGTCAATCAACATGACAAGTTAATACGCATATAAATATTCTGTATAAATAATTGGAGTATATGAACATATGCAGTACAATAACATTTTTTTCACTTTCGATACTAAACACTATACCTGATGCGCGTGCAATAATATACGGAAGCAGTGAATATCCAAATCTGTATGGTATTGTCAATTTCTATACTGCAAGATGGGAAACAGGAATTATTATAGAAGCTGAAATTTCCGGTCCCAATACTGCATCATATTCCCCTCGTTTTTGGGAATGCATCTTCACGAAAACGGCGACTGCTCTGATAACTTTATGAATACAGGTATGCATTACAATCCTACCGGAGCGCGTCATCCTTACCATCACGGAGATTTTCCGCCGCTTTTAAACAGTAACGGTTATTCATTCTTAGCATTTTATGACAGCTTCCTAAGTATTAATGACGTTATTAATAAATCAGTTATTATACATTACAAATGGGATGATTTTACCTCTCAGCCTGCAGGCGATTCAGGAGATAAAATCGGATGCGGAGTAGTTACAAGAATATAAAAATGAATGTGCCTTGGCACATTCTCGCGCCGAGCGCGGTCGCATCTGCGACATTTTCCCATCGCGCGAGTGCGCATCCCTGCGGAGCGCTTTTTTATTTCATAGGACGGACTTTCCTATGAAATAAAAAAAAAGTGCCCGCTGCCGTATTATACACGGCGGCGGGCTGATTATTAACTTTACTTTTTATATTTAACTGCTTTTACTGCTGAATACTTGCTATAAGCTTTTTTTACCATCAGTTGTTGTATATGATTTTACCCTATAGTAATTCTTCTTTTTCTTAGAAGCTTTTTTATCTATATATGAAATCTTATTATTTTTACTGATTGTCTTTATTTTTTTGAATTTCTTCTTATTACCTATTGAGCGTTCAACAACATAGCCTGATGCATTTGAAACCTTTTTCCATGTAAGCTTTACTTTTCCTTTTACTACTTTTACCTTTTTTTAATTTTGGAGCTTTAAGAATTTTAGTTTCATTTGCTGTGTTAATATTGTTATTATTATTTTGTACCGGATTTGGAGTAACAACCTGATTTGGAGTTTCAGTCTGTTGTGCTGTCTGTTTTACGCTTATCTTATAGCTTGCGCTTTTGCGGCTTCCGTCAGCTGATACTGCATATATGTATGCTTCTCCTTCAGCAAGTGCTGTAACCTTTCCGGTCTCGCCGTCTACATTTACTACAGCTGTATCACTTACTGTATAGTGAACTGATTTATTATCTGCATTTTCCGGAAGAACCAAAGCCTTCTGCTCATATGTCTCGCTTATGTTAAGCTCCTTTACCGCATTTTCAAAGCTGATACCGGTAACTGTAACAGGTATATGTCCAATCGGCATAATTGCGTCTAATACAAGTGTTCCTGACTTAAGTACAATAGTTACTTCATGATTTTTTGCGCCAAGTCCGTCACACATTAAGAATGAACAATGTTGATTGCTTGAATTTACACGCACGTCTGATTCTATAGTTTCACCGTCGCATATAATATCAACTACGGCGTTTCCGCTGTTACTTCCAATCAGTGAAAATCCGTCTGTGCTGATTGGGAATGTAAATGACGCGCCTTTACTGCTTGATTTGCTTGTTGAACGATACCAGTCATTACTGCTTCCGTTAGCTGCTATTTCCCAGCTTCCCGTATAGGAAACAGCGTCAGCGGCATTATCAATGATGCTGCATCCGTAAGGAATTGCCCCGTCTATTTTCTTAACGGCAAGATTATCATAATAAGCTTCATTCCAACCGGAAAACAGTCTTATACGTCCGAAATATTCAGCAGCATTATCTGTATACTCATATACTTGTTCACCGTTAATAATTGCTGTAATAACATTATCATTACCTCTTAAAGCCAGCCTGTATGTTCCATCTGATGATTCAGCGACATTTCCGCTTGAAATATCCGCATCACGCTTCTTTAACTTCCATGCACCGCTCTTATCAATCTGGAGACTATAGCCGCTGCCCGTATATCCCATTCCGGTCTGTTCACGTATAACTATTCCGGCATATCCTGATGAAGGAACCGTAACGTCTACACCGGCTTCATAATTCATCCATCTGAAATCACCTATAACTGCATTCGGGGTATTATTCTGCCACTGTGATATTGATGAAGTAAGCGACTGCTTAAGCTTTCCGTCTTCTACAAAAAATGCTCCTGAATAATCTACAGTATACCTTGGCTCATAACCCCTGCTCTTAAGATAGTCCTTATCATAAGAAGCATATTCATAATCATCTGCGTATAAAATATTTCCGGCAGTGTCCTGAAAACTTCCTGTCTCATCAGTATCAAGAACAGCTCCAATCTCATTCTCAGGAAGCCTGTTCATATATTCCTCTTTACCATCACATGAAAGCGTTGTAACAGTAACTACCGAGAACGGCTCTACCTCAAATATGTAACCTTCCCCTTCGTCTTTAATATCTGCAACATGCTTAAGATAACTATCGGTTTTTGTCTCCCACATCTCTAACGTCTTTCCTGACGGAATATCCATATTATCAGCATATATTCTGTAGGAAAGCGTCTTATCACTATTATTAACTACTACTGTAGAAAAATCTTTTTTATCAGGAGAAGCAAGCGTCATGTAACTTGGATTTCCTGCTTCATTTGTAAGATGCTCTGTTCCGTTTGAATTATTATCCGAAGCTTGTGCAATATATCTCCAGATTCCTGCGGTATTATTCTCATTTTCCCAACCGGTCTTTGCAAATTTGTAAAAATGTGAAAGACAGTATATTGCCTCATCATAATGTATATTGCCTGACCAAGGCTCTCTTGCACTTACAAGCTCTTTATGGTCATACTGCGAACCTTCATAAAATGAACCGATTGCAGGCTGAAAAATATAATGTGTTTTTCTTGAATATACTGCACTTTTTATCATACAGTCACACATTGCTATCGGGCTCTGATAGCCTCCAAGCGTACCTGAGCCATATGAAACAGTCTTATTTTCCTGATATTCGGAATAACTAAAGCTCCCGCAGCCCTCACTGTACCATACTTCTTTATCATCCTGCTCTGCCATTGCAACATAATCCTTTGTAGAGCCGGCAGTTCCTGTTGAATAATGAAATCCTATAGCGTCAACGGCATCATAAAGAGCATTGTCCTTTCTCATCTCAGGAACAATATTAAGAGACGTATTCTCATCAGACGCTATTATTTTAGTACTGCGGTATAATTCTGCAGCTTCATCTGAAACATATTCCGGAAAATCCTCATCAGTAGATAATCTTTCTTTGAACCATTTAATAAAATCAACGTCAGGGCTCCATGTTTCATTCTTATCAGGGTCAATATAATCAAGCATATAACCGTATTTTTCATATGCGTCAAGGATAGTCTCTTTATACCATGTATAAACTGCCTCATATCCCTTACCCTTCTTATCCTTATTCCAGTAATTCTGAACCCATGAAGGCATTTCCCATCTGAGAATACTAACCTTAATCTCAGGATTAATCTTTTTAGCATCTGCCGCCAGTATAAATCCCGGACTTCTTGATGCGTCCGCATCTTCGTATTCATCCCTCATCGTACATGAATCTGCACCGGTAGAATTATTACCGTCATTACCCATCTCCATCTTAATATGGTTCATAAGCGGATGTTCGCCTCCAAACAGCACATTAAGAAGCTTATTATAAGCGTACGGGTCCTGAGCTTTGTAATCCAAGAAGATTACTTGTACTATTCGCGCTAAGAAGACCAAAGCCTTTATATGTAAGACCATTCACATTACCGGCTGCACTCTCAACGTCTCCGCCGTCAATAACTATCTCTACATCAGTATCTTTTGCTTTAGCGCTTTTATCGGATATCATAACACCACCTGCCATACTTCCTATTACCATTGTGCATGCAAGTACACATGCCATAATTTTTTTGCCATATTGCCACATATACGGTACCTCACTTTCAAGTATAACTATATATTTATAGTATACATTGCCCAAAAAACATTTCAACCATAAATTCAGCGCATACTCTAAAGATATGAACATTTTTCAAATCATATAAAAATATCTGTATAACTTGACATATACAGCAATATATGACATTATCATAATTGAAATATATATTGATTTTTTAATATATTTAAGGAGACGTACATGGCTAAGGTAATATACCCGGTTATAGGAAAACAGACGGCTTTGCCAATATATCTGGCAGGTATCGGCATCTCGGAATATGAATATCATATAAACCGCGAAAACGGTCTAATCTCCCATCAGATATTGTATACATCAAATGGCAGCGGAATACTTCATATCGGAGGAGAAACTTACCGGCTTTCTAAAGGAAGCCTTTTTTATATGGCGCCGGAAATACCACACGAATATTATCCCGAAAACGGTGATTGGACTACCTGCTGGATTGTATTCAGAGGAAAATATCTCAAAGAATTAATGAAGGAACTTGGCTTTGGCGACTACCTGATAAACGAAAATCCCGACTGTGAATTACTGAACCAACTGTTCGGAATGATTTTTTTCAGCTGCAGGCGACCCTGTTTCAGGCGCCCAAAAAAGTGCTCTTTACTCGTATATGAGTATGTGCTTGAGTCACGCAGACAGCTTGTAAACAACGCTTTTACTGCAGCTTCCGGCAGCGCCATAGGCAATGCGGTAGCATATATTAACATAAAATATAAAGAAGATATAACACTAAATCAGCTTTGTGAAATATCAGGATATTCCCATCAGCATTTTTGCCGTCTGTTCAAAGCACAGATGGGTATGCGTCCGATGGAATACATTGCAAGACGACGTATTGCCCAGTCCAAAACGCTTCTTGCAGATTCTGAGCTTACCATTAGCCAAATAGGCTCTGATGTCGGATATCCTGAACCCACATATTTTGGAATGGTTTTCAGAAAATATGAAGGAATTTCTCCAAGTGAATATAGGAAACGCAGAAACAGTCTTGAAATATAGCGCACATCAATATACATTCAATATACATGTACTCCCGAAGACTCTCTTATCATAATATGGCATGGGAACTCCACCCTCACATATTCCTGATGAAGTCCGTTCAGTCTGTCGCACAACAGCATTACCGCCATATGAACCATATCCTTTTTAGGTATATGAACTGTTGTAAGCATAGGCGAGAATAAAGACGCCTCCTCTATGTCGTCAATAGAAACTACGGCAGGCCTGTAGCGTCTTTCTTTTACGTCCTGTTTTGTCCTTCATAGCCTGAAGAAAGCCAAGAGCAGTTACATCATTTGCACAAAAACACCGCCGTCGGCTGTCTTCCTTTTCGGCAAGCCTGTCATACGCACGATACCCTTCTTCACGAGTCTGTCCGGTAGATACAACATAATCATATATAAGCGGTATTCTGTGTCCTAGCAGACATTCATAATAGCCGCTGTAACGTGACTCCATATTACAGTCGCCTATATAACCGATACTTCTGTGTCCCAGACTCAAAAGATACTCTATAGCTGTAGATGCAGCCTTTGCCCCGTTACATATAACTTCATCCAGTTCATATTCAGTCAGTTCCTGTCTATAGCTACAACAGCTTTATACTCTTTCTTAAGTTCATATACAAGATTAGACGGACATTTGCCTAAAATAACAAGTCCGACCGACCTTATCAGTTCATTGCCGCTCTTTCTGAGCGCTATATCCGGCGCCTTTAGAATCTGATTCAGAACACACCTCTGATTAATCATCTCTGTCTCAAGATGCCGGAATACTTCATTAAAAAATGCATCTTCATTAATAGAATTAAAACGTGCCAAAAAAAACATCTACTTTAAATACATTATCAGAATGTACAGAACCTTTTTAAGTTCCCTTGCGCTGCTGTTAGGAACATAGCCCGATTTTCTGGCTGCTTCCCTGATTTTTTTCCGTCACCGCCCTATCCTGACAATGGTAATCAGGATTATTAAGAACTCTTGATACTGTTGCGGGAGATACCCCCGTCAATTCCGCTATTTGTTTTAGTGACACAATATACGCCTCCGTTTTATCCTAATAAGCCTCTCCTTGATAAAAGATGGTTTTCAATTACTGAGAAAAACAATTTATCAATAATAATTCCTATAATAATAATCGTAAGCATTACTGTCATTACCTGATTAATGTCAGCAAGGTCACGGCCAAGCATAAGCGTATAACCAAGTCCTACCGAAGCAGACATAACCTCACCTGACATAAGCGCGCGCCATGCAAATGACCATCCCTGTTTTAATCCGCTGACAAACGATGGCAGCGCAGCCGGAAATATAACCTTTGTATATAATCTGAAAGACCCCGCACCCATTGACTTTGCAGCTTTAATATATATTACAGGAACATTTTTTACTCCGCTCTCAACCGACAGCGCAATACTGAATGCAGAGCCCATTACGATAACAAAAGAATAGCGGAATTTCCAAGTCCGAACCAAAGTATCGCAAACGGTACCCAGCATATACTCGGAAGCGTCTGTATGCCAAGTATTATCGGTTTTAAGTTGCGGCACAAATAATCAGAATTAAGAATCAATATCCCTATAACTACGCCAAGAGCAATTGCAATAACAAATCCAATAAGCGCCCTCATCATACTGTATCCTATTGCTGCAAATAATGTTCCGCTTGAAATAAGGTTTATAAAGCTTTTCAAAACCCCTAACGGATAAGGAACCGCATATGGTTTAAATAATGAAAACCATTCTGTTCCTGCAACATACAAAAGCTGCCATAAAGCAATAATTGCTGCAACAAATATTATACTTCCTGCTATTTTTTTAGCCTTCATTCTGCACCTCCGGGTCGAATTCATTTTCAATACTCTTTTTACGCCTTCCTTAACACTTGCAAGAATACGCTTACGAAGCGCCACAAATTCATCATCCTCAACAACTCTGGGACGTTTGAGTGTAATAGGAATAATTTCTCTTACCCTTCCCGGATTTTCCGACATCACTACAACCCTGTCGGCAAAATATATAGCTTCCTCAACGCTGTGAGTTACATATATTATCGTCCTCTTAGTTCTCTCCCATATATTCTCAAGTTCTTCGCGCAGAACATTGATTGTCTGCTTATCAAGCGCTGAAAACGGTTCATCCATCAAAAGAAGTTTACTGTCAAGCGCAAGCGCTCTTGCAAGCGCCACACGCTGTTTCATTCCTCCTGATATCTGGTGAATACGGTAATCCCTGTATTTCCAAAGCTGAACCATACGCAGATAATGTTCTGCTATACTTTTCTGCTCATCTTTTGAATATCCGGCTATCTCAAGACCGAAAGTAACATTCTGCATAACATTAAGCCAAGGATAAAGCGCAGGCTCCTGAAACATTACTACTCTGTCCGAACCCGGTTCCTTCACTTCGCTGCCGTCCAGAATAATTTCTCCGGACGTCGGTTTGATAAATCCTGCTACAAGATTAAGCAAAGTCGATTTGCCGCATCCTGACGGACCTACAATACAGATAAACTCTCCTTTTTTTTATATCAAGTGAAACATCTTTAATTGTCTCTTTATCTGTATCTGCAAATGATTTATTAATTGATTTCAGTTGTAAATACATCGCTTTCCTCCGGTATTGTGTCTATAAATCCTTCTTCTTTACTGATTTTTGCAAATTCCATTATTGCGCTGTGATTAAGTTCAGTCGTAATTGTCATACGTGCAAATGCATTATTAATTATATCTTCGTCAAGAAGCTTTCCTGTCGCTGCTTCAATTTCAGAATTAACAATGCCTATTGCCTCGGAAAGATTATTATTAATATATACCGATGTTTCTTCGTGTGCTTCAAGGAATTCCTTCACAATGTCAGGGTGTTCGTCCATAAAATCTTTACTTACAACTACTACAGCAGTCGGATAGTTTCCTTCAAGAAAAATCTTGTCATAATCAAGAAGAACTTCCGCATTACCGTTTTTCTCAATCGTCGTACCCCAAGGTTCCGGCACAAGCGCTGCGTCAACACTTCCATTATCAATTAAGTTAAGAATGTCTGCATTAGAACTTGCACTTACTGTCACATCCGTAAGGTTATTCTCTTTTAATATATTAAGCAGGCACAAATGCTGAGTATTTCCAAGCTGCGGAACTGCAACCTTCTTTCCTGCAAGGTCGCTTACCGTATTAATACCGGAGTCTTTTTCTTTTAAGAAGAACTGCTCCTGCATTTGTACTGTTTGATATTATTTTAACTTCTCCATTCGACTTTACGTTAGCGCTGAGCGCCGGTACGGGACCAATATAACCAAGGTCTATCTCCCCTGCAAATATTGCCTCCATCTCAGCCGGACCTGCGTTAAATGAAGTCCACGAAACATTACATTTATCCTTCCATTTTTCTTCTAGTGTTCCCTGATTTTTCATGACTAATGCCTGATTGTGAGTGATATTTGGGAAATATGCAATTCTAACATTGGTTTTTCCGTCGCTTTCTTTTTTCCGCCGCATCCTGCCAGTAAACCTACCGAGCATAAACCAACCATCAACGTTAATGCAAAACAAAGTAACTTTCTCATATTCTATCATTCCTTTTCTCTTTGATATGTACATGATAACATAACGAAGAAAACATTATGTCGTTACTTTTGCAAACGTTATCAACTTATTTAACTGCATATTACATGATTTTTTCAGATGTTTCAATATATGTATATTATTTTTTTGAAATCGTTTTCATCTTTTTTTTCTTCAGCAGCCTTAACCGCTCTTCTCTTTCGCACATCATTCTGTACAAGCTGATATATACTTGAAACAATCGGCACGGCAACAAGCATACCAATTACTCCGCCTATTCCGCCTCCGACCGTTACTGCCACAAGAACCCATAAAGCCGGCAGTCCGAGTGAATTTCAACCACTCTCGGATATATAAGATTACCTTCCAACTGCTGCAATACAACAATAAATATTACAAACATAAGAGCCTTCATAGGAGATATAGTAAGCATCATAAATATTCCGGCAGCAGCCCCTACATAAGCTCCTACAACAGGTATTAATGCCGTAAACCCTACAAGAACTCCAATCATTATTGCATATGGAAATCTGAATATAACCATTCCTACAGCACATAACACACCAAGAATTACAGCTTCCGTACACTGTCCGACAATAAACCTGTGAAAATTCCTGTTAAGAATTGTAAGAACATATTGTATCTTCTCATTCCAGCTCTTCTTTACATAATGCTCCATTATTTTTTTTGCCTGTGCACATAAACGGTCCTTACTTAAAAGCAGGTATATTGAAAATATCAGTCCAAGCACAAAATTAAGAACCGATGAAAAGACTGTAGATACTGTTGAAATAAGATTTCCTGCCATACCGCCGAAATTATCCGTAAAAAACCTCTGTGCCCGGTTTACAATCTCATTCCAGTTAATATTAGAAATATACTCCGAAATCATCGGCAGATACTTTGTAATCAGTTCATTTTCGGATAAATTCTAAATGCCACCGGCAGTCTGTTAATAATCATGCTGATACTTTTTTATAAGTTCGGGAACAACAAGTGCAATAACGAGCACCACAATAAGAAGTACAATAAGAAATGATACAATCATACACACAGGCCTTCTGCTTTTTATAACATATTTCTTATTCGAGTCCGCAAAATAATGGCTCTCCAGAAAACTCATAAGTATATTTACAATATAAGCTATTACTCCGCCGATTAACAACGATATCAGTGAACCGGCTATAACCAGCAGATAATTAACCGCCGTCTGCCAATAATATATACACAAAAATAATATAAATGCGCTTACGCCGATTTTAAAACATGTTTTCCATTTGATATTAACCAATATTAATACTCCTTAATTTTGCTTATATTTTTTGGTATATTGTATATCTAATCACACTAAATTTCAAGGCATTTACATTTTTCTATATACTGTAAAATACATAGTCAGAAAACTTGCTAACCCACCCAATACGTTAGAAATCGGCTCAGCTAAAAATACACCGTTCACTCCGATAGCAGGAATCATAGGCAGTAATATAGTCAGAGGAACCACTATTATAACTTTTCGTAACAGCGAAAAAATATTGACTGCTTCGATTTCCCCAAAGCAACAAATGTAGACTGCCCTGCAAACTGAAATGACATCATAAAAAATGCGGCAAAATAAATAAGAATAGGCTTATGTCCTGTCATAATAAGACTTTGGTCAGAAGAAAAAAGCTTCAGAAAAAACATTGGAAATATCATAACAAGCGCCCACATAACTACTGTATATAAAAATCCGACAGTTGCAGTAAACCGTATTCCCTGCTTTACCCTTTTATATTTTTTGCTCCGTAATTATAACTTAAAACAGGCTGGGCTCCTCCGGTTATGCCGTTAATAGGCAACCCGTTTATTTCACGTACGGAATTGATAATAGTCATAACTCCAATATAAATATCTCCTCCATATACAGATAAAGTTTTATTGCATACTGCCTGAACCATACTATTACTTGCCGCCATAATAAACCCGGCCATTCCAAGCGATGTAATCCTTTTTATTAATTTGAAATCAAACTTAAACAAATCAACAGGCCTAAGCTTTTATAACTGTCTTCCTGCCAAACAGAAAAGCCAGAACCCATATACAGAAAAAAAGACTGCGAAATTACTGTAGCTAACGCAGCTCCCTTTACTCCCATATGAAGCCCAAATATAAATACCGGGTCCAAAATCAGATTAATCACTGCGCCGATTACGGTTGTACACATTCCTATCGCCGGAAATCCCTGTAAATTAATAAATCCGTTCATTCCCGAACCAATCGTAAAAAATACTGTTCCTAAAAGATATATTGAAAGATACTGTCTTGCATATGAATAAGTTACGTCACTTGCCCTAAAAGATACAACACCGGTTTCATTGTTAAAAATACGCTCACAGCAAGAATAATACCTATACATATCTGCAATGAAAATACATTAGCTTCAATTTTTTTTGCACGTTCTTCATCGTGCTTTCCCCTTGCCATAGAACAAAGAGGCGTACCTCCCATTGCAAAGAGATTAGTAAAAGCAGCAATTATAGTAATAACCGGAAATGCGAGTCCGACTCCGGTAAGCGCAACTCCTATCTCCTCTCCCGGCATATGTCCAAGATACATTCTGTCTACAATGTTATAAATCACCTGCACAAATTGAGCAAGCGTCAGCGGTATAGCCTGAGACAATATTAACTTTCCGACTTTTCCGTGTTCAAAATCTCCCGTCTGTTTCACTATGTTAATTGCCCCCTTGCTCCTATATGTTTTAAAAAGGTGTACAAAACACCTGTACACCTTTTTACATATACTCTTGTATCTGAATTAGCAATACAGATTTCTCTTATCTATAACTCTTACTGCCTTTCCTTCACTTCTTACAATAGTTTTCGGCTCTACTACTTTTACATCAACTTTAATACCAAGCATTGATTTCAGACCTGACACTATCTTCTTTTCTCTTTCAGAAACCGTCATAGTCGGATTTGCTGCCATTTCAGGAGTCAGCTCAACCTGTACTTCGATAGTATCGGTGTTTCCTATACGGTCAACTACAATCTGATAATTAGCTTCGTAACCCTGATTAAGAATTACCGCTTCAATCTGTGAAGGCCATACATTTACGCCTTTAACAACCATCATGTCATCGCTTCTGCCCATAGGCTTATGCATACGTATATGTGTACGTCCGCATGAGCAAGGCTTTCTTGTAAGATAACATAAATCTCTTGTACGATAACGAAGAAGCGGGAATGCTTTCTTTGTAATACATGTAAATACAAGTTCTCCGACTTCTCCCTCAGGTAAAACTTCTCCTGTCTCAGGATTAATAATCTCAGCTATAAAATGATCTTCCTGAATGTGCATACCAGCCTGTTCAGAACACTCAAAAGATACACCCGGACCTGATATCTCGGTTAATCCGTAAATATCATATGCCTTAATTCCCAATGTCTCTTCAATATTATGCCTCATTTCCTCTGTCCAAGGTTCAGCGCCGAATATACCTGCTTTCAGCTTTATTTTATCTTTAAGTCCTCTTTCCTTAATTGACTCACCCAGATTAGCAGCATATGAAGGAGTACAGCAAAGAATTGTAGAACCTAAATCCTCCATAAACTGAAGCTGTCTTTCCGTATTTCCTGAAGACATAGGAAGCGTCAGACACCCAACTTTATGTGAACCGCCATTAAGACCCGGACCACCTGTAAACAAACCATAACCATAGCATACATGACATACATCGTCTTTAGTTCCTCCTGCTGCCACAATTGCCCTTGCACAACATTCATCCCATACATCTATATCCTCCTGGGTATAGAATGCAACTACACGGCGTCCTGTAGTACCGCTGGTAGACTGAATACGAACACACTCGGAAAGCGGTACACCTAACAATCCATAAGGATACTCATTACGTAAATCGTCCTTCGTAATAAACGGCAGCTTATGTAAATCTTCGATTCCGTTAATATCTTCAGGCTTAACTCCTATTTCATCCATTCTGTCATGATAAAATTTAACATTATCATAAACAAATTTCACTTGTTTTACAAGTCTTTCGCTCTGAAGCGCCTGAATCTGCTCTACCGGCATTGTTTCAATTTCCGGCTGATAATAGTTTTCCATAATTATTTCTCCTTGCTATGTATTTATATAAACAGAATTACATCTTTTTTGATTATACTATATTTTCTTGATATAGTGAAGAATTTTTTTAGTGCAATTTTACTTCTTGTAACAGTTCAGTTA
>VOFD01001729.1_pt1 | contig 28036 bp, 26 predicted proteins | sample 5384101 | NCBI WGS metagenome assembly VOFD01 (sample SAMN12384723, study PRJNA508395) | human gut metagenome | isolation source: healthy gut C | host: Homo sapiens
CGCGTCGGCCGGAAACCGGCGGCGGAGCCGGTCGGCACCGTAGAGCAGTGCGGGCAGAACGAATGCCTGCATCAGCACGACCAGCAGTTGCCCGCCCAATTCGACCGTCTGGTTCTGGTAGATCCGCACACCCCAGATGACGAAGCCGTAGCCCACCGTTGCCGACAGGCCCCATGCGAACAGCTTATGAGGAGCGACGCTACCGAACGGATTCGGGAACTTGCTTATCGTTTGTTCCATTGCGAGGAGGTCTGATAGAGCGAAATGGCACGATTGAGGTGCGTGCTGTCGATCGCCTCGGTGCGTTCCAGCGCGTAGGGATCGTCGTCCGTCGGCCGCAGCAGGAATTGTTCCGCACGGTCGACGGGCGAGAGCACCGTGAAGCGGTCGCCTTCGAGGTAGCCCAAGTCCTGGTAGGTCGCCACGAACGCCCGTTCGCGGAAGTCGTCTGCGAGGATGTCGCGTCCGTAGAACCACGAGTCGTAGTCCATACCCAGCAGCGAGAAGAGCGTCGGCATCAGGTCGATCTGCGACGCGGTCTTGCCGACGCTGCCCGGTGCGACGAAGGCGGGGGCGTAGATCATCGCCGGAATATGGTACTTTTCGAGCGGGATCTCGGTTTTGCCGGCGCTCGACGCGCAGTGGTCGGCCGTGATGACGAAGACCGTATTGTCGAACCACGGTTCGCGGCTCGCCGCGTCGAGGAACCCGCCCAGCGCATAGTCGCTGTACATCACGCCGCCGGCGCGCGATTTGGCGTCGTTGGGGATCGGGATGCGCCCTGCGGGATAGGTGTAGGGGCGGTGGTTGCTCACGCTCATGATGTGGGCGAAGAAGGGGCGGCCGCTGCGGGCGCGCTGGCCGAGCGTGCGGATGGCCTTGGCGTAGGAATCTTCGTCCGAGACGCCCCAGATGTTCTGGAAGGTGATCTCGTCGGGTGCGTACTGCTTTTGATCGACGATTTCGTAGCCGTTGCCGCCGAAGAAGGTCTCCATGTTGTCGAAATAGCTGTTGCCGCCGTAGAAGTAGAGTACGTCGTAGCCCTTGTCGCGCAGCATGGCGCCCGTGGAGTGCATGCCGGCGTTGCGGGGGCGTTTGATGATGCTCTGCCCGGGGCAAGGCGGCAGCGAGAGCGTCACGGCTTCCAGTCCGCGTACCGTGCGGTTGCCCGTGGCGAAGAGCCGGTCGAAGACCAGCGCCTTGCCGCAGAGCGAATCGAGGCGGGGCGTGAGGCCGTCGGAACTTCCGTAGCGCGCCATGAACGATGCGCTCATGCTTTCGAGCGTTACGAGCACGATGTTGGGGTGCCGTTCCTCGTTCGGCGAGGTGATGTAACGGTGATTCTGCCCTTCGCTCCGGTATTCGTCGTGGACGAGTGCCGCGGCCCGGTCTTCGGGCAGCGTGCGGTAGAATTGCATGTAGTCGAGTTCGTTTTTGAGGAACGCCTCGTAGAACTTATAGAGTCCGTTGGCCTGCAATTCGTTGTAGTAGACGTTGTCGCTCGTCTGGAACCGCGTGTTGAAGGGCAGCATCCACAGGGCGACGCCCGCCATGGCCAGATAGATCGGCGAGGCGACGAGTTTCCACCTGCCGGTTTTGAACGCCTCGGCGGCGCGGATGTCGCGGCGGAAGAGCCACCACGTGACGGCGACGGTCAGCGCGACGATCAGCGTCGCCAGCGGGACGATCGGGTAGGACTCCATGATGTTGCCCACCACCTCGTTCGTGTAGACCAGATAGTCCACGGCGATGAAGTTGTAGCGCACGCCGAATTCGTTCCAGAAATAGTATTCGCTGACGGCGTTGAAGAGGATCGCGCTGACGTAGATCGCGAGCAGCGCGGCCAGCCATCCCTTCGACCACAGCGGTTGCAGCCGCGGCACGAAGAGCCGCAGGGCGAAGCTGCCGGCCCAGTAGCCCAGCACGATCGTGGCGACGAGCGGCGCTGCGCTGCCGTATTCGTCGAAGATCGTGTTGCAGAAGGCGACGTAGCAAAACGCCGCCGTCAATACGCCGAGCAGGACGTATCCCGTCGGGCGGTCGTATTTCCGCTTCGAGAGTGTGAGCAGGAAGAGCCACAGGAAGACATAGCCGAGCGTCAGGGCGCAGAGGTCGTTCAGGGCGCCCAGTCCGAAGACGGCGACCCATTGGAGGAAGCCGAAGCCCAGTTCGGAGGTCTGTTCGTTGAACAGCAGAACGATGCGCAACAGCGTGCAGACGACGAGCGTCAGCGCTGCCAGCCGCAGGTAGATTCTGAAAAAACGGTTGAGATTTTGAGACATGGGGTTATGAAGAATGAGCCTGAGAATGCCCGAAACGGACTGCGGTCCGTTTCGGGCATGATCGAAAAACGTCTGTCGGTTATTGTACGTTGTCTTTGAGTTGTCGCCAGAACGAGGCGTTGATCGCCAGCGAGATCGACATGATGACGGCAACGAGCGCCAGCAGGACGACGAAGGTGATGAATCCCACGTCGATCGCCGCGCAGATCCAGGCGAAGATGCCTGCTATGACGTAGGCTGCGACGACGAACGCCAGCAGGACGAAAAACATCGTCCACTTGCTGCCGTAGGTCGCCTCGTTGCTGGCCGAGATCGCCTGCATCGGATTCTTTTTCTTCTCGAAGAGGAAGAAGTAGGCGAGACTCCATGCGATCGAGAGCACGATGCCCGGTACGATCATGAAGAGCGAGGCGATGAAGACCGGAATGATCATCAGGCCGGTCGTGATGAGAAAATCGCCCATGTATTTGCGATACTTCGCGTCGAAGATGCCGAGCGGCGAGATGACGCCGCCTTTGGCCAGTTCGATCGGCAGCATGTTGATGGCGATCGTGGTGCCGACGTTGATGTAGGGCACCCAGATCGTGAGCAGCCACAACACCACGCAGCCGATGATCGACGGCGCATGCTTGACACCGATTTCCAGCGCTTCGGCGAAGGTGAGTCGGAAAGATACTTTGTTCATAAGCGTTTGTTTTTTGAGAGCGATTATTCGGAGCATTTCGGTTTTCCGCATCCGCAGCGCACGACAGCGGCCGTTCTTTCCGCTGCGGAATTTCCGTGCGGCGGGAGAGGGTAGGCGCGGTTCGTGCCTGAGATCGGGATCGGGTGCGTTCCGGCCCGATTCCGGGCTTGCGGACGGGCGTCGGGTCGGAACTCCGGACAAAAATAACTTATTTTGTCCGCCGTGCAAAATATTTACGCCATTATTTGCCGGCCGGGCCGCCGGATCGCCGGCGTCGTGTCGTATGCGGCAGCGGGCTGCGGTCGAACGAAAGATGCGTATGGCGGACGGATTCTGCCATACGCATCTGCGGTGCGGGGTGCCGGAAGGTTATTTTTGTCTCTCGGCGAGGAGCTTTTCCAGTCGCAGCAGCGAGGAGATGGAGGAGTAGGAGCAGTTGATCCAGTACGTGCGGTTGCGGTCGCTCTTCGTGGGGCGGAAGTCCCATGTGGTGGGAATCTGCCCGTTGACCGCGTTCTGCACGACGGTGATGTTGTCGATGAGCGCTTTGCCCTTGGCCAGGTAGATTTCCTCGCTGGTAGCCTCGTAGAGACTGAGCATCGCGTCCGCGACGTTGCAGGCGCTGTTGTCGACCGGTTTCTGGTATTTGTACTGCTCGTAGACGCAGGGCGTTGCCTTGTCCTTGATCCCGTTCTCGGTGAGCGGCGTGTCCCAGAAGGTGAACTGATCCTCGCTGAAACGGGCGAGATCGACGGCATCGGCCATATCTTCGGCCGAAGGCGCTTCCTTCGAGAGCAGGTAGGCGGCGTAGGGCGCCGCCGTGCAGTTGGTCAGGTTTTCGTAGGGTTGCAGGCCCAGGACCGTCACGTCTTCGAACTGTCCCGTCATGTCGAAATTGCGGATCGCCACGTCGCGCATCCACCGCTCGCCTTCGGCCTGCGCTTCGGCGTAGGTTTCCACGCCGTAGTCGGCTTTGAGACGCTGGAAATAACGCAGCAGGGGGTGCAGCATGGCGCAGGCGTCGTTGACCGGTTCGCCGGTGACGAAATCGACCTTGATCGGCAGCGAACCGTCTTCGCGCTGCAACCGCACGTAGGTGTCGGCGATGCCGAGCGCACGATCGTAATAAGCCTTGTCGCCCGTCAGGTCGTAGAGATCCAGGAAGGCGTGGCCGGCCGAAGCGGCCTCCATCGTCATCGTCTTGTTCTGGTTCTCGGTGCGTTTGGAGGCGATCAGATCCTTGTAATAAGTAGGCGGAAAGAAGGCGAGCGGATCGCCTGCGGGGCGGCTCTGGTCGATCAGGAACTGCGCGGCGTTGCGGGCGATGCGCGTCGCCTGCTCCTTATGGGCGGGAAGCAGGCGTGCGAGCAGCGCCTCCGCACGAATCGTCGCACCGATGATCTTGCAGGGGTAGGTGTTGTGGCGGTAGTTCATATCGGGCTCGGTGTGCTCGGCCCAGTACTGGATCTCCGGCATCCGGTGGATGTAGAGCAGGCCCATGAGCGCAGCCTGGCGGTAGTCGCGCACCGCCGGCGTATAGGGACCCGTGAAGGGATAGTCACGGAGGAACTCGCGTTCGCCTGCCTTGCCGAGCGCCTTTCCCGAAGCGTCGAGGCCCTCGACTACGAGGCGGACTCGACCGACCGGAATCTCGCCCCAGACCGGCGTAAGGGCGGCTTTCGGCGAGTCAGCGGTGAAACTCCACGACGCTTGCGTCTCTTCGCCGAGCGGGACGACGGTGAACCGGTAGTTCGCGGCGCCGGCCACCTCGTCGAAATCGAACGCCGGGGCGTAGATGAACTTTTTTGGCGAATCCGTTCCAGAAGGGGTTGCGTCCCTCGTATCCGGGGCGGATCGGGCGGAGGTACTGTTCGGCCGCCTGCGCGTTGATGGCCGCGTAGTCGAGCGAAGCGTCGGCGGTTCCGCAGTCGGAGCCGCAGCACCCGCAAAGGAGGGTGCAGGTCGTGAGAAGGGTGATGGTAAGTAGTTTCATTAAGTCGGCGTCTTTTGACCGGAGAGCCTGCCGGGGTTAAAAGGTTATTGAATGAGGTTGGTATGGAAATACCCACAAATATAATGTTTTTTCGTTTCGTGCGGATGCGCGGCGACCGGAATATCGTGTTTTTGACGTCGTGCGGTGCGTGCGATTCGAAAATAAATCGTATCTTCGAGACTGCAAAATGTAAAAACAGTAAAAGCCATGGCAACTAAAACTGCATATCCTTTTCGGGTGGAACCGCAGGAGGTCGATTTCTCGCTGCGCATCACCCTCGTGGCGCTGGGCGGAAACATCCTCAACATCGCGGGTATCGACGCCCATACCAAGGGGTTCGGGGTGGACGCCCTGAACAAGGACAACTTCTCGTGGGTGCTTTCGCGCATCGCCTTCGAGTTCGATTACCGTCCCGAGGAGTACGTGAAGTACGAGATTGCGACGTGGATCAGCGACTACGGCCGGATGCTCTCGACGCGTAATTTCGAACTGACCGACCAGACGGGCGTGTGTTTCGGCCGCGTGGTGTCGCAATGGTGTATGCTCGACTTGTCGAAGCGGACGGCCGTCGACCTGCGGGCGGTGGCCGAGAGTCATAACGACGCGATCGTGGAGTGCCCGTCGCCGGCCGAAAAGCCGCGCAAGGTGCCCGCACCCGATGCGGAACCGGTGCTGACCCACAAGGTCGCCTATTCGGACATCGATTTCAACCGCCATGTCAATACGATGCGCTACATCGAGATGATGCTCGACGTGCTGCCGATCGAACGCTTCGCGGAGGAGCGCCCGCTGCGGCTGGACATCAATTTCCTCAAAGAGGCGCGTTACGGCCAGACGCTCTCGGTGGCGCTCGAAGAGCGCGGTTCGCAGACGCTCGTCGAGATTCGCAGCGATGCCGGCGCGGCCCTCTGCCGCGGGGCGTTCGAATGGCGGTAGCCCCGTTGCATAATCATGTCGGGGCCGTATCCTGCGGGATGCGGCTCCGTCTCTTTTGTGCGGAGCCGGCGGTTCCGGCTCCGAATTTCGGTGCGCGATCTTGGAGTGTGGTACATCGTTTGCGGAGGAGGGGTGTGCATAAATCCTTTAATTCATTTCCATTATGGCTACCGAAAACAAGTATCAGAAGAGTATCGACCGCCTGAATCAGGCCATCGGCAAGGAGATCGCCACCACGTTGCAGTATCTCTATTTCCACGTCCATTTCGAGGACGACGGCTACGAGTATTTCTCGAAAATGATGAAGCAGACCTCGATCACGGAGATGTTCCACACCGACAAGATCGCCGACCGCATCCTCTTCCTGCAAGGCGAGGTCGAGATGATGCCCTCGTTCGAGCCGCGCAAGATCCGCGACGTCAAGGAGGCGTTGGAGTTCTCGATGACGCTCGAACAGCGCACGGTCGATTCCTACAACGAGTGGGCGCGTCTGTGTGCTGCCGAGGACGACCAGATCACGCACAAGCTTTTCCAGGATCTCGCCAAAGAGGAGGAGGAACATCTCGACATGTTCCGTACCGAGATGGAGAACATGCTCAACTACGGCGAGCAATACCTCGCCCTGCAATCGATCGCCCACAGCAAGGAAATTACTAAAAAATAACCGGCTCCGGCGAGGCGTTGTTAAAAAAATGGGGAGGATGTTCGTTTTTCAGCAGTTTCGGGGGACAACGGATCGAAAAAAATGTTATCTTTGATTCAGTGTCAACAAAAAACAACTGAAAAATGAACATTCCTTCGATTTTCTGGCTCGTGCCCGCGGCGTCGGTCGTCGCGCTCGGTTTCGCCTATGCGTTTTATCGGAAGATGAAACGTCAGAGCGAAGGCACGGAGCGAATGCGCGAGATCGCCGGCCATGTCCGTGCGGGCGCAATGGCCTATCTGCGTCAGCAGTACAAGGTCGTCACGGGTCGTCGTGCTGGCGTCGTGGCGTGGCGCTTTTTTCGCCTCACGGGCGGGTTCTTTTCGGGACTGGCGGGTTTCTTCGGCATGAAGACCGCCACCGCTCGCCGGCGTGCAGAACGCCGTGGGTTCCCTTCGCTTTCCGGCGCGGCGGTATCTATACCAAGGCGGCCGACGTGGGTGCCGACCTGGTGGGTAAGGTGGAAGCGGGGATCCCGGAGGACGACCCGCGCAATCCCGCGACCATCGCCGACAACGTGGGCGACAACGTGGGCGACGTGGCCGGCATGGGCGCCGACCTGTACGAGAGCATATTGCGGCTCGGTGCTCGCCACGGCGGCGCTGGGCGCTGCTGCTTTCGCCACGGCCAACCCCGCCATGCAGACCAAGGCGGTGCTCGCCCCGATGATTATCGCGGCTGTCGGTATCTTCCTGTCGATCTTCGGAATCTTCCTCGTGCGAACGAAAGAGGGTGCCACGATGCGTCAGCTGCTGCGTGCGCTGGGCGTAGGCGTCAACGTCAGTTCGGTGCTGATCGCTGCTGACCTTCGTCATCCTGTGGCTGCTGGGCATTGAAAACTGGGTGGGCTCTCCTTCTCCGTCATCTGCGGGCTGGCGGCCGGCATCATCATCGGCCAAGGCACGGAATACTACACGTCGCACTCCTACCGACCGACGCAGAAGATCGCCGGCAGCGGCCAACCGGCCCTGCGACGGTCATCATCTCCGGCCTGGGCGTGGGGATGATATCGACGGCCGTGCCGGTCATCACGATCGGCGTGGCGATCATCCTGGCCTATCTGTGCGCTACGGGGTTCGACATGGCGCACCTGATGTCGGCGCACAACCTGTCGCTGGGGCTTTACGGTATCGGCATTGCCGCGGTGGGCATGCTCTCCACGCTGGGCATTACGCTGGCTACGGACGCTTACGGTCCGATTGCGGACAACGCGGGCGGCAACGCCGAAATGAGCAAACTGGGTGCCGAAGTACCGCCGCACCGATGCGCTCGACGCACTGGGCAATACAACGGCCGCCACGGGCAAGGGCTTCGCGATCGGTTCGGCCGCGCTGACAGCCCTTGCGCTGCTGGCCTCCTACATCGAGGAGATCAAGATCGGGCTGCTGCACATCGGCCAGACGGCCATCACGCTTCCCGACGGTGCGGAGCGGTTGGTGCAGGAGGCTTCGATCGTCGATTTCATGGAATTCTATCAGATCAACCTGATGAATCCGCTGGTGCTCGTCGGCGTTTTCATCGGCGCGATGATGTCGTTCCTCTTCTGCGGCCTGACGATGAACGCCGTGGGCCGTGCAGCCCAGAGCATGGTCGAGGAGGTGCGCCGCCAGTTCCGCGAAATCAAGGCATTCTCACGGGCGAAGGCACGCCCGACTATGCGCGCTGCGTCGCGATCTCGACGCGCGGCGCGCAGCGCGAAATGTTGCTGCCCAGTCTGCTGGCGATCGTCGTGCCGGTGGCGGTGGGGCTTCTTTTCGGCGTGGCGGGTGTCATGGGCCTGCTCGTCGGCGGTCTGAGTTCGGGCTTCGTGCTGGCCGTCTTCATGGCCAATGCGGGTGGCGCGTGGGACAATGCCAAGAAGATGGTCGAGGAGGGGCACTTCGGCGGCTAAGGGTTCCGAGTGCCACAAGGCTACCGTGGTGGGCGACACCGTTGGCGACCCGTTCAAGGATACGTCAGGCCCGTCGCTAAACATCCTCGTCAAGCTGATGTCGATGGTGTCGATCGTCATGCCCGAAGACTGGCCCTTCGAAATCCGGCTCCCCGCCGGATCGGCCGGGCAGGACACGGCGGGCGACGCCCTTCACCAGTCGCCGCTCGGCGACGCGGCCGATCCGGCGGGGGAGGGGCTGTTGGGACTGATTCTGGTGGCGATCGGCTGGGGACTGCTGGCGCTGCTGACCCCCTGCGTCTTCCCGATGATCCCGATGACCGTGTCGTTCTTCCTCAAAGGGAGCGAGTCGGCTTCGGCCGGACGGTTCAAGGCGTCGATGTACGGTCTGTTCATCGTGCTCCTCTATACGGTTCCCATTGCGGCGATCATTCTGCTGACGCGGCTGTTGGGCGGCGATGCCGTGACGGCCGACATCTTCAACTGGCTGGCGACGCATTGGCTGCCCAACCTGATCTTCTTCATCGTCTTCATGGTCTTCGCCGCGTCGTTCTTTGGCGCGTTCGAGATCACTTTGCCCGGCTGGATGGTCAACAAAAGCGACCGCAACGCCGACCGGGGCGGTCTGCTGGGCGTCTTCTTCATGGCCCTAACGCTGGTGCTGGTGTCGTTTTCGTGCACGGGCCCGATCGTCGGCTCGGCGATCATCGGCGCGACGGCGGGCGACTTCTGGGCTCCGATCCTCACGATGCTGGTCTTCTCGATCACTTTCGCACTGCCCTTCACGTTCTTTGCGATGTTTCCCTCGCTGTTGAAGAACCTGCCCAAAAGCGGCGGCTGGCTCAACTCGGTGAAGGTGGTGCTGGGCTTCATCGAGGTGGCGCTGGGCTTCAAGTTCCTCAGCGTGGCTGACCAGACCTACCATTGGGGGCTGCTCGACCGCGAGGTCTATCTGGCGATCTGGATCGTCACGTTCACACTGTTGGGTTTCTATCTGCTGGGCAAGCTGCGCTTCGCCCATGACAGCGAGGTGAAGACCCTCTCGGTCGGCCGGCTCGCGCTGGCGATCGTCGATTTCGCCTTCGTGGTCTATATGATTCCGGGCATGTGGGGCGCGCCGCTCAAAGCCTGTCGGGGTACCTGCCGCCGTTGCAGACACAGGATTTCATCCTCGGACAGAGTCCTCTACCCGTGATCGGGGGCGCCGACGGGCCGACTTCGATCCGTGTCGGTGCCGCGCAGGTCAAGTACGGCGATTTCCTCTCGATGCCGCACGGTATCACGGGTTATTTCGAATGGAACGAGGCGCTGGCGGCCGCTCGTGTCGCGGGTAAGCCGCTCTTCGTCGACGTGACGGGGCACGGCTGCGTCAACTGCCGCGAAATGGAGCAGAAGGTATTCTCCGACGAGCGTGTGCAGCAAATTCTGCGCGACGACTACATCGTCGTGGCGTTGTATACCGACGACAAAGCACGTGCAGCCGGAGAGGATTGGGTGACCACCGAAGGCGGTACGACGCTCAAAGAGATCGGCCGCATCAACTCCTACATCGCCCGCACGCGTTTCAACGTCAATGCCCAGCCCAACTATATCGTGGCCGACGCCGCAGGTGCGGTTGGCCTCGATCATGGAGATCATGGCCCGCACGTTCGCTTCGCGAGGCCACGACGTCGGGATCAAGACCTTCACGGTGCAGTATCCTTCGTTCCTTTTTCCAGGCAAGAGCCAGACGGTCTCCGCGCCGCCGCCCGCCGATCTGCACATCGAACGCTGCGTCAACACGGTCGACCCCTTCAACTGGTGGCGCGTGGGGCGCGCCATTCGCTGCGAACGGCCCGATTTCGTGCTGATGAAGTATTGGACGCCCTTCATGGCACCCTGCTTCGGGACGATCGCCCGTCTGGCGCGCGGCAACGGCCACACGCGCACGATCTGCCAGATCGACAACGTCGAGCCGCACGAACACCACCTCGTCGACCGTCCGTTCAACCGCTATTTCCTCTCGTCGATCGACGGGTTCATCTACATGTCGGAACAGGTGCACGAGGAGTTGAAGGCCTATACCTCCGCTCCGGCGCTCTTTTCGCCGCATCCGTTGTTCGAGAATTTCGGTGCGGCCGTCGCGCGCGACGAGGCGTGCCGCCGTCTGGGGCTCGATCCTGCGCAGCGCTATGCGCTCTTCTTCGGGTTGATCCGCGACTACAAGGGGCTGGATATCCTGTTGGACGCATGGGCGCGGTTCCGCCGTCCGGGGCACCGGCTGATCGTGGCGGGGGAGTTCTATGCCTCGCGGGAGCGATACGTGCGGCAGATCGAGGAGCTGCACCTCGGCGAGGAGGTGATCCTGCACGATTTCTTCGTGCCCGACGCCGACGTGAAGTATTATTTCTCGGCGGCCGACGTGCTGGTGCAGCCCTACAAGACCGCCACGCAGAGCGGCGTGACGCAGATCGCCTACAATTTCGAACTGCCGATGATCGTCACCGACGTGGGCGGTCTGCCAGAGATCGTACCCGACGGCCGTGTGGGGTATGTCTGCCGCCCCGATGCCGCGGGCGTCGCCGATGCCCTCGTCCGGATCTGCGAAGGCGATACGCTCGCGCGGTTCCGTTCGGCCATGCGCGAGGAGAAACGGCGTTTTTCGTGGGAGGAGATGTGCGACCGGATCACCGAGTTGTACGAGTCGATCCGCTGACGCCTTTTCGCCGGAAAGCGAAGGCCGCATCCTATACAGGATGCGGCCTTCGCTTCGGAAGAGGAGACTATTTCCGGATATTGGCCTCTTCGAGTCCGTAGCCTTTGCGGCGGTCTTCGGCTTTGAGCATGAAAGCGAGTGCTACGGCGACGATGCCGAACAGGGCGAAAATCCACATCGGGGCGGTGAAATCATAGGAGACGTTGCCGTCGGGCAGCGTGAATTTCGCATAGCGGTCGATCACCCAGCCGATGAGCATCGGCACGCACATCAGGCCGATGTTCTGCACGTAAAAAGATCAGCGCATAGGCCGTGCCCAGTTGTTTCTGCGGGATGATTTTGGGCACGGAGGGCCACATGGCCGACGGCACGAGCGAGAAGGCGATGCCCAGCAGCACCATGACGATCAGCGCGAACCACCACTCGTTGAGAATCGGCAGCGCGAAGAGCACGTGCACGGCTACGAGCATCATGGCGCCGACGACCATGAGCGTGGCGCCTTTGCCGATACGGTCGTAGAGCGAACCGAACAGCGGCGTGAGCAGGATCGTGCCGAAGGGCAGGATCGCCGGTATGTCGCCGGCCATGACGGGATCGACGCCGTATTTGTAGATCATCAACTGCGCGGCGAATTTCAGGAAGGGGAAGACGCCTGCATAGAACATCAGACAGAGCAGTGCGATGAGCCAGAACCCCTTGTTGGTGACTACGAATTTGATGTCGCTGAGTTTGAATCCCTCCTCCTCTTCGCCCTGCGCGGCGGCGATCGATTTGTCGAGCCGTCGGTCCATTACGCAGTAGACCAGATAGGCCAGCAGCCCGATGCAGAGCGCCAGCGCGCCGAAAAATACGGGATAGGAGATTCCACCCCATGCCGCGGCGATGCGGGGGCTGAAAAAGAGTGCGGCGGCCGTTCCCAGACGCGCCATGGCCACCTGCAAACCGAGCGCCAGCGCCAGTTCGTGGCCGGTGAACCATTTGACGATCACTTTCGATACGGTGATTCCGCAGATTTCGGCCCCCATGCCGAAGATGGCGAAACCCAGTCCGGCCATCCACATCTGCGTCTTGAATCCGAAGAGCATTCCTCCTTCGGGAAAGAGCGGCGAAACGGCGTAGGCTTTCAGAAGCGCACCTCCGACCATCAGTCCGCAGGCCATGACGCCCGTGAAGCGGACGCCCATCTTGTCGAGGATGATGCCGCCGAAGAAGAGCATCAGCAGGAAGATGTTGAGCCAGCTGTATGCTCCGGAGAACCAGCCGTATTCGGTCGGTGTCCAGCCCATGCCGCCGTCGACGACGCTGCGGGTGAGCATGTCGCCCAGCGGCGACATCACGTCTGTGATGAAATACCCGCACATCATCGTGAACGAGACGATCAGCATCGCCGTCCAGCGGGCGGCCGACGAATCGCTCAGTTTGCGTTTGATTGTTTCTGTCATTGATTATTGAATTTGGGTGATAGTTTGCGTAGAACGGTTTCCGCAGCGTCGCCGTTGTGCAGGGTATGAACGCGGCCGACGGCCGTTGCGGGGCCGTCGGGCGGTAATGGAATGCGTCGAGCGGATCATCGGTCGAGTGCGGTGTATTGTTTCAGGATTTCGTAGGCTTCCGGAATACCCAGTTCGCCGGCTTTCGACATGTCGAGACAGCCCTTGCGCGTGTCCTTCATGAAAATCTGCACCAGCCCGCGGTTGTAGTACGCTTCGGCGAAGGCGGGGTTCAGCTCGATCGCTTTCGTGTAGTCGTTGTAGGCTTCGGGCAGTTTTCCCGACAGCGCCATGAGGTTCGCGCGATTGTAATAGGTGTAGGGGAAGTCTGGGTATAGCTTCGCGGCCTTATTCAGGTCGGCGATCGCCTCGTCGTAGTTGTAGGTGCGCGACTGCGAGTTCTGCAACCGCTTGGCCGGATCGGACTCGATGGTGATACGCTGGTAGGAGTTGTCGATCGACGAGATGAAGTCGATCATCTCCGCCCGCGTGGTCGACCGGTTCAGATAGAGGAACGGGTTGGCCGGATACTGGTCGATGGCCGACGTGAACGTCCCGACGGCATTGGTGTACTGCTTGATGAGCGTCTGGGTGATGCCTCGCTGGAACAGCAGCTCCCACGATGCGGGTTCGGCCATCAGCTCGCGGGCGTAACGCTTGTCCAGCATGACGAGCGAGTCGGCGGGCACGTTGCTCTCGCGGGCGGTGAGCGTCAGGTACCGGTTGTCGATGCGGCGGCGGAAATCGGCCTCGCGCTGCGAGTGGTAGCGTCCCGCCGTGACGGTGGAGAGGCTGTCGGGCGTGCGGAGCGTGAAGCGGAAGAGCGGCAGCAGCGCAAGGCGGTTGTCGGCGCTCTTGGAGGCGATGCGTCCGAAGGTGCTGCCGGCGACGTTGGCATCGAACGACAGCAGGCGGTCGAAGCGGTGCGTCGTGTCGGCGTAGATCGAGTAGGTGCTGTCGCTCAGGCGGGTCTTGTATTCGGCGATCTTGCGCTGTGCGATGTCGCGGTCGCGGCGCGAACCGCTCTCGTCTTTGAGCAGATAGCGCAGACGGCTGCGGTTGAGGTAGGCGTTGGCGAAATCGGGGTAAAGCTCGATGGCTTTCGAGTAGTCCTCGACGGCGCTTTCGATATTCCCCAGCTGGGCTTGTATGCCCGCGCGGTTGTAGTAGACGAGCACGTTTTCCGGCGAGTAGAAGGCCACTTTGTCGTAGTCTTCCAGCGCACGGTTGTAGTCGCCGATCTGCGAGCGGACGATGGCGCGGTTGAAGTAGGTGAGCGAATTGGTCGAGTCGAGTTGCAGCACGCGGTCGAAGTCGGCGAGCGACTGCATCGGCCGGTTGGTGCTCGAATAGACGATGGCGCGGTTGAAGTAGGAGAGCAGGTAGTTCGAATCGCAGCGGATCGCCATGTCGAAATCGGCTTCGGCCTCCTTGTAGCGCTGTTGTTTCATCTCCAACTCGCCGCGGCGGTTGTAGCTCATCGGATTCTCGCGGTTGGTGCGGATCGCCGTTTCGAAATCGGCGTAGGCCTGCGTCGTATCTTTGAGGTAGAGGTAGCAGACGCCGCGGTTGAGATAGGCGTCCGAAACCTTGTTCTCCTGCCGGATGAATTTGTCGAAGTCGTCGATCGCTTCGCGGAACTGCTGGTTCAGCAGCCGCGTGACGCCCCGGCTGTAATAGGCGTTGGGCAGGTCGGGGCGCAGCTCGATCGCTTCGGCGAAGTCGGAGAGCGCATCGTCGTAGTTGCCCAGACGCGAGCGGGTGATGGCGCGGTAGGTGTAGGCATTGGTAAAGACGGGATTCTTCTCGATGGCGATCGTAAAGTCGGCATCGGCACCCAGCAGGTCGTCGAGATTGTACTTGGCAATGCCGCGCAGGAAATAGCCCTCATAGGCATCCTCGTCGAAACGCAGCAGGATGTTGAGCGTGCGGATCGCGTCCTCGAAGTTGTTGTCTATCATGAACGAGCGGCCGACGTAGTAGAAATAGTCCCTGTCGTACTGCGCCCGGCTGCCGGCGCCGATCGTCAGCGCGAGGGCCAGCAATACGCCCGTAATTCCTTTTCGCATCGTAAATCTCTTCATTGTTTGCGTAACGCTCTTTGCCGCCGGTTTATTGCCGTTATTGGGGATCGTAGCCGAACCGCCGCAATTGCCGCTGGTCGTTGCGCCAGTCTTCGCTGACTTTGACGAAGAGTTGCAGGAAGACCTTCTTCCGGAGGAACTCCTCCAACTCCTCGCGGGCCTGCCGTCCGACCTTTTTGAGTTTCTCGCCCTTGTGCCCGATGAGGATTCCCTTCTGCGAGTTGCGCGCCACGTAGATCACGGCCGAAATGCGGTCGATGCCGGGCTCCTCGCGGTACTCCTCGATCTCGATTTCGCAGCTGTAAGGGATCTCCTTGTCGTAGTTGCGCAGGATCTTTTCGCGGATGATCTCCGAGGCGAAGAAACGCAGCGTCTTGTCCGTGAGCGTATCCTTCGGGTAGAAGGGTTCGCCTTCGGGCAGCAGCGCCAGAATCCGGTCGAACAGGCCGGCGATGTTGAATCCTTCCCTGGCCGAGATCGGTATGATTTCGGCGTCGGGCAGCGTCGCGCGCCACTTCTCGACGAGCGCTTCGAGCGCCTCCTGCGTCGTCAGGTCGATCTTGTTGACCACCACCAGCGTCGGCACTCCGCTCTGGCGGATGCGGTCGATGATCTCGGCCGCACGTTCGTCGTCCCGCTCGACGGTGTCGGTCACGTAGAGCAGCACGTCGGCGTCCGACAGGGCGCCGCGCACGAAATTCATCATCGACTCCTGCAACTTGTAACAGGGTTTCAGGATGCCCGGCGTATCGGAGAAGACGATCTGGAAATCGTCGCCGTTGACGATGCCCATGATCCGGTGGCGGGTCGTCTGCGCCTTGGAGGTGATGATGGAGAGCTTTTCGCCGACCAGTGCGTTCATCAGCGTCGACTTCCCGACGTTGGGATTCCCGATGATATTGACAAAGCCCGATTTGTGCATGAAATGCGGTTTATTAGGGTTCAAAGTTACGATAAATTCGAGAAAATTCCTTATGTTTGCAAAAGTTACTCGCTTAAATCGTATTGCCTATGGAGAAATAACGGGGATATATCCGGCTGCCGGCGTTCTTTTTTGCGGAAGTCGCGGGCGGACGGTCGAATCGAATTTTCCAAATTGTGCTGCCACCGCACGAAAAGCGCCGGCACAAAACATATAAAAGTGCATCGGCTTTTCTTCTTACATTCAGAACTTGGACACTTTTGAATCACAAAGAGGAATTATTTTTTTTTTTGCCCTTTTATATATGGTGCTATGTGCCATTGGGATGCATTCATTTGCTCAAAATGTAATTAATCAAACGGTTATCGTGTCGGGAGATTCGAATAACGCATCGTCTTCGAACGACGATATCGGAGGCGTAGAGTTCCGCCGTATACCTTCCGATCGAAAAAAATGGTACTATTTCGAGTTTGAGAATTACCACTCTTTCCCTGTTACCGTGAATTGGCAGGCAAGCATATCGAGCGATAAATTCAGCCATTGGTATTCGTATGGCGATGTGAAGAGTGGGACTATTGTAATACCGGTCAATAGCAAGAAGAGAACGGCCGAAAAACATATAGTTATGGGTATGATTTGGATTTTATCAGAGTGCGCCGACTGTAACGGTGGAGCGGCATGTCGATTGCGTTCGCTCGTATCGCGATGGGATGAGCAGATGGGATGCCGGTGAAAGAATCCGTAACGGAAGAATCCGGCTTCCGCATGAAGCCGGATTCTTTAATTCGATCCGAAAGACGTGGGTTACCGACGGAAACCGCGCGGCGTGTCGTCGAACTGCTTCATCAGGCGGTTCACGTCGGCCATCGTCGTACCGCTGCCCTTGGCGATGCGTTCGCGGCGGCGCGCGTTGATGATTTCGGGATGCTCGCGCTCGGCCGGGGTCATCGACGAGATGATCGCCTCGGTCTGCTTGAACACGTCGTCCGAAATCTCGACGCCTTTGAGCGCTTTGCCCATGCCGGGGATCATCGAAGCGAGGTCTTTGAGGTTGCCCATTTTCTTGATCTGGTTGATCTGCGCCAGGAAATCGTTGAAGTTGAACTGATCCTTGACGAGCTTCTTTTTCAGTTTACGCGCCTCGGCCTCGTCGAACTGCTCCTGTGCGCGCTCCACGAGCGACACCACGTCGCCCATGCCGAGAATGCGGTCGGCCATACGCTCGGGGTGGAAGACTTGCAGGGCGTCCATCTTCTCGCCGCTCGAAATGAATTTCAGCGGCTTGTCCACAACCGAACGGATCGAGATGGCGGCACCGCCGCGGGTATCGCCGTCGAGCTTGGTGAGGACCACGCCGTCGAAGTCGAGGCGGTCGTTGAATTCCTTGGCCGTGTTGACCGCGTCCTGGCCCGTCATGGCATCGACCACGAAGAGCGTCTCGCCGGGATCGACGGCGGCCTTGATCGCCGTGATCTCCTGCATCATCGCCTCGTCGACGGCCAGACGGCCCGCCGTATCGACGATCACGACATTGCAGCCCTTCTGGCGGGCGTATTTGATCGCGTTCTGCGCGATCTCCACGGGGTGCGTGTTTCCCTCTTCGGTGTAGACCTCCACGCCGATCTGACCGCCCAGCACCTTCAATTGGTCGATAGCGGCCGGACGGTAGACGTCGCCGGCGACGAGCAGCACATGGCGCCCCTTCTTCTCTTTGAGGAAGGCGGCCAGCTTGCCCGAGAAGGTCGTCTTGCCCGAACCTTGCAGACCGGCGATCAGGATGACGGCCGGAGTGCCTTCCAAGCGGATGTCGGTGGCAGTGCCTCCCATGAGCTGCGCCAGCTCGTCACGCACGATCTTGGTCATCATCTGACCGGGCTTGACGGCCGTCAGCACGTTCTGTCCCAGTGCCTTCTGCTTCACCTCGTCGGTGAAGGTCTTGGCCACCTTGTAGTTGACGTCGGCGTCGATAAGCGCACGGCGTATCTCCTTGAGCGTCTCGGCTATGTTGATCTCTGTGATGCGGCCCTCGCCCTTCAGTATCTTAAACGACCGTTCGAGTTTATCGGTAAGATTTTCAAACATGGTGTATGGCTTTTTACGGACCGGGAACGTCGGCGGGCCGGTATGGATCGCTCCGGCGGGACGGTACGGCGTTCGCGGCGGTTTTATCCCTGCAAAGATAGTACAAGCGGGGCATAGAAACAAATTTAGGCAGCTATATACGACTTTACACCTCATCGGTTTTCGAGCCGCCGCATCCGGTCTACCGCCGGAGTGTTCGCGGCGGAGGCCATTTCGTTCGGAGAAGCCCCTCCTCCGAGTGGGCGAAGAAAAAACGGACGGCGCCGAAAACCGGTGCCGTCCGCAGGAGCGGAGAAAAATTCACTTTCGTATTCCTTTTCTCGCCTCGGCATAGCTCGAACTGCGTTCGGCTTTGCGCTCGGCTTAACGAAATGGTTCATTTCTGCCCGTAGTAGGCGTCGGGGCCGTGTTTGCGCCGGAAATGTTTCTCGACGAGCAGGGGTCGATGCCGGCCGTCGGGTTGAGCAGTTTGGTGATGAAGGCCATTTTGGCGACCTGTTCCAGTACCGTCGCGTTGTAGACCGCTTCGTGTGCGTCGCGGCCCCATGCGAAGGGGCCGTGGTTCTTGACCAGTACGCCCGGCGTGTGGAGCGGGTCGAGGCCGCGGAACCGCTCGACGATCACGGCGCCCGTCTCGGCTTCGTAGTCGCCGTCGATCTGCGCGTGCGTCATATCGCCCGTACAGGGGACGGCGCGGTGGAAATAATCGGCATGGGTCGTTCCCAGCGAGGGGATGTCGAGTCCCGCCTGCGCCCATGCCGTAGCGTAGGTCGAGTGGGTGTGTACCACGCCGCCGATCCCCTCGAAGGCGCGGTAGAGCGCCAAGTGGGTCGGGGTGTCGGATGAAGGGCGGAGCGATCCTTCGACGACGTTGCCGTCGAGATCGACCACCACCATGTCTTCCGCTTTCAGGGCTTCGTACTCCACGCCGCTCGGCTTGATGACGACCCGTCCGCTCGCGCGGTCGATGGCCGAGACATTGCCCCACGTGAAGATAACCAGACCGTGACGTACCAAATCGAGGTTCGCTTCGAGAACCTCTTCTTTCAGATTTTCCAGCATCGTTTGCGTTTTATTCGGTCGTTTTCCCGCCTCGGCTTCGTCCGAACGAGTCGGGTTCGGCTCTCGGCGTAACGAAAACGTTTGTTTTGTTTTCAGGATTATTCGTTTACTGTCCTTCCGGCACTGTGTTTTATGGCTCGTCTGCGATTTTACCCCGCAATCCGATTCCCGGTCGATCGACGATGCCGGCGGGGAAATCATCTGTTCCGTGCGGAGGTTGCAGCTCGTACCGTTTCTGCCGCCGGAGGCGAACTGCCGGTGCGTTGCGCGGAAGTGCGGCAGACGTATTATTTCTTGTTCTTGTAGGCTGCGACGGCTTCCAGATAGGCTTCGGCCTTGTCGGGACAGTCGGTCGAAACGTAGGTGATGCCGTGGCGCGCCGCCCAGTCGATCAGTTCGCAGTCGTTGACCATCCAAAGCGTGGTGGCGATGCCGAGACGGTTGGCTTCGTCGACCAGTTCGGGACGGTTCATCAGGACGTTGAGCTGGTAGGAGAGACCTCCGTATCCCCGCTTTTTCGCTTCGGCGGGACTCATGGCCGCCATGTCGCTGCTGACGTAGACGACGACGGCGTCGGGTTGCAGGCGGAGCACTTCGTCGCAGGCGTGCCGGCTGAACGAGATGAATTCGATCTGCGGCACGAGCCGCATTTCGCGCGCCAGACGGAGGATCGCCTCCACGACCTGCGTCTCGCGTTGCGGCGTCGCGTGTTTCTTGATTTCGAGGATCAGTTTGGTCGACGGGTCTTTCTGTCCCTGTGCGAAGAACTCCCGGAGGGTGGGGATTTCGAGGCCGCCCGGCAACTTCACGGCGCGGATTTCGGCGAAGCGGTTCTTCTGCGCATGGAGTTTCGTGTCGAGAATCTTCGGCCCGTGATAGACGATCAGCGAGTCGTCGGCCGTCATGTTGACGTCGAACTCCACGCCGTAGATTCCCAGCTTCTGGGCGTTGCACAGGCTCGATACGGTATTTTCCCACGATCCTTCTGCGGCGTGGAATCCGCGGTGTGCGACCACTTGGGGCTGGGCGGCGAGCATCAGCGTGCCCGCAGCGAATCCGATTGTCAAAAATAATTTTTTCATACAGTTGCGTTTATTCGGTCTTTTACGTTCGGTCGAAAACGGACTTTGTCCAGTCGGAATCCGTGTCCGTTTTCCGGCGGATGTCCGGATTCGGTACGAATCGTGTCACAAATATATACATATTTTCGTTTCGTTAAACAAGTATTTTCTTTTTGAATGATAAATTTTGTTTATAGTGATAATTTTCTTGGGTTTTGGATGCGGATGTTGTCTAAACGAAAGAGATCGCAGACTGTTGCAAGGAAGTCCGCTGCGGTTGTCCGGATTATCCGGATCGTCGGTCGGGGAGGAGCTGCGCTTCGGACTGGGGCTGTCGGGGGGGGGCTTCGCGTGAATTGGATTCCGCGTCCGGTACGTTTTGCGAAAGGCATGTTTTCGTTCGGACGTCTTTGCGCCTCGGCGGAGTTCGAATAAATTTGGTTCTGCCCTCGGCTTGCACTATCTTTGTCGGGGAATTGAAAAGATGAGATCATGCTGAGTATTGCCGAACGCCGTAAGTATATTCTCGATTCGCTGAATCGTCACGGATTCGTTCGTGTGGCCGATATGGCCGCCGAGATGAACGTGACCAAGGCGACCGTCCGCAAGGATATGGAGTTTTTGGAGAGCAGGAACCTGCTCTACCGCACGCACGGCAGCGCCAGTCCGGTCAATCCGTTGGTGCAGGATGTCAGCGTGCATGTCAAGAGTGCCGTCAACAGCGAAATCAAACAGAAGATCGCCGTGGAGGCGGCCGGGCTGATTTGTCCCGACGATTCGGTCTTCATCGCTTCGGGGTCGACCGTCTATGCCTTTGCCGAACGGATACGGCCGGTCGGGCATCTCAATGTAGTGACGCCGTCGCTGCGCGTGGCGATGCTGATGAACGAGTCGGAGGAGACGACGGTGACCGTGCTCGGAGGCGTGCTCTACAAAGAAGTCGCTGTCGGTGCGGGGCGAATATGCGGCGCAGGGATTCGAGAATGTGATCTGTTCGAAACTCTTCTTCGGCGCGGACGGCATCGATTCCAATTTCGGCATCACCTGCGCCACGGCCGAGGAGGCCACGCTGACGCAGAAGATGATGCGGGCCTCGGCCAAGAGCGTCGTGCTGGCCGACTCGTCGAAATTCGGGCGGCGCGGTTTCGGCCGGATATGTTCGATGGAGCGGATCGACTGCATCGTTACAGACGACGGTATTTCGGAGCAGTACCGCAGGCTGATCGAGGAGGCCGGAGTCGATCTGATCGTCGTGAGACGCTGAGGATTTGCCGGCGACCGAGCGGGCGTACGGGTGCCGTGGTAAATAAAAATGACCGGAATTCCGCACGGAATTCCGGTCATTTTTATTTACTGGAAACGGTTACTCTTTCACACAGCGGACGGGTACGGCAATAGCAAGGCTGTTTTGACCCATATTCGTAAATGAGGCTTTGTAGCTGCCGGTGAACGACTTGTTGTAACCTAATTGCATAATATAAGCTTTTTTTGTAGCAGACCATGTGGCGCTTTGTGCTTTGGCATAAATACCGAGTTGAGACAATTTGCCCTCGTCGTTTCTCTGTCCGGCACATGCATAGAACGCTCCGTTAATAGTACCTCCGAAGGTGGTTTCTGTTGCTTCAACTTGATCTGCGTTGAAATCTTTCCATACTTCTCTGCTATCTATCGGTATCTTATAACCTGCCGGACAAGGATCGTAAACCGACTTTTGTTTGGAAATGCCTCCCCACAAATCTTCGAAATTGGAAGCCTCCGCATTGAACCAAGTTCCGCTGCCGCTATTGTGTATCTGCTGTGTATGTCGGATAAACTTGGTGGGATTTTTGAATCGTGTATGCAATACAATCAGAAATTTGAGAGTCGTTGTTAGCGGTTACTCCGAATGTATATTCTGTTTCTCCGCTCGTATTTTTTTCATATGTGGCTGTGAGCGAACCGAAGGCTTCCGGTTCGCTGCTACCTGTCATGTTTGAGTTGATTCCGAGTTCTTTCGCCCCGACGAACGGGTCTTTGCGTCCCCATTGGTAGTAAAGACCGTAGGAGGAGACGTCGCCCGGAGTGACGGAGGTGGCGCCGAGGTTGCGGTCGAGGATCGTGCAGCCTGCGGCGGCTTCCTTCTCGGCCGGTGCGTCGGTACGCCAGATATGCCAGCTCCATGCGACCTGCCGGTTGACGAGGGCGGCTATCACGGCGTTGCCCTTGGCGGCGCCTGCCGTGAAATAGACATAGCCGTCGACACCGTCGACAGCCGAGCCGTCACCCTTGACGGCCTTGAATTTGTAGTTGCCGGGGGCGCTGACGATGAAACAGTTGGCTGCCGCACCCAGGTCGACGGCGCCGGGCAGTTCGTCGAAGCCGACGTTCGACACCACCCCCGTTTCGTCCTGCCACAGCCAGTCGCAGGCGGCTTCGGCAGTCGACTGCGGGGTGAAGGCAAGGGTCGGGTATTCGTAAATCTTGCTGCGCAGCAGCGTTTTCGGGGTGTCTTTGCTGACGACCTGCGTCATCACGCTGCCGTCGTCGGCGACGAAATCGATCGTGTAGCCTTTGGCGTAGGTTCGGGGCGGAACGACCAGGTAGAATGTCTGGGGCGTGGCCGAAAGTCGTACGCCGCAGGTGAGCGAGACCTCTTCGACTGTCGATTCCGAGAAGTCGGCCTCCATGTAGGCATCGCCCGAGATGTCGAGCCGGAAGTCGCCTGCGACGGGTTCACCGTCATTTCCGCGAAACCGGATCGCGGCCAGCGTCCGACTGCCCGTGAGCGAGAATTTGAGGATGGGAAAAATATTCTTGAAAGAGAGCCGCACCTGTTCGGAACCCGAATCGGGCGTTTTGGCGATCATCATGCCCAGATCCTGAACTGGAAGGGGTGGCTTTGCTGTTCGGGCAGCGTCATCCGGATGTGGGTGCGGCCGATCTGCCATGCGTCCGTGCTGACGCTGCGGTAGGGATAGACGGCGACGTAGGTATCCGAGGCGAGCGGCGTGACCGCGCTGGTGCCGGTGAAGGTCGCCGTGGTGTTGTCGATCGATTCTGCGCTTTTGACCACGTAGAATTCGGGCGTGACGAACTGGATGGAGGGTTGCAGACCTTGTGCGACGCTGTCGGCGAGTTCCTGCACCCGCCGGTCGAAGGCGCCGGTCATGTAGAGGGCTACGGCGTCGTAAAGATCCCATTTAACGAGGCTCGAATTCCCCCCCCCTCCGGCTTCTTCGTCGAGGTGCGTGCGGGATTCGGGCGCCGAAGCGTCGATCGTACCCAGGAGGGTCATCGCCGATTGCGGAGCGGTCGGCGGAAGTTGTGCCGAGGGTTCGTTGTCTTTCTGACAGGAGGCGAGGATCAATCCTGCCGCTGCCAATGCGAGGTAATTTTTTCTCATGGTTTCGTGCGGTTGCGGGTTATCCCCAGATCTCTTTTTCGATGTCGTACTCTTCGTTGTCGCTCTCTCCGGCCCAGGAGCCTTCGAATCCCCGTTCCACGGCGACGTCCGTCGCTTCGATTCGCGGAAGCACATAGACGGCTTTCTCTTTTTCGTGTTTCATAGAATGTAATTTAAGGAGTGGATAATATAAAGGAGTGGTCGGGCGCAGAGTCCCGTTGTTCGGCAGGGTCGGCATGGCGGAGCGATTGAGGGTTGTTCGTCGAACGGCAGGCGGATTCCGGCCGGTTCATTTACAAATTTACGCAAAAAAATCGAGAATATTCCGATCGGTCGCTGAAAAGTCTGTATTTTTCGGAATACGGTTCGTCCTGACGCCCGTGGAACGGAACGGACGGCAGGTCAGAGCAATCCCGCTTCGTAGTAGCGGACGATCTGTTCGAGCAGGCGGTCGTCCCCTTCGGCGTCGTACTCCGATTTGAGGTCCTGCCCGAAGACGCGCGACAAGGTCTGCCAGAATCCGGCCACGAATCCGCCGCGGAATTCCCGCAGTACTTCGTAGGCGGTGTAGTCCGTCTCGCGGTCGATGAGTTTGAGCAGTACTTTGCCTTGCGTGCGGGTCATGTGTCTGACGACGGGCGTGTACTCCTCCTTGATTTGGCGATAGACGCCCCTGATGTAGGCTTTTTGCGCCTTTTTGGTCGGCAGGCGTTGCAGCTCGGCCTCCATTTCGGTCATGCGCGCCCTGGCGATCTTTGCGACGGGATAGACTTTTTTGACGGCCGCGACCAGTTTGCGGTAGCGGCGCAGGTCGGCTCCGCGGGCGAAGACCCACACCGGGCGAATGCGGACGTGGGGAATCGTATCACCCGCGACGACCTGCCACTCCTGACAGGCGACGCCCGGAGGCTGTTGCGCTCCGATCCGGAGTGCCGGGAGTATCGCCGCCAGCAGAAAGAGAAGGTACTTTTTCATAGGCCCCGAAAAATTTCTACCTTTGCAAATGTAACGATTTTTTGGTTTAACGAAATAACGAAACGGAATAATGGAACTGAAAAAGGGATTGTCGTCCCAGAGCTCGGTGACGGTATCGGCCGGAAATACGGCCGCTGCGATGGGTTCGGGCGACCTCGATGTTTTCGCCACGCCCGCGATGGTGGCGCTGATGGAGAACGCCGCGATGACGGCCGTGGCTTCCGAGCTGCCCGAAGGCTCGACCACCGTCGGCGCCGAGATGAACGTCACGCACATCAAGCCTTCGGGGTTGGGTGCCGAAATCGCCGCGACGGCCGTGTTGACCGGTGTCGAGGGGCGCAAGCTGACCTTCAACGTCGGGGCCCGCGACGCCGAAGGGATGATCGGCGAGGGCATCCACATTCGTTATGCGGTCGATCGGCGCCGGTTCATGGAGAAGGTAGGGAAGTAGTGCGAAGCGTACCGCCTGGCCGGATGATTTCCGGCGCTTTTACTCTCAGCCGGCAGATCGGTCAGGTTCGATCGGAAATGAATAAATGCGGATAAACAAGAATTCGTTTATCCGCATTTTTGTTGAGCTATCGGGACTCGAACCCAAAATTTCAGAACCAAAATCTGACGTGTTACCATTACACCATAGCTCAATCCGTCGCTCGAAAGCTGTGCAAAGGTATAGTAAAGATTTCAATATTGCAAAAATTTTTTTGTCCGACATCGCGTTCGCCTGCGAACGGATTGCGCCGGCAACTGCCGGCGCAATCCGTTCGAGAAGCAGGGCGTGCGGCGGGCTGTTTGGCCTGAGGTTTCATGCAGGCGGCCGCATCTCCGAAGGGGTGCGGCCGTGCGGTTTCGTATGCGCCGGTTTATTCGGACAGTTTGTCCCGAATACGCTCGGCGGTGCGGTCGACGGTCTCTTGTACGGCGTCGGTCGTCCGGCGCAGCCCCGCCTTGGCCGACCGTTTGATTCGTGCGGCCTTTTCGTTTCCGCAGCGGGTCGCCCGGTCGATTTTGTCCGACAGCAGATTCATCGTCTCTTTTGCCTCTTCGGCCATTCGGTCGATGCCGGCGTTGATCTTTTCCTTGTTCATTGCGAGGAGTGTTTTTTTGAGGAACGTGCTAGAAGCGATGCGATCCAGAGCAGGACGACGGCGCCGACGACCGATGCGATCAGGCTGCCCAACGTCCCGACGGCGACCAGCCCCAGCAGCGACAGAATCCAGCCGCCCAGAATACCGCCGACGATGCCGACGATCAGATTGACGACGAGCCCCGAACCGTGTCCTTTGACCAGAAGATTGGCCAGCCATCCGGCGACGAGCCCGATAAGCAGATACCAGAGAAAATACATAGTACGAAAATGATTGGTTTCGTAGACCGATTGCAAAAAACGTTCCGTTTCCAACCTCCGGTTTCTCGCCTCGGCATAGTCCGGACGAGTTCGGCTCTGCATTCGGCCTGACGAGAACATTCCGTTCTGCGGGGTATTCGCCTCATACCGACGGAGTTTTCCTTCGGCGGTGCGCAGAATGCCGGAGCGGAGATTTATCGTGCGGCGCGGCGGACGGAAGGCGGGTTTTCGGCGGCTACCGGCTGTTTTTCAACTGCGTCAGCGCCTTCGCCAACTGGTCGGGGCAGGAGGTGCCCCTGCCGCCGCAGTCGATGCCGCTCAGGCGGGCGATCGCTTCGTCCACCTCCATGCCGGCGATCAGTGCGGCGATGCCCTGCGAGTTGCCGTGGCAGCCGCCGATGAATTGCACGCGCTTGACACGATCATTTTCAACGGTGACGTCGAGCAGTTTCGAGCAGGTTCCGCATGTCGTGTAGACGAGGTTTTTCTCCATGATTCGACTCTTTGCAGGGGTTTGTCGCCTGCAAAGATAGCGCTTTTCGCTGAAAATCGTCCGTCCGTTTTGCTATCGCTTGTAATAGGATGCGTCCAGACCGAGCGTGAAGTCGTCGCGGCGGCGGAAAGCCAACAGGGCGAGTCCTGCGGTCAGCATGCCGTTGAGCAGGAAGGGCACGCGGTCGCCGTGCAGTGCGGTGAGACGGGTGAAGGTGTCGATGAGGAAGGGACAGAGCATGATGGCCAGGTAGTTGACCGCCATGACGAACGACAGTGCCAGCGTCGCCGCGCGTGGCGGAGCGATGATGGCGGTCTTGTCGTAGATGAGCGGCTGCATCAGTCCGTAGCCGAATCCCGCCAGCAACGCTCCGACGACCAGCATCCCGCGGTCCCGGAAAATCCCGAAGCAGAACAACCCTGCGCCGATCATGGCGATGGCGGCGACGTTCGTATAGCCTTTGAAGATCCCGATGATGCGGTCGAGAATCAGTCCCGGAGCCATGATTGCGAGGAAGAAGAGCGAAATCAGCACACCCGAAAAGGCTTTGGGCAGATGATATCCGTCGACCAGAAACGCGGCGTAGAAGGTGATCGTCAGTGCGGCGTAGGTGATGAAAAAAGTAGAGCGCCATGAGTCGGACGAGCTTCGGGCGATCGATCGTTTTGTTGCGCATCTGGTCGCTGGCGGCCGGTTCGGGCGTCGAACGTTGCCGATGCAGGAACGGCGAGAGGACGAGCGAAACGGCCGGCAGCGTGTAGACCAGAAACGAGATGCCAGTCGATGTTGGCGAGATAGCCCGAAAGCGCCGTGGCGAGTACGAGCGTCAGATTGTTGATCGAGGAGCTGTATCCCAACTGCCGGACGCGGTACTCTCCGGTGAAGTAGGCGACGACGAGTCCCGTGGAAAGCGGGATGACCATACCGGCTCCGATGCCGAGGATGCAGCTGACGAGGATCAGCGCCGTGATGTTGCGGATGAACAGGCAGGCGATGCCGCTCAGCAGGAAGATCACGAGTCCGACGACCAGAATCCGCAGTTTGTCGCGGCCGACCGACAGTTTCCCCGACAGCAGCACGAACGGGATGATGAGCAGCGAAGGCAGCGAAGTGAGCATCTGGATTTCGAGGTCGCTCGCCGAAGGGAAAATCGTATTCAGGTCGCCCAGAATCGGTGAAACGGCCAGTCCGGGCAACGACGTTACGGCCGATACCGACCAGATCGCCAATAGCACCGGAAGCGAGATCGTGCCTTTGCCTGTGGATATTTTCATGGTGACGGGGTTTGGTTTTCTTGGTCGGTGTCACAACCTTTATGCCAGCGTCTTCGGCTGACGGAGGCCGCGGTGTTTGCAGACGTCGTCGGGTGCGGAAAATGGAAGAGAATCGGTGTTTTCGGCAGACAGGGGGTCGGGAGGCCGCCTCTTTCTGTCGGATTCGGCAGCACACTCGTATCGGTTGAGGCTTCGGCATCGTTCCGATGCGCATTCCGGCAGACGAAATTGCCGACTGCCGGATGACAGCCGTCCGGTACGGATATGTAAAAAGCAGCCCTTTCGGACTGCTTCGGATAAATGTTACGACTCGGTTACGAGCGGTTCGGCGTTTAATACTCCTCCTCGTTGAAGAAATTTATCCATATTGATTATCAATATATTATGCAATAATCAATGAAATTTGCGCAAACAAACCGCACCATCTGAGACGGGCTGAGACGATGGGGCCATTTCAAATTTTGTTAAATCTTATATCTAATACCATTTCCATTTATTAGCAATCAAATCTATCTCTAAGAAACTACATGGAGTATTGGAGGCATCTTTTCAGAATACAAAATCCTACCATTAAAATCAGCCAAAACCTGAGATGAATAACAGAAAAAGCTTTGTCTCGTCCCATCAACACAGGAACAGTGTGCTGGCACAAACAGTCTTTTATATTATTTCTTTTTT
>VOFD01000186.1_pt1 | contig 28001 bp, 30 predicted proteins | sample 5384101 | NCBI WGS metagenome assembly VOFD01 (sample SAMN12384723, study PRJNA508395) | human gut metagenome | isolation source: healthy gut C | host: Homo sapiens
GGACGGAATGATGTCAATATCATACCCGGCGCGGATTGCTTTTTCTGCTCCTCAATCTTGCTTCTATCAAGTTCAGTAATCGTGCGCTTGACCGTTTTAATGGCGCGGTTTTGGTCAACGCTCTGAATGTGCATGGTGACAATCTGGCTGGAATCCATATCCAAAAAATCTTTCAGAAGCTGGTCGCTGATGTCGGAGGCCGTGATGCTCAGAAAACTGGCGGCACAGTAGATTCCGCCCATTTGGAACGTCCGGGAATTTTTGAAAGCGAAAGCAGTCGGTGCAATGGCATCTTTCACCGAAAGGCCGCTTTTCACGAGATCATTCCATTCAAAACGGAACTTCGATTCACCGTCCATGTGGAACATATCGTGCATGAGCTTGAGCCGTTCCGTACCATTCAGCGGCTTGGCCTCAACACCCAAACGGTGGAAGTTGTTGAGCAGATCGTTCTGCACATGGTCGAGCCGTGTTTTCATCTGACGCATACTGTCGCCCTCCAGGCCAAAGGTGATGAACTTGGTCTTTGTCAGACCATTATTGCCCCTTGGCAAGCTGCTGGCGCAGCATCAGCGAATACTCAGCCCGCACATCATCGAAACCGTCTTTCTGGAATGGAATGCGGATGCTTTTCTCGAATTCTGAACTGTCCGTTGCCATGTTCACAAAGGACAGCTCAAACTTGATGGAGCTGTCGAAGAAGTTGAGGAACGAACACCATTCCTCGAAAATCGCGTTTTTGTCCTCTTGTTGTGCCAGCTGATAGTTAATATCCTGATAGGCAATCGTCCGGGTGTAGTAGTTTGCCCCCTCGCCCTTGCTGTTGGTCATGATGGTGTTCAGAATCCTGACCTTGTAGCCGTTCTTCAACATCGCGTTGCCACATTCAAGCACGATAGTTCCTTTCGGGTCAGTGACCACATAGGAACTGTGACATTGTAAAAGGTTGGGCTTGAGCCAAAATCTCGTCTTGCCGCTGCCGGAGCCGCCCACCACCAGCACATTTTTGTTCCGGGCGTTTTTGGGGTCCGGTGGGCGGTTGGACATCATCAGCCGTTCCGTTTTGGTCAGGATGATGTTGTCGGCAAACTTTGGAGCCATGAACGGTTCAATGTCCTTGGGTGTACCCCACCGGGCAGAGCCGTACTCCATGCCGTGGCGGTACTTCTTGGCGTTTTTGCCACGCAGATAGACTGCAAGCCGTAGCCCTGCGCCGCAGCACAAGCCCACCAGCAAATCAAGCGGATGCAGGCTGGGCAGAGGGTTCGCAAACGCCACCGGGACGGTGCCCATCATGGACATGATCTTATCCCCCAGCTCTTTGCCCTCGGCAAGCCGCCATGCTTCACCGAAGTTCGTTGCCACCAGTCCCAGCAAAATATAGGGCAGATACAGCGCCAGCAGCTTTGTCAGCTTTTTCGTGGTCACAGTCCACGCTCCTGTTCCTTGTGCCGGACTTTGCCGGGGAGTTCTGCCGCCGCCTGCACCAGTTCATGCAGTTTTGCCAGCACCGAAGGGCGTTTGTCCTTGTTCAGCAAAGATGCCGAATACTCTTTGAACGCCGAGTTGAAGGCTTCTGCGTCTGGGGCTTTGAAAAAGACCAGATACCGGGGCGGCACTTCAGAGGCGTCTTTGCGGATGGCATAGTCGATGCCGTATTTTTTGGCATACCGCTCTAAGCCACGGATGCCAGTCTTGCTGATCTCCACGCTGGACACGCCCCGGTTTTGCCGCAGAAGAGTGCGGACGCTCTGCTTACCTTGGGATGCCTTGGACTGGTACAGCCGAAACGCCGCCTTTACCGCCCGGAGGACGGTCCGGGCAGACAGTTTGGTGGTGGAGATCATAATGTTGAATGACTTCTGTTCGATTTCTTCCTGCATCGTTACCACCTTCTGCACAGAAAATCGTCTTATCGGTCATGTTCCACCGGGGGCTTGCTTACAGCCTTTTCTGCGTCATTCTGAACCGATTCATCCGGAACCGGAATGACCATCAGGCGACGCCCCAGAGGGAGAAAAGTTTCGGGTTGATGAAATTCTTCTTCATACTTCTGCGCCAGCTCCGGAGAGAGCGACACAAAATCTTCCTCTCCCAGCCCCACCACCAGAAAGGTTCCGGCAATGACATCGTACATCAGCCCGTCCTCGTCCCACAGGGCACGGTTCAGGGGCAGTCCCATGAGCTTGCCCTCGTCATTGCAGATGATAGCCACCGGGTCTGCAAAGGGGTAAACAGCATCAATCGAGCCGCCCACTGCCTGCTACAAGGCTTTCAGGTTGTTGTCAATCTCGACCTGCTGCGGATGCTGTCCCGGTGCAATTTTCAGCACCGAAAGGGTATTTTCATTCTGTTCCATTATCATTCTCCTCAAAGATGGTGCTCTCCTGCCCGACATGGGCGGCGTTCAGCAGAGCCGCCACGAAGAAGCCGAAAATGGCACCTGCCTCAAAAAATGCGAAACCGATAAAAAAGTTCAGCTTGGCACACCTCAGTCGATGCAGATGCAGGTCAGCTTCTGACCATCTGCCATCAGGGTGGTGCTGTGATCTTCCAGACAGGTCTGAAAGCGATAAATGTCCTCCACTGTCAGGGACACGATGGTACTGTGCCCATCGGTGCGGCAGAAGATGACCGGGCCGGTCAGGTACCGCTTGCCTGCCAGTTTGAGGACCTGCGCCGGATTGTAGCTGATAAACAGCGGTGCACCCTTTACGGAAATCAGGGCATCGTCCTCGTCGAAACAGGGCAGAACGAGCATCCTCCTCCACGATAATGGTCAGTTCCATGTCCGGGCCGATGGCGGCAAGGTAGACATTCTCGCTTGCCATTTTGCTCAAACAGGATGCCGCCTGCTTCAACACAGACAAGATGTTTACATCCACCGTGATCTGCGGAGCATGGGTTGCGGAGTGAAAAGGAATCGTATTGTTCATAGGCGTTACCTCGTATAATAAAATAGTAGTATTTATAGACCCCTCTCCAGCGGAATGCTACAATAGTTTCAGGGTGCTGTGGATTGGTGAGGCGTTACTACCGCAAAGACGGTTTTTTGGGAGGCTCCAACCACAGCTTCTTTGTTGAAATGTTAATCAGTTAGATACCGCCAGACGGTTTATTTAGAACGAGGTTACAAGAGCAAAGAAGTCTGTGGTCCTGAACAGCATCGAAATAAATACGCCGGAGGTATCAAAATGGTTTGTGTTGGAATTGACGTTGCCAAGGATAAGCACGACTGCTGTATTCTCGACTCGGACGGAACGATTCGTGCCGACTGCATTACCATCCCCAATAACATGGATGGCTTTAAGCAGCTGCTTCAAACGATTCGAGACTGTACCAAAAGGTCAGACAAAATAAAAGTAGGACTTGAGGCTACCGGGCATTATAGCTACAACATTCTTGGATTTCTTCTTGACAATGACCTGGCCGTCTATGTCATGAATCCTTTGCATACCAACCTGTACCGAAAAAGTCTCAGCCTTCGCAAAACCAAAACCGATCGTGTGGATGCAAGAACGATTGCAACTATGCTATTGTCCGATGTAGACCTCAAGTCCTACACGGATACAGCATACCATAACGAAGAGTTAAAGTCACTAACAAGATACCGATTCGATAAGGTTCGTGAAAGAGCCAAGCTGAAGCAGTCAGTGTCCAGACTGGTCACGATTCTGTTTCCAGAACTGGAGAAGCTCGTTCCCTCTCTCCATATTGCTTCGGTTTATGCGCTCCTCAGTGAATATCCCGGTGCAAAACAGATTTCAGAAATTCATCTCACCAAGCTGACAAACCTTCTTGTGACAGCATCCAAGGGTCGTTATGGCAAAGATAAGGCTATCCGGATTCGAGATGCTGCCAGAACTTCCATTGGTTCCGTTATGCCTGCTAAATCTCTGGAGCTGAAGCATACCATTAAACTCATTCGGGAACTCACCTCCGAGATTGATGAAATTGAAGTTTCTATTCAGAAAATCATGGATGAACTGAATCCACCGATTCTTTCTATTCCCGGTGTCGGTATCCAGTCAGCAGCCATGATTCTTGCTGAAATCGGTGATTTTTCCAACTTTGAATCTCCTGACAAAGTCCTTGCTTACGCTGGCTGCTCTCCATCTACATACCAGTCCGGAAAACTTACAAACTGTTACGCTCACATGGAGAAGCGTGGTTCGCGATATCTGCGATATGCCCTTTACAATGCGACCAAGTACGTCTGCTATTGGAAAGCATTACAATGTTGCCTTGTCCCATGCCACAAAGAAACGGCTTCTGCCACCTTGCCTTTGGGGTCGTAGGCTTGAAAATGCTTTTGCCTGCCGCACTGGTTTCAGCCGCACGGACTGACCGTGGGATAGTCGGCTCAAACACCTTCAAGTGCTTTCCGTATGCCTGACGAATCAGATTGCTGATCTGCTTTCCGTAATTGGTGCGGCTGTCGGTCATGGTCAGCAGAATGCCCTCGATTTTCAATTTCGGGTTGATCTGCCGCCGGACCTTCTGCACGGTCTGCAAAAAGCTGTTCCAAGCCTTTTGCAGACAGGTACTGCGCCTGCACAGGAATCAGGAGCAGCGTCTGCCGCCGCCAGTGCGTTAATGGTGAGCATCCCCAGCGAGGGCATACACAATCCAGCAGGATATAATCATACTCCCGCTTTGCCCCCTCCAACACCTGTTTCAGCATCTTTTCCCGGTTCATGCTGTTCACAAGAGCCACTTCCATTCCTGCCAGTTCGATGTTCGCAGGAATCAAATCAACGCCCTCTGCGTGGTGCAGAATGCCCTCACCGGGCTGGATGGGCTGATCGTTCATGGCTTTTGCCATCAGGGTAGAAAGGGTGGTGGGCAGTTCATCGGGCTGCTGCCAGCCCATACTGATGGCAATGTGCATGGCGGGCAAATATAAATCTGCACGCAGTGCACACGACTGAGCCAGTGAAGCGACTATGGTCCTGCGGGTCAGCGTCCACCAGTAGGACCTTCTTGCCCTCCATCGCCAGCCCGATGCCCAGATTTTCACAGGTGGTGCTTTTCCCTACACCGCCTTTTTGATTGGTGACTGCGATAATCGTAGCTTTCTGTGCGATAACATCACCCCGCCTTCGGTGAACCACGCGCAAAGTCGTGGTTCGTCTTGTTCTGATAGTAGAGGTTCATGGTGGTGGGCGCATTGTAGAGCATCGCCAGCAGATACTGCTTCATGTTCCGCACCGGGGCAGTGTTTTCTGCAAGAGAATCCAGCACAAAGCGGATGTGGTCGGCGTTCAGCTTTTTCAGCCGACGCGTACCACTTCGGTGGGCTTATCATCCCCGGCAATCCGCAACATCTTGCGTTTGGTGGAACAGGTATCCACAAGCAAGTCTACGATCTGATAGATGGTGTCCTCATCGTCCGGGCAGAGCCGGAGCAGGAGGTCAACCTCTAACACCTGATAAAAATAATCCTCAAGCTGCTCCCGGATGCCCCCGGAATAGATAGGGTCAGGATCGTTCCGCTCTGTCTTATTCTTATCAGTCTTATTTGCTTGCGGTTTTGGCTGCACCAGAATTGCGCTTTCGGCAGCACCAGAATTGCTGTTTGGGCAATTCTGTACTTGCGCTTTTGGCAAGCCAGAGGAAAAGTCCTTGACGTAGATCAGGCTGGGTCTGCCCAGACCACGGCGCTTGCGCTCGATGAGGTCCATGTCCTCCAATTCCCGGAACAGCTTGACCGCCTTGTGTTCGGCGCAGCAGAGGGATTCCTGCACTTCCCGGACGGTGTAGATGATATACACACGCCCATGTTCATCCAGCCAGCCGTTCTTTACCGACAGGCTCATGCGGTCCAGCAGGATGCCGTACAGCGTCCGGGCATCGGTGGAAAGCTGCCGGAAGCGGCAGTCATGGAACAGTGCCTTTGGGATGCGGAAGTAGGAGAACAATTCGCCCGACTGACCATAAAAGTAGTCCAGCGTCATTTGGTGTGACCTCGGATTTTCAACTGTAGGGGTGTATTCATGTGGAAAACTATCCCTCCGAAATGAATGAAAAACAGGTTGACATTCACCAGAAAAAAACGCTTACAATGATGATAATAAAAGTGTCAACCGATGTAACAGGAGAAGATGCTTATATGCTTAATGTTTTTTACGGTGATATGCCGAACGTGATCTACAACACCGCTGTTTATTTTAAGAACACTTATGCAGAGGAGTGGATCACGGCTCCGCTTACTCGTGAGATGATACAAGACGTAGACCATTCCACTGTACTGGAGAGCGGTGTGATTGATAGTCCGGTGCTGGGGAAGATTCCCCGGTGCAGTTGTCGGGCGGAGTAAAGACCCTGATTTTGATAGCCAACGAGCCGGAAAAGGTGTTCAACGCTTCGACCTGTGGAGATAACTGTGCCAAATGGCTGTTAAAAATCGCTGAAAATCGGGATGTTACCATCAACCTTCGGCATCTCATGGATTTTGGAAATGGAACATTTACTATCCGCATCCTGAACACCAATCAGATCGTTCACTCCATGCGGGAACTTGTCCCCGTTGCAGGACTTTATGTGTGAGGATTTTTTATGACAGGAGCATATCGGGTCGTTGTACAAAACCGAAAAATCAAGTTCGATTTTGAAATACGCCGGAACATCACGATCTTGCGTGGAGATAGTGCCACAGGAAAAACAACGCTCGTGGAGATGATTCGGGAATACGAGGAACTAGGCCCGGACAGTGGAATAGAACTGCAATGCGAGAAGGATTGCGTTGTTCTTTCCGGGCGGCAGTGGGAAAAACAGCTTTCCGACCTTTCGCAGAGTATCGTTTTTATTGATGAAGGGAATGCTTTTACTGCTTCAAAGGAATTTGCCGCAGCGATTCAGAAAACAGACAACTACTATGTGCTCGTCACGCGGGAAGGACTTGAAACATTACCGTATAGCGTAACGGAAATTTACGGCATCCGGGCATCCAAACACTTCGGAGACTTGAAACAGACCTACAATGAGTTTTTCCGAATTTACGGAAAGCCGATGGGGTTGGAGAAACTAAAACCAGTGGCAATCATTACAGAGGATTCCAATTCGGGGTTCCAGTTTTTTCAGGCTGTTTGCGCCGAAAACGGAATTTTCTGCGAATCTGCTGGTGGAAAGTCCAACATTTTCAAAATGCTGTCCGACCGTGCAGGGGAGAATATTCTGGTGGTTGCAGACGGTGCGGCATTTGGTTCGCAGATGGAGCGCATTATGCAACTGCTTGCCCTCCAGCCGGATTCTCATATTTACCTGCCAGAATCGTTTGAATGGTTGATTCTTCGCTCTGGATTGCTCGAAGACACAGAGGTCGATGAAATTCTGAAATCGCCGGAAAATCATGTGGAAAGCCAGCAGTATTTCAGTTGGGAGCGATATTTTACGGCTGTGCTGATGCAAAAGACCGCTGACAGCTATCTGAAATATACGAAGTCAAAACTGAATCCTGTGTATTTACAGGAGCATGAAAAGAAAGCGATTCTTTCGGAGATGTCCCACATCCAGCTCGACAAGAAAGACATATAAATCCCTACTAAGCAAACAGGACTGCTTCACACACATTGTACTGTGGAGCAGTCCTGTTCGTTTAATATGTAATTGTCATTGCACCTTCATGGCAGTCCTGTGCATAGGTGCGGAGCAAATCGAGGTGCTTTGAGGATTTTCGGACGATAGCCGTTGCACGGTCGCCGGACATAAACTCAACGACCGCAAGGCGCGGAATCGTCAATGTGCCACGAATTTTGAAGCCCACAAGGATCTTCTGATTGCACCATCGCTGGATGCTTTGTGCAGAGTAGCCCGTCAGCTCCGAAACTACCGGGGTGGTCAGCAGATCATCATATCCAACCGTGAGATTTTCCCATAGGGTATACAGCCCTGTTTTTTCTGGCTCTGTAAAATCGAAGCGGATGATCTCTGTGACAGGCTTGTCCGGGTGCCGCTTGGGGCAGCCATTCTTTCCGATATAAAAGCCCGTTGGCACTTTATACTTTTCGGGGTTATCTTCGCGGTCACACAGGTAGGTGATCACGTCGTGGGTCGCAATATGGTATTTGCGTGTTTTCTTTCCTGTATTGGTACACGGAACGAGACCGGAATCCAGAAGATACTTTGCGTGTTGCTTGTTGATGCGGGCAACACGGTAGAACTGGTCTTTCGTCATTCCGTTGGGATATTCTTCGAGTATTTTATAGCACTCTAACAGAGTCCTCATATTCATCCATCCTTTGCTGCTTTGATTTTGTCAGCGTCAGAAGCAACATACTGTATGGATGGATCATGGCTCCCGGAATCTCTCTCGCCCGTTCTCTCCAACGGGCGTAAAATCTCCCGATTCTCTCCAAAAGGCAGATTTTTCTGCGTTTTGGAAAGTGGGTTCAAATCCGCATGGAGCCTAGTGATTTTGGATTTTGATGAAATTTTAAGCGTAAATTCGATGGTTCGTATCTTCTGGAAAAGTCGGCTAATTACCTCTGTCTTCCACCAAGTACCGTGAAGCAGGAAAAACTCGAAATCGTTTTGTCCTTAATCTGGCACGTGGGTTCGAATCCCACCATCTCCGCCAGAAGTCGCAGATTCAAACGAATCTGCGACTTTTTCTTTTGCATCAAGCAGAGAAAGACCGCTTTTTGCCTCATCACAGTATGCTTTATGCATGAACGATAAATCCATAATTATTTGGGGAGTTTGAATTCTCCCAAAAGGTTCGCAATGACCCCAGCAGACCCCTGTTTGCTTTTTGTAATCGAGGTGTGCGTAGATGTCAGCGGTGGTAGAAAAGGTACTGTGACCCAGCCATTCCTGAATCTGCTTCATAGATACGCCGTTCATCACCATCAGGCTGGCGCAGCTGTGGCGCAGATCGTGGAAACGGATGTGCTTCAGCCCGTACTTGGTCAGCAACCAGTCGAAGTGCTCCGTCACGAAGTTCGGGCGGATCAGCTTGCCTTCCTGATCGGTGCAGACGAAATCCAGATACTCAGTGCTGTAGCTCTTCTTGAACAGCTTGCGGTAAAGCTGCTGCTTTTCCTTCTGCTTCAGAAGTTCTTCTTCCACAGCCGGGATCAGCGGCGAGGGTGCGGCAGCTGGTCTTGTTCTTCATCACATCGCTGACCACAGGAACGTACTTGCCGTTCACCAACTGTTCCGTCACCTTGTGATTGATGGTGATGGACTTGCGCTCAAAGTCGATAGACGACCACTTCAACCCCAGCACCTCGCTGCGGCGCAGACCGTAGTAGGCCGTGATGAGGATGCACAGATGCAGGGGGTCATCCTGCGATACTTCAAGCAGCTGCTGGACTTCATCCTTGGAGTAGAAGTTGGGACGGAAGCTGTTCTTCTTCGGGCGGTCAACTTTCAGCATCGGGTTGGTTTCAGATAATCCTTGCGGACGGCATCCTTGAACGCTTTGCCGAAGATGGCGTGGTAGTGAATGACCGTGTTGGTGGTGTAGCCCTCCAGCAAGATCTTCTCCTGAAACTCATCCAGCACCTGCGGTGTGACCTCGCACAGCTTCAAGCCCAGCGGTTCAAAATACTGCGTGATACGCCCGGTGATCATCCGATTGTAGCTGATAAAGGTTGCAGGCTGAATGGATGCCTTATGGACTTGCACCCACTCGTTGAGATAGTCCAGAAACAGCATCTCCGACTTGTTGACGGGTTGGAGGGGCAGCGGCAGGGGCTTGGCGGTTTTAGCATCTACTTTTTCGTAGGCTCCGCCCCGCCCTGTGGGCAGCTCCCCAGTCTCATCATAGTGGAGCAATACTTCCCGGAGCATGGATTCCGCCTTGCGCTTGTTGCCCCGGACGGTCAGACCTGTGGAGATCCACTTGATCTTCCGCTTACCGTTGGCATCATAAAGATTGACCACGAAATAGAAACGTCCATTTTTTCTCTTGGACAGACCCTGTAGTTTTCATCATAAACCTCCTTTGGGTTAACAGGCGTGCTGTCCGTTGCTGCACCCACAGCATACCACATCCAGCGGCGGATTTCCAGCCGGGAAGGTGCTCTGTCCGGTGAGCAGGAACTCAATCACGCTCAGCTTCGGGATACGGTAGGTGCGGCCGATTTTAAGCGCAAACAGGCGGCGGGAACGGATCAGTTCCCCGACCGTGTGGCGGTTCAGACCAAGCATCTCCGCAGCCTGCTGAAGGCTGACGGCATCGGGGTAGCCGGGAAACATCTGGGAATAGGCATCGTTAAACTTCATAGACCCTCCTTGGATATGGCAGATGATCATGCCGTGAAAACTGATAATTTGAAAAAGCTTAGATAAAGCTTGAGGATAAAAAGCGATATGTAAGAGAAGCCGGCTAACATGCTGACTTCCCGAAAAATATGTTAAGGTCTCCCATATTCGCCCTCGGCACCCTAGGAGTGGGGAATCGTCCAGCAGCGGGCTTGCACCGCACCATTGGCATTTCAGCCACCCCGTCTTCGTTATGACCGGGCTGCGAGTTACAGAAGTACCTTTTGTGAAGTGCCGGACGATTGAACTATTCTGTTTTCAAAGAACAGAGTTTTATAGAAAATCTTCGAAATTTAAGGCTTCCGAAAAATTGTCCCTCTAATTGGTAGGCATCGAGAAAGGCCAAAAAGTAACCCGAAAAAGAAATTTGTTAAAAAGTTCTTGGAAAATATAGCCGAAGTAGCTTCTTGGTTAAAATAACGTCGGTCCATGGGGTAACCGATGGAGGGCGAAACTTTGCAACAATGGCGGTGCCTGAAGTTGAAAGTGGTCTTGAAAAAAGATGCCCTCAATAGGTACGAAAAAAGGCCAAAACGTAGCAATGCTTTTTGAAAATTAACAAAAAGTCACAATTTGCATTTGCAAATCGTGCGTCTGCTATTAAACGGAATTGTCATAATAATCATACGAGTACAAGCAAACCTTCGTGAAAGAAGATACTCGAAGAAATACCCCTCTATATACGAGCCCACGAAAAGGGCTATTCTGCACCCACAACTTACAATCTGTAACCAAGATGTAATCATTCAAATTGATACTAGCCAGAAGAATCCTTCATAGCGTCAAAAAGTGTGTCACCTGCGGATAGGTGGCAATGTAAAGAGAGCTGACAGTAGTTTCAACTCTCGCGTCGCAGATAGGCTTACAGTCCATCTGCGTCAATATGATATAGGTCTCCCATATTCGCCCTCGGCACCCTAGGGGTGGGGAATCGTCCAGCAGCGGGCTTGCACCGCTTCATTGGCATTTCAGCAACCCCGTCTTCGTTATGACCGGGCTGCGAGTTACAGAAGTACCTTTTGTGAAGTACCGGACGATTGAACTGTTCTGTTTTCATGGAGCCGCTTTTTATAGAAAATCTTCGGAATTTAGGGCTTTTGAAAAATCATCCCCCTAATTGGTAGCCGACGAAAAAGGCCATTCTGCACCCACAATTTATAACTTGTAACAAACAAGATGTAATCTCTCGAATCGATATTCGCTATTAAAAAAAGAAGCCTTCATATACGAACCCAGTTGAAAGGCCGAAAAATACAACCACATCTTTGAAAGTTAACAAAAAGTCACAATTGGCACTTGTGAAAAAAGAAGACTGGATTTCTCCAGCCTTCCAAAAGTATGTATCAATGGTTGCAGTTCAAGATCTTCTCAAGCGTGTCCGCAAACCTGACATCCTGCTCCTTCGTCCGCTTTGGGCTCCCCTTGGGGTGCTTGCCGGCACGAAGGAGCTTTTTGTTTTCGTACCGCCGCAGCATGAGGGCGTCTATGTTGTCGGCGGTGTATTCCAGACCGTTCTGGTTCAGCACTCGGGCGCACTTGGCAAGGCACATACTCGCCAGCCCGTAGTCCTGTGTTACGACCACATCCCCGGTTTGACCCGGTTGACCAGCGCAAAAGTCTACGCTGTCGATACCCTTTGTCGAATACCATCGTCTGTGCACCCTCACGTTCGATCTGGTGCGAGGTGTCGCACAGGATGATGACAGGAACGCCGAACTGCTTTGCAATCTGCAATGTCAAATCGACAACCGGGCAGCCGTCTGCATCGATCAAAAATGGTCATGCGCTTTCCTCCATCACCCACCGAAAGGCTCTCGCAGTGCGCAGGTCAGCGTCTTTGAAATGCCCGCCGCTGTTCCATTCAAGGGTGCAGTCTGCGCCACGCTCTGCAAGCCGACTGTGCAGAGTGCGGATATTATCCCCCACCGCAGCCATGACAGCGTTTTTCGTGCGCTCTTCCTTGTCGCCAAGGCTCAGATAAATGTGCTGCGTCTGTATCGAGCGCTGTTGTTCAAACTCCATCCAGCCCTGAAACCACACCGAGGGAGATGCGGCGGCGATACCATAGAACAGATCAGTCTGGGTGGAGGCCCACAGCGCAAACAATCCCGCCAGCGAGTAGCCGCCCAGAATGATTTTGATGTCTTCCGGGAGACGAAACTGCTGCTTCAGCGTGGGAATGAACGGTTCCGTCAGAAAGCGCAGGGTGTCCGCAGCATTGCCACCGAAGCCTTGCTTTCCCCAAACAGCAGGGGGCTTTCCACGGGGAAAGTTCATCGTTCCAACTTTCCACCGGAACCGCAGCAAACAGAAACGGATGTGCTGCGCCCTGTGCAATGGCTGCAACTTCGTTGTCCATGCGCTGCAATTCGTGTTCATCCGTCATCTGAAGCAGAAGATATTCGGCGATAACAGCTGCGAGCGGAATTGACAATTCAGATGGATGCAATAGCTTCTGCAAGCAGTGCTTCGTGGTACCATTCTGGTACGCCGAAGCTCTCTTGCAAGCAATGTCTTTGTATATACAAAGCCCCTTGCCTTGCAAGAGCTTGTTGGGCACAGCCCAAACCTGTTGTTCTGCATCGTGCCGATGCAGGCTTCGCGTTTCTGCAAAACGCTCTTTCAGCACGCTGTAAGAGTGCACAGCCATCACGGTTCCGTGATGTTCACAGGGATTGGGACTGCATCCCAACAAGCAGAATACGCACGGCAAATTTGCAATGCCATGCGTGTCTGAGCCTTTGTATATACAGAGGCACTGCTTGCGAGACTGAATGAAAAAGCTGAAAGAAAATATTATACTGTTCTTGAATTCAAAATTTTGAGGATGGCATTAGCAATAGTGGTTGCTTCATCAAGTGTATTTTGCTTACCAAAAGAAACTCGAATCGTACCGCGTGCATATTCATCGGGAAGATGAATTGCCTTTAGGACGTGCGAGGTCTGGATGCTCTTGCTGTCGCAGGCTGACCCAGTTGAAATACAGATTCCCATCAAATCCAGTCGATGGAGCAGCATTTCGCCGGAGGCATTACGAAATGATATACTTACATTTCCTGGAATATGATTGACATCACCGTTGCGAACAAAGTCAAGGTTGGAATTGGCAAGAACGTTCAAAAACTTTTGCTCGATTTGAAGCAAATTCTCTTGATTTTGTTTCATTTCATGGCAGTTCTTCTTTAGAGCAGTAGCCATTCCAACAATACTGGCAACATTTTCCGTTCCGGCTCGCATCCCAGATTCTTGAGCACCGCCATCCATAAACGGATGGAGAGACGTACCAGATTTTATGAAAATAAAGCCTATTCCTTTAGGACCATTAAATTTATGAGCAGATGCAGACAGCATATCAATGCCTAGGCCATTTACATCAATCGGAATGTGCCCAACGGCCTGAACTGCATCCGTATGAAACAGCGCACCGTATTTATGCGCAATGTTTGCAAGAGAAGCTATGGGTTCAATGCTTCCAATTTCATTATTGACAAGCATAATTGAAACTAATTGGGGCTTACAGGCCATAGCAGCATCTAAAGTTTCAGTTTGAACAGTTCCATGGCGATTCACAGGAAGATATCGAACATTTACACCAAGATGCTCCATTGTCGCACAAGCATTTAGGATGGCATGGTGCTCAATTTTGCTTGTCAAGATAGGGCGTTTCAAAGAGCTGCTTTTTATAGCCCAGTTATCACTTTCAGTGCCGCCAGATGTAAAATAGATTTCTTCGGCTTTTGCCCCGATGCAGTCAGCAATAGTTTCTCTTGCCCACTTCAAGGCGGCTCGTGGCTCTCTGGCGAAAGAATATGGCTGTGAAGCGTTTCCGTACTGCTCAAGAAGAAATGGCTTCATAGCCGCAAAAGAATCCGGATCCAACGGCGTGGTCGCTGCATTATCAGCATAAATCATGAGTAAGCACCTTTGTTATTTGCAAACAATCTCAGGGATGCGTTTGCTTGGAACGTCATATTCCTTGGCATCAATGATGCAGAGCTGTTTATAGATCGCAGAGCGCATTTCAATAGCGGGATTTAGACAATAGTCAATAAATTCCTGACGATCAATATCATTTGGAGTTTGCACATGAGGAAACAGAAGTTTCAAAAACGCAGTACACAACCGCTTGATTGCGGTCATATGACGTTTATCTGCGTTTGACGGAAAATCGATCATAGCATCAACGACAGCTGAGTACGTGAGATCATCTCGCAAGGCATGCATTACTTCGGCAAAATATTCCGTATTGATGGCCCAGCCCTTGGCAATCATACCAGTTGTCATTCGAGGAATTTCCCATCCGGGAATAAAACCGTGGAAACGATCCAATGTTGCAGATTCCCCGAACACTTCACTAATATTAGCAACCATATTTTTGTTTGTGTCAAATCGGTCTGCATCAATATTACCAAGAACAATTACACCTGCACCAGAAGACAGCGAGGCATCGAATCCTTTGATCTCGCCATATTCCATGTAATGCTTGAGTGCCTGCTGAATTTGACCGGGTTGTTCAAATGTAATAGACTGAACTTCATCAAACCCAACAAAATCAAATCGTGTGAGAAGACCACCGGTCTTTTTTCGCATTGTCGTAAATCAAAGATGCGCGAGATACAGTACCGCCACTAATAAGCCAACCACGCTTGCTTATTTTTTTCAAACACATAACTTTTTCCGGTGCCTTTTGGAGCAAGTTCAATCAGATTAACGCGTTTTTCAACGAATGGCAGAAGGCGACGAAGAAAATAAAGTTTTTTGCGTTCGCTCACCTCACCATTCTCATCTAAGTACCCATCAGGATTGTAGTCGATTGCTTCGATAATGACATCAATCCATTCATGAATAGAAAATTGGCTTCGTGCATCACGATAAAACTCAAGATCTATATCGTAAGGGCAGAATGGCTTGTAGCCAATCATTGTGATGAGACCTTTCGGCTTTGATGGAGTTCCATCCATCATCCAGCAGAGGGTTACGATGCCCCAATTTTCACTTTCCCGCAGCAAGGTGTTTTGCCATTTCTCAGCGACATCATAAGCTACAACACCACCTGCCCCACCGCGAGAGCCACCAAAATCAGGCAGTTCAAAGACTGTTTTTCCTGTTTTTACATCAACGGAGACTCGAACCCGAGCCAAAAATTGAACGGTGTCGCCATTAACCATTTGAAATTTGTATTGCTCGAAATCTTCCCGACTTGGAATATAACGTTTGATATATCGTCCAACACTTTCATAATCGATGGTTCCATTGTCATCTGAGAACTTCATAACCAGCCAATCACGCATATAAGAAGGAATGCTCAGGTTGGAAAAATATTCGCTTCTTTGGGGATCTTTTAATACAACCATGTCAGCGAAAATTTCTCTGACTTTATCCTCCAACATACAATCGCCGTCCTCTCAGAAACAAGGTGCATCCCTGTTCTTTGAATTCTCGAATTTTAATGTGCAGATCATCCTCGGAGCATCCGATATATTCTGCCATGCATGGCAAACAATAAAAATCTTCGGTATCAAGGTCAATCAATTTTTGAGAAAGTGCAATCTCATCTTTTGTTAGAACCTTACCACAATCGCAACATACTTTTTTCTTTACTCGCATTAAAGGTCGAAATCTCCACCCCCAAGAGCGGGCTTTATTGCCAGTGATGGAACATGGACAACTTTTCCATCGGCTATAATAATCGGATCGTATTTAAAATTCTTTGTGGCTTCAGCCTTGTTTTCAGAAAAACTATCATCCATTCCTTACCAACTGTGTCTATAGGAGTGCAGATACCATCGACACTTCCAAGACTAGCTTGAACATTTTGAACGGGTTTATTGAACAGAATAACTGGTTTGGCTTTTTTCATAGAAAACTTGATAGAATCTTTTTCCCATGTCGCAGTAAGTGGTAGCTCGTGGATGCTGTCAAATACAATCACAGGAACAAGCAACTCTTCAGGTGAAGCGCCGCCATGAAGTTCGCCGTATTGTGCATTTTCATCATCGCCGCCGGCGGCAAAGCCAGACTGCTTAAAATGATCGTAATTTTTGAAAATCAGATATTGATTTCCATCTGAGTCTTTAGCGATCACTTGATTGGAGCTAGCAATGATTTTAGCTCCATTAAAAATACAAAATCGACCATGACTGCACACCTGAGAAGATGCTGGCGCAGGGTAGCCCTCCCTTGCATGGAAAAACCTCGCAGCAAGGCGACTGCTTCCGTGATCTCCCGTAATAATTACCCGATGGTATTTTTGGAACAGCTCCTCAATCTTATCAACGACTTTAGAAAAAAACGCAAACTGTTCCTGAATGCAGGTATAATAACTTGGATCATCAATTACGCCATGGTGCGCCAACTTGTCCAACTTATCGAGTTTGTCATGCGGCGTATCCATTTTATTCCACTGGTCATTGTATTCCGTTTCCGTTGGCAAGCAGCTCTGCGCCAGAGCAACAGATTTTATCTGACCATTATTGTCTTTTGCAATGTCCAGCAAAGCAAGGAAAGCCATTCGGCGCCAAGTGCATCAATCCATAAAATAACGCTGTCCGTTGTTATCGAATCGCTAAGCAACGTATAGCGATAGGGATAAGAATTTATATCAAAGTTTGAAAAATAAATATCCTCGTCCTGCGGCAAGCGATTTGAAAGTTTATAAGACTTGTAGGAATCAAAGTACCGCTCAGAGTCACTATCCTTAAACAGTTCAGTGTGCTGTAGATAGGCATAAAGCTCAGGATAAGCAGACTGAACCTCCGAGCAGGACAAAGCCTGTTGAGCGTCCATCCTCAGCCATTCTCCAATCATATGAATCAGATAAATGCGTTCAGCCTGGGTATTTCCTGTCAGATAGCAGAGCCGAAGCTTGTAATCAGGGATTTCATCCAATGCCTTGAAAAATGCGGATCTTTTAGACAGGTTCAGCGCAGACATCAACTCCTGACTTTCTTTTTTCCCATTCAGGATGCCGGAGACGAAGAGAGAAAATGTCATGATAAATATTATCTACTAGATCATTTGCATTTTTTGCCTTGCGGACGCAATAAGAGGGATAGTCGTCTTGCTGATGTAACTGCATCCAAAGCATGGCAAGTTGTTTTTGACCGTTATTCATCGTTGCCCATTTTCCCATGACATCTGTATTTTGAAAATGAACAAGATTCAGGCAGTTGAGGATAGCTTCGTCAAGATTTCCCTTTTGGAGCGCATAAGGAAATAACAAATTGACTGATTCATCCGGGCAGTTTTCTGAAGTTAATACTTCTCCTCCCTGAAGATAAGCACGGATAAAAGACAATGTATCTGGTAAAACATGAACTGAGATATCTCCTGCCGTAGATTGCATATCGCGCAATCTCCCGGTGATTAGGACATACTCTGAATACTGTACAGACGGGTTCGACAGTATTCATACCAGCTTCGTATGCCAGAAAATACTTTGTTGGCTGCGTTTACAAGGGGTGTTTTGATATTTGTCAAATTGCTTTGACAAAACGAGAATTTTCAGGGTTTGTGGGTCGGATATGTCGGTAGTACAGTCAAAGAAAAAGTCTTTCTGCCGTTCATCACCATCGAGGTGAAGGTCTTTATCATGCCATTGGGCCCTACATCCCCAGAGAGGAATGATGATTCGACCAAGATCAGAGCCATATCCCATATAACGCCAGAGCTTTGTAAAGCGTTGACGCTGAGTCTCACCTCTGGAAAAAAGCCGAAGGTATTCGCTCACGCCGGGGAGAATCAACCATTTGTCTTTATATTGGGAATCCATAAGACTGTCATAGGCAGGTAGCACATCGGCAGAGGAAAACAGCACGTCTGAAGGAACCACTTCCACATTGGGAATTGTTTTCAGCTTTTCCAGAAGATCGCAATATTCAGCAATATTTCCGACCATGATAGCCAAGGAAAACGGCTGGGCACACGTTGCTGCTTTTCCAATTTCAACGTATCAATGACTTGATCTACCGTCATAGTTTTGCTCCTTTCCTTATTTTAGAAACTCATCGCAGTATTCAGGGTGGCTATCCAGAAAACTGGCGATATTCTCACGCAAACGACTTACAGGCATTTCAGCAATTTCATTCTTAGTATTCTGCAATTTTTCCTGTCGAGCCTGCTGTTGGATGGCCGACTTCATCATAGATTGAAGCCGACTGAGTTCTGGTGCTTCCCAAGTACTCATATCATTTCCGTGGGACAGCTTCAACTTGGCAAGCAATTCTGGGCGATGTACCTTAAAATAGGTAACATACTCAGAGCCAACGGTTTCATAAAGAGCAGCGTATACCTTTTGGGCATCCGTCAAAACACGAGCTTTCTCATTCTGCAAAGCATCAATTGCAGCAATGACCTCTGTATCACGAGGAGTAGTTATACCGCTCTGAAGGTCAATGACCGTGAATCGGTTTGCGTAGCTCTTTTGGAATTACCCAGAAAATAGGTGTCGAGAAAGAGTCGCACCATGCCTTGACAGACTCCTTCCCTGTAACGCTTTCCCACAGTGCCTTCAGCTTACTACGATTGCGAGCTTGTCCGATACGAGCAACCTGCTAATCCAGCAGGTGATTGAATTGGGTGAGAGTCGCATCAAACGGCGTGCTTTTTCAGGCCGGAGTAAATAGCGTCCAGTTCCTCAGCAGTGCAATTTACATCACGGTCATCCAGAATATCAGCAAGTGTGGGTTTGCTGTCGGTCAGAAAATCATTTGCCGACTTTCCATAGCTGTGCAGAGCGGCAGCGTCCGCATTGCGCTCATCAGCGGTCAGGTGGGCGACTTTTCCAAGAGATAGTGTACGGAGAGCCTTTAACGCAGGATACCAGGGCTTCTGGATATCCTCAACTGCGGTGAAAGGAATACGCTGATACTTGAAACGGTTTGCCAAATCTTTGCGGGCATCTTCCAAATTGCGGTAGTTTTGTCCTAATGCATGGTCAACCTCAACCAGATACTGATATTCATTCACGATGTCAGCCAGCTTATCCGCAACTTGCTGCTCGGTCCATGTATAAATTTCACCCTGCATGCTGAGATGCAGGCGATCACTCAAATCCACCGGCTGGATGGAAAGCGTTGTGGCAACATCGGCCAGTGCAGGGGAGGAAGAATACAAGAAATTACGGAATGCGGTAGACATGACAGTCTTATCCTGAAATGCATTGCGCATGGCGACTTTGATTTTTCCGCGACTCTGGAAATTCAGAAGGACATCGTTCATAATAGCTTCACGGTCAATATCAGCCGAAATAAACTGCTGCATTTCATCGATGATCGTGTTTGCTTTATCAGTGTTGGGTCCATACGTTCCGTCCGGGAGATACTTCAATGCCCAGAACGGTGCGCCAGACTGGGTAATAGCGGCGCGCATATTACGGCAACATTCGGCTTCTGTTGCAACCTGTGCATCGGTCAAATTTATAATGTCTTTAACGTAATCGCGGAAGTGCTGGAATGTGATACTGCCGGCAGATAGATAGTCCGAGTTGAGGGAACCTTTGCACATGGACAGAATCATGCTCTTGAGAGTTTGTTCGTTCAAAATGTGCGTACTCTGGACGCTATCCGTCCAGCTGAAGGCTGTGTTTTTGTAGCAGGAGAAGATCAGGCCAAGCAGGATGCCGCAGGCAATCGTATTATAATAACCAAATGGCGGCTCCTGCAGTTCACGCCACAAGTCGCTCAGAATCACACGCTGACCGGAATCCATCTTATCACGAATGACCTTTGCGAGCGCAGAAACAGCTGTTACGGTTTTATCGCCCGTAGCGTTGGCTATTCCGTCAATCTCCGTAAATTGCAGGATTTCCGGAGAGATGCTGTTCAACACGCTTTGCATCTGGGTGGTTGCGCCTTTACGAGCAATACCCGCTGCCGGTGCAGCATCGTTGCAAGGCTTATAAGCAGTAACCATTTTGACGATCTGTTCCGGGGCATAGGGGAAAACATTGTTCAGAACCTGTGTAATGATGGTATGGCGCAAATTTGCCGTGCCATAGAGATTGTTGAACACATTGGTGCCATTCCATGCCACGAGCTTTCCGCCGCCAGTAGCCTGTGCAGTCCATGTGTTGATCACTTTTTCGCTTTCCAGTTTGTAGCCATTCGCAGATGCAGTCTGCCCGCTCTCGTTAGCAAGCTCCATTTTGGTGAGCTGCGTCAGCCATGCTTTTACGGTTCTCGTCACTGAGAGGTGTCTTGAGCAGAGCAATCGTCAACCGTGGTTCATTTGCATCGGCTGCAGCGTGAGCCAGCGTATTCTGAATCGCACTATACTGCGGATTATCCTTTACCGTGACGATCAGCAAACCCAGCTTATAGGGCGATTTTATCAGTTCCGCCTTTACCTCGGCAAGACGATTATTGATAGAATTGGTCTCTGCACAGCAGACAGCAATCTTCATGCGTTTGAAGGTTGCATCGTTTTCGTCCCAGACCTTCTTTTCCAGCTCATTGGAGAAGCGGCCATCCTTGGCAAACATCTGATACCGAGAATATTTCCGGTCGTTATTTTCAAACTTGACCCGGAATGCATCGCCGGAGCCGCCCTTGAACGGAAGCTGAAGCCGAATCGTACCATTGGCAGCCTGATCCTGAAGTACCAGCTTGCTTTCCTCCAAAGTAGCAAGCAAATCACGCACCTTGTCCTTGCTGAGTACGCCAGCCACGCAGTTTTCCAGACAATCCAGCGTTGCAGCAATGCCACCCTGCATATGACGCACACCATATGCGCCTTTGGTGGTGGAAGAAACAGCAAGCAGCAGCATCACGATTTTGAACAGGCGCAGCGCATCCTCATCACTTTCAACAAGATGCAGGCTTTCCTCATAATGCTGGATATAAGGTGCAACTTTCGTATCTTTATCGCTAAAGTCGCTTTCGCGGGTGAAGAAATAATCCCACAGCCATTCCGGGGTGAGCCAGCGTGCTTCATCATCCGGACCATAGTGATTGATGTATCCGACAAAACCAATGTCAGAATTCGATTGATCCTTCATAAAGCGGAACATGGTACGCTGCGCAGCAGCAAAGCTCTCCGCCACACGAGAAAGCAACCGAATCGTCATAGGGTGGATGGGGCACAGCTTGTCGATCATTTCGCCGGTTTTGTCATCCAGACCAACCAGATCTGGAAGGAATTTCTTGAAATCGTTGACAACCTGATTGCGTTCATCAGCCCATGCGTTCTGCATACCGTTGCGCACAACAATAGAACCCGCAATCAGGTCCAGCGCAGCAGATGCACTGATGTGGAATTCTACTGTGTGGAAGCGGTTGGTAATCATCTGATAGCGGTCCTTGCCCATGCTATCGACCATCTCATCCGAACGATGGACAACATAGAGCATAAAGAACGGCTTGACCTTGCAGAATTCAGAGAGCTGTTGCATGATGGTGTGGTCATCACTATGTGCAACGTACTCGGTGAACTCATCCCAGATAAAGAAGATGCCACTCTTGGCAAGACCATTGGCATCAATGACTTCTGTCAGCCAATTTTCAAACGTGTCCAGATTGGAAATCAGGCCAAACTTCATGTCCCGCAGAACCATGGCAGTCGTCTGGATGGCAGACAGCTTGCCAGAGGAAACCGCAGCGCGCAGTTCTTCCACCGAAGAATAATCATCACTCAGAATCGTATTTTCAATCACATGATCCCAGTTGATGGACGCATCATCCAACCTATCGGTCACCGCACTGATCAACGATGCGCCACCCAGATCCGCTTTATCGCCAAATTTAGCAACCAGAGCTTCACGGACAGCCTGCTCAGCTTCCACCAGCATCATGTCGCCGGTGCGGATGCCCGTGCAGCCTGTCTTCCGATCACCAGATAATCGCCCTTGTTGCGGCACTTCATAAAGCGATTGCGATATTTGGACAGCCGAGAGGACTTCGACAGGAACTCGTCGATTACTTCCGGCTTTTCTTCCAGCAGGTGCTTTACAAAAATAGCTGCATAGCTTTTTTACCAGTGCCGTAAGAGCCATGCACCCAAAACGATCTCCGGGCATCCGGGGCCTCATTGCCAAGCGACTGACATAGAACATCCACCAGATTTTCCATGTCGTCGCCAACAATATATTCCCGCCACAGGTTTTGATTTCGCTTATCCGCATCAATGTCCACAACCGACTCGAAGTTGGGGCTGATTTCAAGGAAGTCCTTGTACTGCTTGTTATATGCCACGACCGCAAACTCCTCTCGATTTTTTATTCCTCGGCCAGATCAATAATATCGTCGGAAGAATAATCTTCCAGAATGATGTTGTCCAGATTTGCCACAAAGGAAACCCGGATGTGCTTCGGGAAACCGATCGCCAAACCCTGCACGTCTTCGCGGAATTTCTTCACATCAATGCCGTAGATATCCGCAGGAGAGATTCCCTTTGCATCCGGGTTGCTGTGTGCATTGACCAGCTCAGAGAAAGTAAAGCTCTTACGGCCAGTATGCTCAGCATAGAGATAAAGTGCATACAGCAAAGCAACCGCATGGGGATATTCCCATCCGGCACGGTAATAGTCTTTATCAAGCTGAATTCCCTGCATCAGTGAAGAACCAATAGGAGAATCTCTAAATGTTGAAAGCAGAGAGTTCGCTGCATGGTCACAGGCGGTAGCGTTATCATATTTCAAAATACCGACAATATCATCCTTATTGAAGGTTTCTCCAACACCAATATTAAGACAAAATGCATTGACGACAATAGAGTTATACGCAAGATTAGCCCACATGACCGCCCATCCAAATGGGTTATAGACGCCAATATTGATGAGCTTGTTTCCAAGCACCGTCAGTTCCGGCAAAACAACTTTCTTTGAACCTTTCGTCTCTATCTTCAAAATTCCAGATTCAGCAACCCATTGTTTTAATGCTTTATACTGATCTTTTGCCTAAAACTTTATCTTGATCTGGCAAGTCAAAGCAATCCACTCCCGTATCAACAAAATGAGAATAAAACGACTGTCGAAATCCAAAATTTCTGTATTTATCCGGGTTTTCCATGTTTTCTCCTCTCACAAACAACGACTTTGCAACCATACAGCCTTTATCGGTATAAGTGCAGCAATTATAACAGTGAACACAGCGATTGGCGCGAATAACAATCTTTCCATCAATAATCTGATATGCACCAGTAGGACACTGTGGCGTACACGCTTTGCAACCTACACAGTAAGCTGTTTTATTGGCAATACTGCGTAATGTCGAGATATCAAATCTATCCAGCTGAAAAAATGGGCTTATTGATACAATTTGCTGCCCATTTTCTTCCCGATAGTTCATTTCAAAATTACCATGTTTCGTTTTAACGGTAATTCGCTTTCCGTCATCATCAACAGGAATACCCCAAATGGGAAGAACGCTATTCCAATTTTGACGAGCGTTCTTTATACGGAAGACGATGGAGGTTGCTGTTATTTCTTCCGAAACTCTATTTTCGCCCTGTTTGAGAATTTTTCCTCCAGCACGCGCTTGCCAGCCGCCGTCTTCAATGTATTTTTTGTCAATCTTTCCTTTTGCGAAAAGGGTCATATCTTCGAGCATCCGCAACTGGCTCTTGACTTCATCAGGATAATTAAAAAGAGATAAGAGAATCCTGCCATTTTGCAGACATAGGGCATACCTTGCAACCGACACGATAGATACCATGCCGATAGGCGTTATTTAACAATACATTTTTCTTTAGTGCATATACAAAAATCTCGGCTGATGACCACTTTAAAATCGCATGACAGTTGACTTGCTGAATATTTTTAACGCCCTCACCAACCTCTGTATATTTTGATCTTCGTAAACTTTCCTCTGCTCGAACGCCATCAAATACAACAGCTTTTGTATCTTTTCCTGTTAGTTCGGACAGTAGCATCAATGTGGGAACGGACTTTCGGACAGAACAGCACCAGCGCAATTTACTGGCTGGCGGTCCAAATTCATTCCAAGATTCTTCCATATCCATATGGCACTTTGCTTCTTTGAAACGAACACCAGGCCAGTGTTTTTGCGCATCGACAAAAGTTTTTAACGTATCGGAAAGTTCCATGCCGGTATTACTGAACACAACATAATAATCCTTTGGAGCAAGCGCTTTTGTCATCAGGTCAAGCAAAACCAGAGAGTCCTTGCCGCCCGAAAATGCACAGACAAATGAGAACCCTAACGGAAGATAGTGCTCGTACTGTGTCTGGATAAATTGGACTGCCTTTTGCTCCAGACTCAGCATAATTTGCCGGTTGACTTCATAGAGCCGATCTGTATCAATGGGAACAAGTTTCAGACGTTCTTCTGTCAAACGTTTAATCGTCGGTTTTGTATAGAAGCCTCCTCCCTGCGCCTCAGCCACGCAGACACCATTCAGGACATAGCGGCGAACACCCTCTGCCCAAAGCAGCGGTGCGGTTGTATCTTTGGGATAATCCCAGTATTGATCCATCCCAAAGAAGTCTAATTCTTCATGGAAGACCGGGCGAATTTCTTTTTGAATTTTTGCATTGATCGTCAGCCGGAAGATGCCGTTCTCTTCCGTCCATTCATAACCGTACACGGCGGCTTTTCATTCCTCTCTTGCGCCAGAGATTTTCTGGCGTTCGTTTTCTATTTACAAATTGATCGTCACGGTGGTATTGTCTGCACTCCATGCAAAACGGGGATCGTTGGCAAGTGCCTTGTGAAGTCTGCCATACAATTCACTGCCTGCAAGAAGCCCACGCTTGACCAGAAGTTCACGCAGATCTTCTGCTTGGAACCGTTTTCCTGTGATGCCGTCATCGACATACCACGCTGCAACGGCATCCGAAAAAGTCTGGACTTCACTGGAGCCGCTCACCAGCATGGCGTGCAGGGTATCCTTGGATTGGCTGGCCATACCGCAGATCGTCTTAGCATTGCCCAGCTTTTTGCTGTAAAGCCCAGAATGCTTTGCAACAGTAAAGGTGTCCACGGTCGGTCACCGGGCAAAGCCGGGAGCAAACTGTACCACCACGGCTGGATATCGCGCAGAACAATGTGATCCCCTAAATCTGAGAACAGCTTATCCAGAGCCTGCTGCGCTTTGGCAAACCATGCTTCATTCAGTTGCAAACTTTCCCCGGTAATCAGCACATCTGGCTGGTAATAGAGGAAAATCGGTTCTTCATTCAACTTCATCTGGCCGTGCAGATTGCCGGTTTTCAGCCCGACATTTTGCAGATATTGAATCAGATCCTCCTCCACAAACATTCCGTCCTGTTCCCGTGCATAACGGCGCATCACATCGAGAACCGAACCAATCTGATCGTCGCCACCACGCGAGATATGCGTCTTATTGCTAAAAAGAGTAATGCTTTCCGTGATATCCGACCTTCTCGAACAGGTGGCGAGCGAGGTCATAAACCATTGCGGAACTACTGATGCCATTATCATTCAGGAACATCTGCATTTCGGCACGAACATATTCATAGAGCTGCGTGTCCGAAACATAGCCGTTGTTCCTCTCCATAAGTTTTTCCAAAAGCTGCTCCATCTGACTGGCACCATCGTCCCAATCTACAAAGGCATCCTCGTGGTAGAGTTTGCCTGCCAGTGATACGATTTTGGAAGATGCTAAAACTGCCTCCCGAATGGCGTTGTCCGATGCGTGAATTTTTCCATAGAGATCGACAGTGCAATGCCGTCCAAATCTGCGTCCAGCACGACCTTTTCAACATCCTGAATCAGCTTCTGAGAGACCGGAGAAATGACTGCGGGTGCTTGCACGGGTGTTGCAACAGGTTTAGAAGCGAGTGGCTCCTTTTTTCGCAGAACCGCTTTCCGGCACAGAAAGATACTGTATGTATTTTGCCAGTGCGGCCCGCAGCCGATTGTTCTGTCTGGCGTTGGTTGCGGTATATTCCTTTGTAGCAGTCAACAGATCTTTCGTGCGTGTTGCAACGTCAAGGGATACGCCATAAAGAGCCGTGCTGTCCAAGCCGATTTGCCGAGCCAGCTGTTCACAGTTGTTGATCGCAGAGACATAGCTCCGTGAGGAGGATTCTGCCAGATGCATCTCGTTCCGCATCCATTGATAAAAAGCGGAACTGTTTGCGTTGGGCGGTGTCCGTACAGCTGTTTTTTCAACAGGCGCAGCAACAGGCTTGGCAATCGGTTTTGCTGGCGCAGAAGAAACCACTTGGGGAATCGAAACGTCGGTCACTGTGACCGGTACATCCGATTCAGCCTTTTTGCACTGAACCGAAAGTGCAGTATGCGCAACTCCACAATGATCCAGGAGCTTATAAAGGCTTGTCATGGCTTCATCCGGGGTTTTCTCGGTTTCCAGATAAAGCCACTGCCCTGCACTGTTTTTGGTGAGGACCTTCAGCCCTTTCAGTTTATGGGCCCGATAGGCAGTTTCAATATAGACACCAGTTTTGTTGTCCGGGTCGCCGATGAGCGAAATAAACTTTTGAGGATAGCGGCTGTACAGTTCCTTAACACCTGCGACATACACATCCTTCCATGTTTTCGCCTCGATGTGTTTGCCATCAAACAGCACTTCAAGAGGATTTGCTCCTGCGCAGGAGAATTTTTCCGGAGAAGAAATTTTCTGCGAACCGGACAAAGCAGGGGCAGGCAACACGAAGGGATGAGAGGTCGAAGTTGTAGCGGGCGGCTGCACTGTTGATGCAGCTTGCGCATTTGCCAGTGCTTTCGCTGAGCTTTCCCGAAATTCTCGATACAGATCAATCGTATGCACGATTTGGTTTTGCTGTCTTGACGAAAAATAGTGCCACTGCGGTGTGCGCCGCAGCGCAGAGAGAATGTATTTGAGTTCAACAGCGCTTGTCACTGAGAAAAGTCGCTTGGCAGATATTTGAAGCCGGTTGATGACTTTTTTCCGTCATGGAAAAAGCAGTTTGCACTTCTGAAGGCTTCTCGCCTTTGAATCAGCCATTGCACATATTGCTGTTCAGCCAAGGTCACAGTGGGTACTGCTTTGGCAACTTCCGGTCGGAAGATTTCAGCCAGCGATTTCCGAATCAAAGGAGAATCCGATTTATCGGTGCGTAAGGATACATTTTGTGACTGATTCGCGGAGAAATAGATTACCATTGTGTCCAATGGGTCTTTACAGATCTCCATCAGCTTTTTTCAGGCGGAGCAGAATTTGATGCGCATTGAAGTCTGTTTCAGCAAAAACCATTTTCCATCCGGCTTCTGCATAATACCGAGAGGATGAGAAAACTCTCGAATCTCAATTTCGCTTCCAATTTCAATTTTATCCCCTAAAATGCTTTTCCCCTCAAGGCGCATTAACTCATCCGGATGCTTTGCAGCAATCAATTTGAGCGCAATAAAGTAAAGCAACCGCCAGCTTGCAGTGGATTTTTTATCCCCGTAGTAGACTACGGAGTCTGGTTTTGCTTTGAGATAATCAGTCAAGTTTGGAGTTTCGCTTTTTTCAGAGAAGATCATTTTTGTTTTGGCCTTTCAGGAAATCCGGGCGTAAAGAAGATGGTGTTTACAGAATGTCATCACACAAACATCTTAAATTGTGCAACATACACAAAATATAAACACTTCAACATTGTAATTATAGCATTGAGCAGGACGACACACAAGTGATTTCGACACAAATCTGAAGATTTGCAACAAAAAAGCCGCAGAATGAAATAATATCACCTGCGGCTCAAATCAATAATTTATCTTACTTTATAATATACTCGGTTTCCGGCTTTCCTTGCTGCCAGCAATCCCATCTCGTGGAACGTCATCACA
>VOFD01000600.1_pt1 | contig 28001 bp, 26 predicted proteins | sample 5384101 | NCBI WGS metagenome assembly VOFD01 (sample SAMN12384723, study PRJNA508395) | human gut metagenome | isolation source: healthy gut C | host: Homo sapiens
GCAGTCTTAATGTCATCATCCTTCAAACTCTCTGCCGTATTATAAGGACTGACTGATTTATCACGATAAGTAAAATAATCGTTTTCGAACACTACCTCACCATTGGTATAATTGTAATACAGACGGGGAGCTATGCCCATATCTTCGATAGGCAAGTTCTTGTCGTATATCAATTCTGTTCCATTTACACGCAATTGCTGATAGTTGATAGCCACGTCACGCATCCATTCGATGCAATCTGCAATAGCATTGCTATAATAGTTCCAGCGGATCAAGTCAAATTTGCGGATATTCTCACCACCGAATTCCCATGCACGTTCTTTTATAATCGCCTGTTTGAACGCATCGTATGTAGTCAGGTTATTTACATAATTATCGACCTTTTCAGCCTGATTCACCGCATTGATAAACGCACGCTGACGCACTTGCTTCAGCATTTCCTTAGCTTGGCTGGTAGGAGCATGATTAATTTCGTTTTCAGCCTCAGCCAACAGCAAAAGCACATCCGCATAGCGAAGTACAGGCCAATTGATACCTGTACCTTTCGATGCTACGGAAACATTCATATCCAAGCGGCACCATTTTGCCGGCTGTACACCGAATACATCGGTAGCAGCCTGCTTATTGTCATATAACCAACGATAATTTACGCATGTGACCGGCAAACGTTGGTCTTCAGGATCAAAAAGAAGCTACATAATAGGGAGTTAAATTCGAATAAGTAGTACCTGCACCTTTTGAACTGTCCACCACACTCAAACCGTGACACCAGCCGATGTCACCGCCCGAGTTAGGAACAAAACCTACTTCATACAACACATCTCCGTTAGCAGGATTACAGTTGTTGATTTCGTTATCGAAAATTTCCTTAAAGTTCGGATTCAACGTACGTCCTTTCAGGTTAATCAGTTTCATAGCATACGCTTGAGCCACTTTATAGAAATCATCGGCACAAGCAGTAGTCTGCTCTACCCCATTTACGTCTACATAAGTTACATTATACTCTTCGCCAGCCTCATCACAGCGTGCCATCGTTCCGTCTGCCTGCATGGAATAACCTGCACGGAACATCGCCAATTTAGCAATAAAGCCCAAAGCGAACTCACGGTTCATATACTCTACCGTCACATCATCTGACCACAACATTTCTTCTTCTACATTAATTAAGTCTTGAATGCAATGCGCATAAATGATGTTCTTGTCTGTACGCGGGTCATTATGCAAATCATCAGCTGTAGTCGGTGTAGTAGCAAAAGGTACGTCTGCCCAGAAGTTACACATCAGCCAGTACCAATAGGCACGTAAACAATATGCTTCACCATGTAATTGCTTCATGTCCTTATCGCCTTCTTGATACATCGAACTTCCTTCAATACCTTCAATGCATTGATTGGCAAAGTCGATGGCTTTCAACGTATTGTCCCAGCAGTTCTTGATATCATTGAACTGACGCATATTCAAGCACCATACTCCACGGCGGTCAGCATTTTGCGATTGATCCTGAGCAATAAAACCAACCTCTACATCAGTATTCTGCATCCAGTTAGTGCTCATACGTGAAGTATAAGTGTCTTCACACATATATGAGTACACATGATTAATCATTTTGCGAGCATCCGTCGGATTGGAACAAAGATATTCCAAGTTATCCGTAGAAAGCGATTCGGTGTCCAGCATATCGTCGCAAGATGTACCGCAAAACAGCCCGCAAACCAAAGTCGTTATATATAAAAATTTCTTTTTCATATCTGATCTAATCTTCTTGTTTATCAATTAAAAGGTTATATTGACACCAGCTGTCCATGAGAAAGACTTCGGATAAGCCGAGAAATCAGCCCCTGGAGTCAAACCGCTGGTACCGCTTCCACGGATTGCAGAGTTTACTTCTGGGTCGTAACCGTCATAACCGGTCAGACAAAATACATTAGTCAATGTACAATACAGACGCAACTGGCTGCATCCGAATTTCTTCGTCCAATCTTTCGGAAGCGTAGCTCCTACCGTCAAGTTCTGCAAACGCAAGAATGAACCGTCTTCTACTGCCCATGAAGTCGGAACTGGATTGTTGTCCGACATCGTAGCGCCTGACCAACGGGTTGCATTGGCATTCATCATCTTCAAAGTTTCATAATCAGTAATAATTTGACCTGTCGATTGATCCAAATAAGTCCAAGCGTTACCACCCAATGTCACCGGAGCCATTTCTTGACGCAAGCTGGCGTAGGTATTACGATACGATTGTGATGCTACCATCTTATCCATATTATAGACGTCATTACCCACTACATATGTGAAGTTAGCCGTCAAGTCAAACCACTTATACGTAGCATTCAAACGAAACCGCCGCTGAACTTAGGCTGAGTCTTACCAATAATCGTACGGTCACCGTCCTCGGTGATTACATCGTCACCATCTAAGTCTTTCAATTTCATAGCACCCGGACGAAGACCTCCGTACGAACTTGCCGTCATATAGGTATTGTCTGTCACACCTTCTTTCAGTATAAAGTTGCCCGACTGGTCAAAACGGAATTGGGTCTTACCTGCTGCGTCAGTATAAGTTTCGAAATCATCTACACCATAGATGCCGTCATATACAAAAACCCCATACCAGACCTAAAGGCTGACCTACAATTACACGGTAATCATCCGCACCGCGCATATCAGACGAGAATGCACCAGAATTAAATGACATAGAAGTCACACCGTCCGAAAGTTTCTCTACTCGGTTTTTATTGATACCAATATTGAAATTAAAGTTCAACGAATAATCCTTATGTTGCAAAATTGCTGCATTTAAGGTCAATTCAATACCTTTATTAGAAGTTTCGCCAATATTATTGCATCGTAGTGTATCCGATTGCCGTGATAGGAATCTCAATCAGCAAATCCTTCACCTTATTCCAATAGTAATCGATACTACCTGAGAGGCGTTCGTTAAAGAAACCAAAGTCCAAACCTACGTTACGCGTAATAGTTGTCTCCCATTTCAGATCCGGATTGGCAAGTTGATTATTATTTAATGTATAATGCGGGTTTTGCTGGTTTCCTGCACCATAATACTTACTGCTTGAATAAGCTTTATAAGTCGTTTCGAACATTGCGCTACCAATACGGTTATTACCTGCCGTACCGTATGAGAAACGCAGCTTTAAGTTTGATAACCAATTCTTAGCCGATTCCATAAACGGATCTTGAGAAATACGCCACGCAACTGCACCTGCCGGGAAATATCCCCAACGGTTTCCTTTCATAAACTTAGAAGAACCATCGGCACGCATAGTGAATGTAAACAAATAACGATCTAATAACGTATAGTTAGCACGTCCAAAGAAAGATATTGTACGGTCTTCTTGTGCCAAAGTAGAAGAAATGGTTTGCGCACCGGTTTCCTTTGAATTATTCGCCATACTGGCAAACATCTTCTCCGGTGAAATATCCTCCTGGAAGAACTTACCAATCATTTCGTTTGATTCGCTTCCCGAAGCCACATATTCCTGACCAATCATAATATTGACATCATGCGTCTTGTTGAAGTTCTGCTTCCAAGTCAATGTATGGGCAGCACGAAGTTTCCACGAATCTTTCTTTTCCCATTCACCCATCGGAAGCTCACCGCCGTCTTGTACCGCTTTGTTACTCATCGGACCATACCAGTCCTTTTGTTGGAAGAATGTATAATCATACCCCCCCTCTGCACGATAAGTGAAATTCTTTGTAATATCCCATGTCACAGCGGCATTAAAATTATAACGGCGTTCATTCTTCCGTCTCCAATAATCGTTCACCTGATCATTCAGATCACGAGTCGCATTGATATACTCGTCATATTCATCTTCCGGCAAAGTACTTGGGTCGATATCAATCTGATCGTATAAACCGAATACAGGCGGTTTCATTACGGCATCATATGAACGGATTTTATACGTACCGCCACCGGTACCCACACCTTGTGTCTCAGTATCAGCCAGACGGATACCCAAATCCAAGTTCAAGTTCTTGTACAATTCGTGTTTCAACTTGAAGTTCATATTATAACGGCGGTATCCGTTATTCTCCATCAGACTCTTGTCATTGGCATAAGTTCCACTTAAGGTGAAACGTGTCTTTTCACTACCGCCCGTGATACTGATGTTATGCGATTGCGAAAGTTGGTCATTCCCGAACATTTCTTCCTGCCAATCGTGTCCTGCCTGATATTGATACAAATCCAAGTCACCGTATGCACCATAACGCTCTTCAAAGCTGCTGATAGCCGACGCCCCACGCAAAGCTTGACGTTCATAATTATACATTACAAATTGATATGGAGTCATTGTATTCAATGTCTTGGCAATGTTTTTCCCTTGTACATAGCCATTATAGCTCACTACAGTTTTTCCACCTTTAGCACCTTTGGTAGTAATCAAAATTACACCGTTTGCACCTTGCGAACCATAAATAGCGGTAGAAGCGGCATCCTTCAACACCGTAATGTCTTCGATATCTGAAGGAGAAAGGTCGCTCATGCTCGACATCGGGAAACCATCTACAATATAAAGCGGAGAGTTGTCGCCTGTAATAGAACCACCGCCACGCACCTTGATAATCATTTCCGCATCGGGCGAACCATCGGTTGTAGTAATCTGCACACCGGCAAGCTTACCAGTCAAAGCTTCCGCCACATTCGTTACAGGAACCTTTGCCAATGCATCACCTTTCACAGTACTTACCGCACCGGTCAAATCCTTTTTCTTAGCCGTACCATAACCGATAACCACTACTTCATCCAACAACTGGTTATCATCCTCCATCGTAATGTTAAACGTAGTCTGGTTTCCCACTTTGATTTCCTGGGTAGCATACCCGATATACGACACCACCAGCGTACTTCCTGCTTTCACGTTCGGAATAGAAAACTTACCGTCGAAATCGGTAATCGCTCCCGCAGTAGTACCTTTCACTAATACGCTTACTCCAATCAGCGGCTCGCCCGTGCCGTCTACAACCGTACCGGTCACCGTCTTTCCCTGAGCAAACGTAACGAGACACAGCATAGCCAGCAATAGCGTGGCTCCTGCCCTACGAACTAAATTTGCTAAATCCATAAACTAAATATTAAGATGAGTACTAAAAATAAAGTCAGTCCCTGTGTCTACTCTGAAAGGGACATGGAGAAATAATGTCTTGGGAAAAAGGTGCATTCTCCCCTTTTATCTGTCCGGATGTGCCTTTCATAATAGTAGGCTTAACTTCGCTTCACATTTCGGTAACAAAATTATAGCAAATATAAAAAATTTTGGTGAAATTATTGGTTGTTTGTGTGGAAAAATTAACGCAAAAAGGAGAAAATAAGATAAATATCCCACTTAATTTTACCCTTAGGACATGATTTTGCCCTATCAAGAATGAATTGTACTACCGTACGGTTCTCTCCGCTTGAGAGACCCGTCCGACATGCAGATAGCTTCATGGGGCTATGCAACTAACTGCAATGCCCGATGCAGCCTTGTCCGCCGGCCGCCGGAAGCGGCTTCCTTTTAGGAATCCCTTTATTTCTTCCGCTCCACCACGTAATCCACGTAAGCGGTCAACGCCATACGCAATGAGTCGTCCATCTGCTCGGGCAAAAGGGCAAGCGCCTTGTTGCGATAATCGTGCATCACCTTATCTGCATGTTCAATGCCTCCCTCCTGCTTCACATACGATACAAATGAGGCGATTTCTTCATGCGAAGCCTTTAATGAACGGATGCGCAACGCCAATTCCCGTTTTTCCTTATCCGCCTTTTCATTCAGCACATACAGGGCGGGCAGGGTCAGCTTGCCTTCCAGCATATCATTCCCGGTAGGCTTGCCCAACTTCGTTCTCGAAATAATCGAAAATATCGTCCTTTATCTGGAAAGCGATGCCAATCATCTCGCCGAAAAGCGCGGCATTGTCCACATCTTCCGCCGAAGCCTTTACGGAAAGCGCGCCGCTCTCGGCACTTGCCGTAAAAAGGGCTGCCGTCTTCTTACGGATGACATCAAAATAAATTTCTTCGGAAAAGTCGGTATTGTTCGTATTTGCTAATTGTACAATCTCGCCTTCGGAAAGATGCTGCCCCAAGCGGGCTACCAAGTCGACCAATTCGATTTCTTTTTGTATAGGCTGCATGCCGCAGGCTCGTGGCAAGCATATAGTCGCCCACCAACACCGACACACGGTTATCATACAACGCGTTGACCGACGCTTGCCCGCGCCGCTTGTCACTCTTGTCGACCACATCATCGTGAACCAGGCTGGCGGTATGCAACAATTCCAGCGACAAAGCCGAATGTAACGTGGCGGGGTTGACTACGCCATATAGTTTTGCCATCAACATAACCAACATAGGGCGCATCATCTTTCCGTTGCGGTTCCGGATATAGCCGAGCACATCGCCCAGCATCGGAGCGGTACTGGTCAAGGTGGCATCGAAAAGCATCTTAAATTCGCTCAATTCCCTTTCTATCGGTCGCTTGATTATTTCTATCTTGTCCATTAGAGATTTATTTGGGCACAAAAGTAATAATAAAACGTTGAAATACGGCGTTTTTTTGTACTTTTACATTCAAAACATTAATATTTTTACACGAATGGAGAAACTATTTCTACTGGATGCGTACGCTTTAATTTACCGGGCGTATTATGCTTTCATCAAAAATCCGCGTATTAATTCGAAAGGATTCAATACTTCCGCCATTATGGGATTCGTCAATACCTTGGAAGATGTATTGAAAAAAGAACAGCCCACACACATCGGCATCGCGTTCGATCCTGCCGGACCCACCTTCCGGCACGAGGCTTACCAGCAATACAAAGCCCAGCGTGAGGAAACGCCGGAAGTAATCCGGCTTTCCGTACCTATCATAAAAGACATCATACGCGCCTACCGCATCCCCATCCTCGAAGTATCCGGATACGAGGCAGACGATGTCATCGGCACCCTTGCCACCGAAGCCGGACGCCAAGGCATACGTACTTATATGATGACCCCCGATAAAGACTACGGCCAGCTGGTATCGGACAACGTCTTTATGTACCGCCCCAAATACGGCGACAAGGAGTTTGAAGTAATGGGAGTCGAAGAAGTCAAAGCCAAATTCGACATACAATCTCCTGCACAGGTCATCGACATGTTGGGACTGATGGGCGATACCGCCGACAACATCCCCGGTTGTCCGGGCGTAGGGGAAAAAACCGCACAAAAGCTGATTGCCCAGTTCGGAAGCATCGAGAACCTGCTCGACCATACCGGCGAACTGAAAGGAGCCATCAAGACGAAAGTGGAAACCAACCGCGAACAAATCCTGTTCTCCAAATTTCTTGCCACCATCAAGACCGACGTACCCATCGCTCTCGACATGGACGGGCTGAAACGTGAGGAACCGGACAAGGATGAACTCAAGCGGATATTCGAAGACTTAGAATTCCGAAGCCTTTTAGAGCGTGTATTGGGAACTGACAAAAAAATGGCCGCTTCCTCCCCTTCTGTCCAAGGCGATCTCTTTGGATTTTTTACGCCCGAGAGTACGGAAGCTTCCGAAAATTCAAATCTCACGAAGCTTGACGACCTTGTTTTCGACTACCAACTGATTGATACAGAAGAAAAAGAAGACCAATTATTACAAAATATCCTTACACAGCCCATTCTCAGTCTGGATACAGAGACCACCGGAACAGACCCGATACGTGCCGAACTGGTGGGAATGAGCTTCGCGTATGCCGAAAACCAGGCATTCTATGTTCCTGTCCCTGCCGACCGCACCGAAGCGCAACGCATCGTGGACAAATTCAAACCGGTATTCGAAAACCCGCAGACTTTAAAAGTGGGACAGAACATCAAATATGACATGCTGGTATTGGCAAACTACGGCGTGGAGATACAAGGACCCATGTTCGACACAATGATAGCCCACTATGTGCTCCAACCCGAACTGCATCACGGAATGGACTACCTTGCCGAAATCTACCTGCACTACGAAACCATCAAAATAGAAGAACTCATCGGCCCGAAAGGAAAGAACCAGAAGAATATGCGCGACCTCGATCCTGCTAATATATATAGGTACGCGTGCGAAGACGCCGATGTCACGCTGAAACTGAAAAACGTGCTGGAAAAGGAATTGAAGCAAAACGATGCCGAAGCCCTCTTCCGCGACATCGAAATGCCGCTCGTGCCCGTACTTGCCTATATGGAACGCAACGGCGTGCGCATCGACACCGAAGCTCTGAAGGAAACCTCACGCCACTTTACCGCCCGCATGAACCAGATAGAAGAAGAAGTGCACCGTTTGGCTGGGGTAGAATTCAACATTGCCTCTCCCAAGCAAGTAGGCGAAGTGTTATTTGACCGCCTGAAAATCGTAGACAAGCCCAAGAAGACCAAAACAGGGCAATATGTCACCTCTGAAGAAGTGTTGGAGAGCCTGAAAGGAAAGCACGAAATCGTAGAGAAGATTTTAGAGCACCGCGGCTTAAAGAAACTTCTCGGTACCTACATCGATGCTCTGCCCCAGCTCATCAACCCCGAAACCGGACACATCCACACATCGTTCAACCAGACCGTAACCGCTACCGGACGCCTCAGTTCCAGCAACCCCAACTTGCAGAACATCCCCGTGCGCAACGAAGACGGAAAGGAAATCCGCAAGGCATTCATCCCCGATGAAGGATGTGAGTTCTTTTCAGCGGACTATTCCCAAATCGAACTGCGCATCATGGCACACCTTAGCGGAGACCCGCACATGATAGAAGCCTTCCGTGCCAATCAAGACATCCATGCAGCCACCGCCGCCAAGATATATAAAGAGAAGCTGGAAGATGTCACCCGCGAGCAGCGCAGCAAGGCGAAGACCGCCAACTTCGGCATCATCTACGGCATCTCCGTCTTCGGGCTTGCCGAACGTCTCGGCATCGACCGCAAGGAAGCCAAGGAATTGATAGACGGTTATTTCGAAAACTATCCCCATGTTAAGGAATATATGGACAGCAGCATACAGGCTGCACGCCAGAAGGGATATATCGAAACCGTGTTCCACCGGCGCCGCTACCTGCCCGATATCAACTCCCGCAATGCCGTAGTACGCGGATATGCCGAGCGTAATGCCATCAATGCCCCTATCCAAGGCAGTGCCGCCGATATCATCAAAGTAGCCATGATACGTATCTACCGCCGCTTCCGCGAAGAAAATCTGCGCTCGAAAATGATACTCCAGGTACACGATGAACTCAACTTCAGCGTTGTGCCCGAAGAAAAAGAAAAAGTGCAACAGATTGTGATAGCCGAAATGGAGAGTGCTTACAAAATGAAAGTTCCTTTGCTTGCCGACTGTGGTTGGGGTAAGAATTGGCTGGAAGCACATTAAGAGTAGCCGATTGTTAACATATCTTTATTTAGTAACATTTTGCTAATATCAAGAAAAAATTTAGCCGAAATGTTAGTTTATATCAAAAGTTTCACTACCTTTGCACTGTGATTAAGAACAAAAAGATAGTAAACCCTTAAAAACTTAAAGATATGAAAGCAATGAATTTTTTAAAGAGTGTATTTGTTGTAGCTTGCATTTTCGTAGCTAACCTTACAATTTCCGCTAACACACCGGAAGCGAACTTGATTTATAACACCGAAGAAGTAAATGGCGTTAAGATGTCGGAAACCGTTTACAAGATGAACGAAGGCATCCTTACCAATTACGAAAAGTATAACTATAAATACAACGACAATAAACAAGTTATCGAAAGCACATTGATGAAGTGGGACGCAGCCCGAAACGATTGGCGTAACCACATGTGTATCAAGTATTCATATACAGGGAACGATGTAACTATTGAATACTACAAGTGGAATAAGAGCAAAAAAGACTTCATCCTTGTTCCGGAAATGACAGTAACGGTACAACAATAAACAGCACATAAATAAACATATTTTCATAAACTCTCAACAATTCAAAAGGGGCGCTTCGCGAGGAAGTGCCTCTTTTTTGTTTTAGCATTCTCAAAGTATAAATTCATACCATAACAGAGCACATCAAGTTACGATTTGTAAGTAACCGGCAAATCCTTTTATCGTTTTACCCATATATCCTCCTTATCGCGACAAGCTATATTCCCCAAGCCAGCTCACATACTTTTACGTTCTCCATATCGAGAACGTACGTTTTCCATATCAAGAACGTATGTTCTCCATATCAAAAACATACGTTCTCGATATGAAGAACATAAAAAGATATAGGCTGCAAACAGATTATTCATTAACCAACTCTCCAAAATAACTTTGCCGGAATGCATTCAAACCGACGCTGACGGTTATCGTTAAGATGATGCAAGTAAATTTTGCATAACAAATATCAGAGGCTTGCCGATATGCCAAAAGAAATGACTATATTTGCACTCTAACGTAATACCTCAATCATGTCAGAGAAAGAATTAAACGCATACCGCTTCAGTCCGGAGCAGGAGCCTACGGACGAAATGCTGGAACAAATCATGAGGGAAGTTGCCGAGGAAGCGAGAACGAGCAACCAAAAGGCGACGGAGGAGCATTTCATGCAAATGTGGCAAAACGTTTTGACAAAACAAGCAAAATGGGCGAAAGACATAGAAAACATACGGAATGGACACAAATAAACGCTTACCGGAAATGATTGTAATAGCCGGACCTAATGGCTCAGGCAAGACATCCGTCACTCAAAAGTTCCTGCATCACGAATGGGCGGAAGGCACGCTATACATCAATCCGGACGAAGTGGCTAAAGATAAATATGGCGACTGGAACTCACCGGAAGCTGTACTAAAAGCAGCTAATTATTGCGCCGAGCTACGAGAAACATTTATCGGAAAGAAAAAGCTTTGTGTTTGAAACCGTAATGTCTGCCGAAGATAAAGTCGCATTCATCATTAAAGCCAAACGGCAAGGCTTCTTTATCCGTTTATTCTTTATCTCGACTTCACACCCCTCTATCAATGCGGCAAGGATTGCCAACAGAGTGATGAAAGGGGGACATGACGTACCCATCACTAAAATCATTTCGCGCTATTTCAAGTCTATAGAAAATTGCAAGACCGTAGCACCGATTGTGGACCGCCTCTATGTGTACGACAATTCCATAGACGGCGAGGATGCCAAACTTCAATTCCGCTTGGTCAATGGCGAATTAAAGAAAATGTATGTGACCGAAGTGTCTGAATGGGCGAAAATCCTCTTACCAGATGCCCGATAATAAGAGGCTTCTATGCAAATAATCGGAGTGCTCTGCCCGATATGCCAAAAGAAATGACTACCTTTGTCCGTTGAAACAAGCAAGAAATCAAAACAATAAAAACAATATATCATTATGGCTTTACAATGTGGCATCGTCGGTTTGCCGAACGTGGGCAAATCGACGCTTTTCAATTGCTTATCAAACGCAAAGGCTCAAGCAGCCAATTTCCCTTTCTGTACCATCGAACCGAACGTAGGCGTAATTACCGTTCCCGATGAACGCCTCAACAAATTGGCGGAATTAGTCCATCCGGGACGCATCGTACCCACTACCGTAGAAATCGTCGATATTGCCGGACTGGTAAAAGGTGCCAGCAAGGGCGAAGGACTGGGCAACAAGTTTCTGGCGAACATCCGCGAAACAGATGCCATCATCCACGTGCTGCGTTGCTTCGATGATGAAAACGTGACCCACGTAGACGGTACGGTAAATCCGGTACGCGACAAGGAAATCATCGATACCGAACTCCAGCTGAAAGACTTAGAAACCATTGAGAGCCGTATCCAGCGCGTGCAGAAGCAGGCACAAACCGGAGGTGACAAAGCAGCTAAACAAACCTATGATGTACTGGTGCGCTACAAAGAAGCGTTGGAACAAGGCAAATCGGCACGCACGGTACAGTTCGAATCGAAAGACGAACAGAAAATAGCGCATGACCTGTTCCTGCTCACGGCGAAACCGGTGATGTACGTATGCAACGTAGACGAAGCAAGTGCTGCCACAGGCAACAAGTACGTAGAGCAGGTGCGTGAGGCGGTAAAGGACGAGAACGCCGAAATCCTGGTAGTAGCTGCCAAGACCGAAGCCGACATCGCCGAACTGGAAACCTACGAAGACCGCCAGATGTTCCTGCAGGAAGTGGGACTGGAAGAATCGGGTGTGAACCGCCTCATCAAGTCGGCATACAAGCTTCTGAATCTGGAAACCTTTATCACCGCCGGTGAAATGGAAGTAAAGGCATGGACGTACCACAAGGGCTGGAAAGCCCCGCAATGTGCCGGCGTCATCCACACCGACTTCGAAAAGGGCTTCATCCGTGCCGAAGTCATCAAATACGAAGACTATATCCAATACGGAAGCGAAGCCGCCGTACGCGAGGCTGGCAAGCTGAACGTAGAGGGCAAAGACTACGTGGTGCAGGACGGCGACATCATGCACTTCCGCTTTAATGTGTAATCCGTTTTTTCACCACAGATTACACAGATTTTTCTATTTATTATAATAATGGCAAGCGAAAATAGTGTTATTATTGTCTCTCTTTGATTTTTAATAGAATAAAATCTGTGTAATCTGTGGTGAAAACCTCAAGAACTTAAGAACTCACCATGAAATACTTAGTAGTAGGAACAGGGGGCGTGGGAGGCTCTATCGCCGGATTCCTCGCTCTGGCAGGCAAAGACGTGACCTGCATCGCACGCGGCAAACACCTGGATGCCATCCGGCAAAAAGGGCTTCACCTGAAATCGGACTTGAAAGGCGAACATTTTCTTCCCATGAAGGCTTATACCGCCGAAGAATTCGAAGGAAAAGCCGACGTGATTTTCGTGTGCGTGAAAGGATATTCCATCGACTCTATCAAGGAAGTATTAGAACGTGCTTCCACCCTCGAAACGCTGGTCATCCCTATTCTGAATGTGTATGGCACCGGACCGCGCATCGGAAGGCTTGTACCTTCGGTACACGTGCTCGACGGATGCATCTACATCGTAGGATTTGTTTCGGGAGAAGGCGAGATTACCCAAATGGGAAGCATCTTCCGCCTGGTGTTCGGCGCACGCCCTGAACAAGGCATTTCCTGCGAACAATTGAATCAAATAGCCGAAGAACTGCGTGCGTGCGGCATCAAAGTAGACGTATCGGACGACATCAACCGCGACACCTTCATCAAGTGGGCATTCATCTCCGCCATGGCATGTACCGGAGCCTACCACAATGTGCCCATGGGCGAAGTGCAGCACGAAGGCGAGGTGCGCGATACCTTTATCGGATTATCGCAGGAAAGTGCCGGAATCGGGCGCAAACTGGGTGTAATCTTCCCCGAAGACCCCGTAACGTATAACCTGAAAGTCATTGACAAGCTCGACCCGCATAGCACCGCCTCGATGCAAAAAGACCTTGCCCGCGGACACGAATCGGAAATACAAGGCCTGCTGTTCGATATGATTGACTTGGGCGAACGGCTGGGCATCGATTTGCCGATGTATCACAAAGTGGCATTAAAATTTAAGAAATGAAATTATTTACCACAGAGGACACTGAGTATCACAGAGGAAAAATTTAAAAGACTCTGTGTACCTCTGTGTCCTCCGTGGTGAACCATCCATTAGAAAATAAGAAAACTTATGAAACACATCATCCACATCGACACATGGGAACGGAAGGACAACTACAACTTCTTCCGCGGATTCGCCAACTCATGGATTGCCGTAACAAGCGAGGCAGACTGCACCGAGGCATACGCCCGTGCCAAGGAACGGAGACATTCGTTCTTCCTTTACTACCTGTACGCCATCGTACGGGCGGTGAACGAAATCAAGGAATTGCGCTATCGCTGGGATAAGAACGGGCAAGTGGTCTACCACGATACGGTGGATGTGATTACCCCCATTGCCGTACCCGGACGTACGTTCTATACCGTACGTATCCCCTATCATCCCGACTTCGATACGTTCTACCGCGAAGCACGGCGCATCATCACGTCCATTCCCGAAGACGGAGACCCGTACGGAACAGACAAGCAGATAGCCCAGCAGGGGGATTTCGATGTCTTCCTGCTTAGTGCCACACCGAAGCTGTATTTCACCTCCATCACCTATACCCAACAATCGGTAGGGCATCCGTTGGATTATCCATTGATGAATGCAGGCAAGGCAATCACCCGTGCAGGTCGCCTCTACATGCCGATAGCCCTGACCGTAAGCCATGCCTTTGCCGACGGAGCACACATCTCGCTCTTCTTCGAGAAGGTGGAGCAGACGCTGAAGGAACTATGAAACAGGCACGATTTATATCCCTATCAATACCCGTAAAAACCAATAAACAGGCATGCGCTTAAACACAACTGCCCGCATCAACCGATACGACCGCTCGCATCGCTTTACATAACCGTACACGTAAGCCGATACGGACGGTCATATTTCCCTGCACGTCACTCCCCCACTCTATCAATAATCCCTCCGCCCAATACGATATCGCCCCGATAGAATGCCGCGGCTTGTCCGCAGGCGATGGAAGCAAGCGGTTCGTGCAGGCGGACCTGCAAACGGTTATCGGGAGTAAGAGTGACCGAGCAGCGGTTGGCTTGCTTCCGGTATCGTATCTTCACGATAAGTTCCGCTTGCGAACCCAATACCGCTTCCGGAGCAGGCAGATACCAATGCGAAAGATAGAAAGCCGTATGTTCCAGCGCACGAAGGTCATCGGCAAGGATAACGGCATTCTCCTCCGGAATGATTTCCTTTACGAAAAGGGCCTTGTTCCGATAAACGCCCAGCCCACGGCGTTGTCCGATGGTATAGAACGGATAGCCCTCGTGCGTACCCATATAGTTGCGTCGCTCGTCGAAGATAGGTCCGGGGACGATTGCACCTGCTTGCGTATGCCCGCGCAGATAGGTACGGTAATCTCCGGGACAGAAACACACGCCGAGGCTATCCCGCTTGGATGCCACCTTCAGGAAGCCCCGTTCGGAAGCGATTTCACGCACACGGGTCTTGGTAAGGTTTCCCAAGGGGAGCACCATCCGCACGATAATGTCTTGCGGAAGCCCCCAGAGAAAAAACGACTGGTCTTTATCGGGATCCGCTCCCTGCACAATGTGCCAGCGCTCCCCGATGAAACGCTTCTGCACGTAATGTCCGGAGGCAATGAACGGAATCTCCCGCTCATCGGCAAGCCGTTTCAATAGAGGCCATTTCAAGCGGTTATTGCAAAGCGTACACGGTACAGGCGTGCGCCCTTTCAGGTATTCATCGATGAAGTACGTGATAATATGCTTACGGAAAACCTCCCGCACATCGTAAACAATGTGGGAGATATGCAGGCGGGAACAAAGCTCACGCGCATCGTCCAGATAAGCCGTATCGCCCTCTTTTTCATAAAAACGGAATGTAACGCCGGTCACCTCATAACCGGCATCCTGCAGGAGGATAGCTGCCACCGAGCTATCCGTTCCTCCGCTCATTCCCAATAACACGCGCTTGTCTTTTTCCTTCTCCATAACGTACGGACATAAAAAAAGGAGTACCGCTGTACTCCAACCTTTGTTAACCTTAAATCTAATACTATGAAAAACACATTGCAAAGGTACGGACTTTTCTGATACCTGCAAATAATCCGGCAGGAAAAAGCTGCTTTATAACATCTATTAATAGATTTAGCTTGGGTGGTTAAGGGATTTTTGTATTTTTGCAGCGCAATGCAACTTATCAATTAACACCTTTAGCAAAATGAGAAAACAGGCATTTTTACTCCTCTTCACCCTGGGCATGTCTTCCGCCTGGGCGCAACAAGCTACGGTATCCGGTCCAGACAACCTGCTGAAAGTAGACGTATCGGTAAACGAAGGAATACCGTTTTATTCAGTGACTTACAAAGGAAAAACGATGTTGGAGGACTCTCCGTTGGGCTTTGTCTCGAATGTAGGCGATTTCAGCAAAGGCATGGCATATACGGGGCAAAAGACCCGGAGCATCGAAGAAAGCTATACGATGGACCGCATCAAACGCTCGAAAGTGGATTATCGGGCGAACGAACTGACCGTAACGCTTCAAAACGCCGACAAGAAGCCCATCGACATCACGTTCCGGGTGAGCAATAACGACGTAGCTTTCCGCTACGAAATCCCCCGCTACGGCGATACCGGGAGCATCGTCATCCAGCAAGAGGCAACAGGATTCGACTTCCCCTCGTACACCACCACATTCCTCTGTCCGCAAAGCGACCCGATGATAGGCTGGAAACGCACCAAACCCAGCTACGAAGAAGAATACACACCCGACGCTCCCCTCACCCAGCGTTCACAATACGGACGGGGATTCACCTTCCCCGGCTTGTTCCGCATCGGGAATGACGGTTGGGTACTGGTGAGCGAAACCGGAGTAGACTCCAGATATTGCGCTTCGCACCTGAGCGATGCCGATACCGAAGGACGCTTCACCATCGCCTTCCCCATGCCCGAAGAAAACAACGGAAACGGCACCGTAGCACCGGGGCTGGCACTTCCGGGCGTCACTCCTTGGCGCACCGTCACGGTGGGAGATAACCTGAAGCCGATTGTAGAGACCACTGTGCCTTGGGACGTAGTAGAGCCACGCTTTCCGTCGGAACATGATTATCAATACGGAAAAGGAACCTGGAGCTGGATTGTATGGCAAGACGCCAGCATCAATTACGAGGACCAAGTGCGTTTCATCGACCTTGCTTCGGCAATGGGATTCCAATATGTATTGATAGATTGCGCATGGGACGTGAATATCGGATATGAAAAGATGGAAGAACTTGTAGCCTATGCGCACTCCAAACACGTAGATGTATTCTTGTGGTACAGCTCCAGCGGCTATTGGAACGATATCGTACAAAGCCCGACCAACCAAATGGACAATCCGATCGTGCGTAAAAAGGCGATGAAATGGTTGAAGAAAATTGGCGTGAAAGGCATCAAGGTAGACTTCTTCGGAGGTGACAAGCAAGAAACCATGCGTCTGTACGAAGCCATCCTGAGCGATGCGGACGACTACGGCCTGATGGTTATCTTCCACGGCTGCACCCTGCCGCGCGGCTGGGAACGCATGTATCCCAACTACGTGGGAAGCGAAGCGGTACTGGCTTCGGAGAACCTGGTATTCCAGCAACATTTCGATGACATGGAAGCCTTCAATGCCTGCCTGCATCCGTTCATCCGCAATACCGTGGGCTGTATGGAGTTCGGCGGCACCTTCCTGAACAAGCGCTATAACCGCACGAACGACGGAGGAAGCGTCCGCAAGACCACCGACATCTTCCAGCTTGCCACGGCGGTCCTCTTCCAAAACCCGATACAGAACTTCGCCATTACGCCCAATAACCTGACCGATGCCCCCCAACTGGCACTTGACTTCCTGCGTGAAGTGCCTACTACATGGGACGAAACGATATTCCTCGACGGCTATCCGGGCAAATACGTGGTATTGGCACGCCGGCATGCCGACCGCTGGTACATCGCCGGTATCAATGCCGGGAAGGAACCGTTGAAGCTGGAACTGAATCTCCCGATGTGCCGGAAAGGCGATAAAATATCTTACTATTCGGACACCAAGGACCGTGCCCCACAACAGGAAGACATGGAAATCAAACGTCCGGAAAAGGTAAAAGTGACGCTCCAGCCCGAAGGCGGCATCATCCTGGTGAAATAAAATAGGCTTGCTTTTTGGCAGCTATTCCCTTTTTAGCTACTTTTGTAGCCCTATCAAATAAAGACGATTATGGAAAATAAACTGATTATTTACAATACGTTGAGCCGCCGGAAGGAACCTTTTGTTCCTTTGCACGCCCCTCACGTGGGAATGTATGTATGCGGTACCGTTTACGGAGACCCTCATTTGGGACACGCACGTCCTGCCATTACCTTTGATATCCTGTTCCGTTACCTGCAACATCTGGGCTATAAAGTGCGTTATGTGCGCAACATTACCGATGTGGGCCATCTGGAGCACGATGCCGATGAAGGAGAAGACAAAATTGCCAAGAAAGCACGGCTGGAACAGCTGGAGCCGATGGAGGTGGTGCAGTATTACCTGCTCCGCTACCACAAGGCGATGGAAGCCCTCAATGTGCTTCCGCCCAGCATCGAGCCGCACGCTTCGGGACACATCATCGAGCAAATCAAGCTGGTAGAGGAAATCCTGAACAACGGATATGCCTACGAGAGCCAGGGCTCGGTGTACTTCGACGTGGCAAAGTATAACAAAGACCACCATTACGGCAAGCTTTCGGGCCGCAACCTGGAGGATGTGCTCAACACCTCGCGCGAGCTCGACGGTCAGGACGAGAAGCATAACCCGGCCGACTTCGCCCTGAATGCGCCCAGCCCGAACACATCATGCGCTGGCCTTCTCCATGGAGCGACGGTTTCCCCGGATGGCACTGCGAATGTACCGCGATGGGACGCAAGTATCTGGGCGAGACATTCGATATACACGGAGGAGGCATGGATCTTATCTTCCCGCACCACGAATGCGAAATCGCGCAAGCCGTGGCTTCCGAAGGACATCCCATGGTACGCTATTGGATGCACAACAACATGATTACCATCAACGGGCAGAAGATGGGTAAATCGTTGGGTAATTTCATTACGCTCGAAGAGTTCTTTACCGGCTCGAACAAGCTCCTTGCCCAAGCGTATTCGCCGATGACCATCCGTTTCTTCATCCTGCAAGCGCATTACCGCAGCACGGTGGACTTCAGCAACGAAGCATTACAAGCAGCCGAGAAGGGCTTGGAACGCCTGCTGGAAGGCATCAAGAACCTCGAGCGCATCACGCCGTCCGCTTCTACTTCAGGTATCGAACCTGCCGCTTGCGTGAGAAGTGCTACGAAGCGATGAACGATGACCTGAACACACCGATTGTCATCTCGCACCTCTTCGACGGCATCCGCATGATCAACACCGTACTGGATAAGAAAGCGACCATCAGTGCCGCCGACTTGGAGGAACTGAAGAGCGTATTCCACCTGTTCGCGTTCGATATTCTGGGATTGAAGGCAGAAGGTGAGAACAATGCCGCCCGCGAGGAAGCCTTCAGCAAGGTGGTAGACATGTTGCTGGAAGAACGCATGAAAGCCAAAGCCAACAAAGACTGGGCAACAAGCGATAAGATTCGCGATAGCCTTGCTGCATTAGGTTTCGAGGTAAAAGATACAAAAGACGGATTTACCTGGAGGCTGAATAAATAGCCGCGCCTTCTAAAACCATTATTTGAAAAAGAGTGCATCGGAAAATGATGCACTCTTTTTTATTGCCCGCAAAGGGGTTAGAGCAATTTCCCTACTTACATGCGATGCCCCAGTACAACTATATGCATCGGGCATCACAACTTTCTGCACCGTTCATTTCTCATGCAATATTTAGAGCATATCCCTGTTCTACAACATGTTTCAGAATAGTCGTTTTATGCATTTTTAACTATATCTCATCGCATAAAATAGCCGATATTAACCCTCTGTTTCACACTTCTGTACGCATTTTCAGATTACGAAACCGGCACAGATTTGCGCCGTTCTGTTATAAAACCTTAAATCGTGAATTGCATATCATTCATTATCAACACATTAAAGAAGCCGATTCAGTTATCGGCGCGTTTACTGACGGGGCTGAAAATCAGGGGTTTCGGGCGGATTCGGCGGTACGTGTAACGGCTTGAGTTAGAACGATTTGAGTTTTTTAATTTATAAATTAAATTTATTTTGTTATGAGAAAAAAGTATTTAAGTGCACTGCTGTTCGGAGCGCTTCTGTTCGCTTCGGCAGGAACTTTTACCTCTTGTAAAGACTATGATGATGACATCAACGGTCTGCGCACGGAAATTACTGATTTGAAGAGCGCAATCACTGAATTGCAGAATGCTGTTCAGAACGGTAAGTATGTTACCGCTGTGTCAGGCAATGGAAACACCATCACCTTTACTTTTTAATGACGGTACTACCACTCCGATTACTGTAGAAACCGAAAGTGGAGAGCCTTCTCAAACTGTGACTATCGGTGAAGACGGTGAATTGATTATTAACGGTGAAGGTACAGGCTACTATGCTACTACCGAACCGACAGAAGCAGAAGTGGAAGTGGGTTTGGTTAAGAAAGGCGCAAACGGAACTTGGGAAGTATTAGGTGAAGACGGCGAGTACACGGACACTAAGATTCCCGTATCGGGTATTTCTGTGTCAGGTAGCGAAGCTGAAGGTTATACTTTCACTATCGTAAACGCTAATGGTGAAACTCAAGAAGTTAAGTTGCCTTCTGCTGCATCTACCATTACTAGCATTGATGTTAAATTGATTGATAAAACTCCTGATACAAAAATGATAAAATAACTATCAATCAATACGATTTCAATACTGAATACAATAAGAAGAGATGGAAAGATTTGACAGGTAAAGACATTACTTCTAATGAAATTATCTTGACTCCTGGTGATGTAATTGCTGCCCGCATTAATCCTGTTGACGTAGATGCTACTCAGGTTAGCTTCTCTTTGACTAACAGCAAGAATGAAACTCTTCCGGGTGTCGTATTCAAAGCTTCAGAATACAAAGATTATGTAACAAGTAAAAAAATACTCGTGCCGGTTATGGTAACGGTTTGTACACTTTGGCTATGAAGCCGTTAGAAGTTAAAAATGAAGATGTGCTAAGCGATGACTATGAAAGCATCTTGACTACTACTGACGGTGCTAATATTTTGTATGCACTGAACGCTGCTAACGCATGCCGTGGCAAATATGTACTCCCTGTAACGACAATAGGCGGTGTCATTGATTTTACTGGTTACACGATAGATAAGTCTTACACTGCGGCAAATTCTGTATATAATGATTTGAATCCAAATGATGGAATGGCTTGGGAATATGATATGAATGATTTCAAAACTGTTAAATTCGATGCTAAAGTTGCTCATACTGTAACAGTTGTTGAACAAAGTAGTGGTGATATCATTAACAAGATGGATCAAATCTACGACATGTGGCTGAGTGCAGAAGACTATGACGTAGAATTGTTCGATTTGACATTCGATCAAGAAAAGCATACATTTACTGTGAATGCTGATCCGGATATCATTACGAAAGCATACTTCACTTTATATGTACATACATTGGATAATACAGGTGCTTATCGTGTACAGCCTATCCAAGTTTATGTTTCTAACAAGATTGTAGCTGATGCAGATTATGCAGTTCGTGAATGGACTATTGTTGACGATGAAAATAAACCTTCTATCGAAAACAAGAATGCATTCTTCGCTGACATGAAGACTATGACTGACGGATTGGGTGACCAACTGAATGCATGGAAGAGAAAGGTTGACGGATATAAAGTTGAATACTTTACCGATGCAGATTGCAAGAATGCCGTTAAGAATAACAGCGTAGCTGTTGTTCAGATGAAACAAAATCTGTTAAAACTAACAATAGCGGTATTGACTTGATCTTTGTAAATGCTGATAGAGATAAGGAAGCTGCAATCAAAGACGCAGTTGACATGAAGTTCGCTATTGAAAATGAAGGTAGCACCACCCGCGGAGTAGGAGCTTCTAGCGTATTCAGCGTAGATAAGACTTACTATGCTAAGATTACATTCGTTGGTGAAGGTGATGAGTTGAATACTATCGTAGTTCCGTTCGAATTCAGCATTCCTGAATTGTCTACATTGTTCGCTATTCGTGACGGTTATGTAGTTGACGGTGTTATCAACGCTTACTTCTATCAAGCACCTGCCAAAGAAAATGAAGCAGCATCTACAGCTGTAGCTCTCGAAAGATACTTCAGCAAGTATGTACCTGATGCTGAACTTGCATTCGACGGTAAGATTGGCAATAAAGAAAGCAAAGACTTATTCGCTTGGGGTACCGCAGATGCTAACGGAAATTCAGAAAAGGATAATACCGTTGTAAACGATGATAAAACTCCGAAGCAGTTGTTCGCTATACTTGATGCAAAGGATGCAACGAAGAATAAGTACACTACCCTTGACTTTACAACTAATACAGACAATGACGGTATTGACGACAAGGGTCAGGCAGCAGGTGCTTACGGTGAAGCTGTTACAATCAAGGTAACTAAGGATAATTACTTCGGTTGGGCATACCAAGCAGACGGTGCAGATAAATACTCATTCCAAATCCGCTTGATGAGTCCGGTTTACGAAGGTTCTATCAAAGTATTGACTGGTGACCGTGTAATCGTTAGCGCAAATGACTTCGTAAATGGTGCTAACATTACTGAAAAAAAAGGATATCGAAGGCCGTGACTATACAGGCGTCAATAACTTGTATATCTTCCCGGATAAGGTCGGTACTAAAGAGCAACCTAATGCTTGGAAAAACAAACAGATTTGGGATGTTACTCCGGGCATAGATAAAGATCACTATATTGATGTTGCCAAAATGACTCCTGTTACCACCGAAACGAAAGATGGAACAACAGTAATAACTGCTAATGGTGTAATCAATATCAAGGGACGTTCGGCATCTAAGGATACAAATATTGATTTACCTGTAACAATTAAGGATGCTTGGGGTTACAAATTGAACGTAAATGTTCCTGTAACTGTAAAAGTTGGCGAATAATCTAACCGATTACTCTATAAATAAAAAAGCGGCTCAATTGAGCCGCTTTTTTTTTGTGCTTGTTTTTTTGTCACGTTGGACTTGCAATCCAGCGTAATCCGGCGTGACAAAGTGATAAGAAAAGAAAAATCCGCATGATTGACATCAAGTGTGCGCAGTAATGTAGTGGAAATGGTTGTTTGGACGGGATACAGGTATTCGTTTTATTTTCTTGTCTACGAAATAAAAAGATTGTTCACTTATTTGTGAATATGCAAGGAATGTATTATCTTTGCAGAAAACAGCATATATGATAGTCACTTTTGAGGAGGTTTACCTGCAAGAATTATACGAATATGGGAAAACGAGTGATCAAAAACACCGTTTTCAGCCTGATATTGTAAAGAGGTATCAGCGATGTATTGATTATTTGTTGGATGCAATAAAAGTAGAGGATCTTTTTTTCATTAATTCATTGAATTATGAAAAACTGAAAGGTGACAAGCAAGGGATTTCTTCGATTCGGGTGAATAATAAATACCGGATTGAATTTACCGTAAGGGATTCGGCGGAAGAGCCGATTGTTACCGTGTGCAATGTAATCGAATTGTCGAACCATTATAAATGATGAAATAATATGATAATATTGAAAGGCGTAGACCCTAAGATGATAGCCAATAACTTGACACCTTCGGAGCCGATACATCCGGGGGAAATGATTAAAGATGAAATCGAGTACCGGGGCGTTTCGCAACGGAAACTGGCAAAGCAAATGGGCATTTCCCCACGTTGCTCAATGAGATATTGAACGGCAAGAGTGCCGTATCGACCGAATACGCCTTGCTGTTTGAAGCGGCTTTGGGCATTCCTGCGGAGCTATGGCTTCGTCAGCAACATCGGTATGACATGCAGGTTGCCAAGTCGAACAAGACTTTTTTGGAACGGCTGGCACAGGTAAGGAAGCTTGCCGCCGCATTGTAAAGCAGCCGCGCTGTTATATTTGGGCATTCGGACTTCTTGCCGGTTAGATTTTTCTTGCGGCGTGCAGTGGTCATTTTGTACAGATTATCCATGTGGAGACGATGTACACATCATCTCTACATGAAATGTTTTACGTGGATGCATATAGATGAAAGGGCAGTTTATTTCAACCCTTTATGTTTCAAGACAGTTCGTCCTTTATGTCCATAGTTGTGGCTTTGTTTGTCACGCCGTCCCGTAATCAAACCGTAAATCGTAAATAGTCAAATCGTAAATCATTAGACGGTTTTCCAGTCTTCCACTGTTCCCGTTTCGGAAGAGAAGTTCACTCCTATTTTATATAAGATGCGTGGGTCGGCTTCGTAGGGACGGGCATAGCCCTTCGCCTCGATTTGTGCCAAGGCTTCCGACGCCGTGCCGTCCAGCTTGAACTCAAAGACATAGACGTACTTGTCCGTCTCCACGATGCAGTCGGCACGTCCCTGGCTTTGTTCCTTCTCGGTATAGACCGTGTAAACGCTTATCAGGCGGAAGATGAGGCAAAGCGTATAGTGGAAGAAACGTTCTTTCTCCGTCTCGCCCTTGCTTCGCATTGAATAGGGGAATCCTTATCCTGTTCTAATGCACTGAAACTGTGGTTTTGATATGCTGAAACTGTAGTTTCAGTGCATTAAAACTAAAGTTTCAGTATATCTAAACTTCTCTGAAACCAAACCGTGTGATGTAAGCTAATTATTTACAATGGCTTATGCATGCCGTGGTCCCTTTCTTCTCCAGCCGTTCTTTCTCCTTTCCGGATGCCAATGCTTGCCGGCAAGGAATATTTAACACTTTAGCGGTATCAACGTATGTTTTTATTCGTATCTTTGAAAAACATGAACTTTTAAAAGCAAACAGATATGAACGCAAATCCTATTTTCAGTTTGTACGTACCGACCAAGATATTGTTCGGATGCGGTGAGATAAAGAAGTTAGCTACCGAGACGCTTCCCGGAGGGAAAGCCATGATAGTCATCTCAGGCGGAACATCCATGAGAAAATACGGATACCTGGATAAAGTAATAGGATACCTGACCGAAAACGATGTATCTGCCATTGTGTACGACAAGATACTCCCTAACCCGATTAAGGCGCACGTGATGGAAGCCGCGGCTATCTGCCGTGAGCAGAAGTGTGATTTCATCATCGGCCTGGGAGGCGGAAGCAGCATCGATTCAGCCAAAGCCATTGCCATCATGGCATGCAATGACGGGGATTATTGGAATTATATCGTAGGCGGAAGCGGCAAGGGGCGTCCCGTGACGAAAGCCCTTCCGGTTGTTGCCATACCTACCACCGCAGGTACGGGAACCGAGGCTGACCCCTGGACGGTAATCACTAACGAGGAGAAGCAGGAGAAAATCGGTTTCGGATGTCCGCTGACTTTCCCCGCCCTTTCGATTATCGACCCTTCCCTGATGCTTACGGTTCCCCCTCACTTGACCGCTTATCAAGGTTTTGATGCATTCTTCCATGCCGCCGAAGGCTTCTTGGCGAACTGCGCTACGCCGATAAGCGACCTGTATGCGCTGGAGGCCATCCGCCTGCTTTACAAGTATCTGCCTGTAGCCGTAAACGACGGGCGCGACCTGAAAGCACGTGCCAAGGTGGCATGGGCAAGCACCCTTGCCGGGCTGGTGGAAGCTACCTCGTGCTGCATTTCAGAGCATTCGATGGAACACGCCATGAGCGCTTATTATCCCGAGCTTCCGCACGGGGCGGGACTGATAGCCATCAGTGCGGCTTATTTCGAGACGTTCCGCAACGATAGCATGAAGCGTTACATGAAGATGGCTGAGGCGATGACCCAGCAGAAGAGCAACCGTCCGAGCGATTTCATCGATGCGCTGCTCCGGATGCAGAAAGAATGTCGTGTAGACGAGATTAAGTTGAGCGATTGGGGCATCAAGCTGGAGGATTTCCCGAAGATGGTTCAGAACGCGCGCGAAACCATGGGCAATCTCTTTACGCTCGACCCGCGCCCGTTGACCGATGAAGAAGTTTTGGGCATTTACCAGAAGTCTTATAAATAAGGCAGATGAGGGATTTTATTTGAACACAGAGGCACGGAGGCACAGGGATTTTATTCTGATATACTAGAAGCTGTTTTGAATTTCTCCAAAAAGTTTTTCTTGGCTTGATGCATCCGTTTTCGTGTGTGCTTTGGGCGATTTTTTGGTCCTTTCCGCTCCTGTTCTTCGTCAGATAGCCCGCTATCTTCCTCATCACAGAAGCGAAAATGCCTCAAAAACTCATCCCAAATCAGCGCACGATAAATTCAAAACAGCTTCTATACGAGAGATATTTTCTCTGTGCCTCCGTGCCTCTGTGTTCAAATATGTGTTCTGTATTAAAGCACTTGTTCTTCTTCGGTCCGCTTGGCGTGCGGATAGTCGATGGTATAGTGCAAGCCCCGGCTTTCTTTGCGTTCCATTGCCTGGCGGGTAATCAGATAACCTACATTAATCATGTTGCGGAGTTCGCATATCTCGCGCGAAGCCTTTACGCGTTTGAAGAGGCGTTCGGTCTCTTCGTACAAGATATCCAGGCGGTTCCATGCACGTACCAGGCGGAGGTTGCTCCGCACGATTCCCACGTAGGCTTCCATGATTTGGTTCACCTCTTTCATGCTTTGGGTAATCAGGATGCGTTCCTCGTTGTTCATCGTTCCTTCGGCGTTCCATTCCGGAATGTCTTCGTTGAAATCGTACCGGTCGAGTACGCTCAAGGCATGACGGGCGGCAGAGTCGGCATAGACGATTGCCTCTATCAGGGAGTTGGAAGCCAGGCGGTTTCCTCCGTGCAAGCCGGTGCACGAACATTCGCCCAAAGCATACAGGCGCTTGATGCTCGATTGTCCGTCGAGGTCTACCTTGATGCCTCCGCACAGATAATGGGCGGCGGGTGCTACGGGGATATAGTCTTTGGTGATATCGATGCCCAGGCTGAGGCATTTCTTATAGATGTTCGGGAAATGCTTCTTGGTTTCTTCGGGGTCTTTATGGGTTACGTCGAGGAATACATGGTCTTCTCCCCGTTGCTTCATTTCGCTATCGATGGCGCGGGCTACGTCCTTCACGATGCCTTTGGCGCGGTAGACCATTGCGATGCCGTCTCCGGTAGCCACCAGCGGGTTGGTCGTATGGCGGTAAACCGCTTCGCATCCGCCTGTAGCCATTACCGTCACCTTTGAGAGGAAGGTGTCGACTTCGCCCGTGGCTTCGTTCGTGCGCCGTAGCACTTGATGGCGGGTGACGATGATTCCCAAGTGGTGCTGGGTGATGATTTCCACGGCCGTGAAGACAGTGATGTTCGGATGCTTCACTTCTTCTATCCTGGTCTGTATCTCGGCGCCGGTGTTGTCTTTATGATGCAGGATGCCTCGGAATGCCCGCCTTCGCGGTGCAGGTCGAATCCCCGTCCTCTTTTTATTTCACCCCCATTGGATGAGTTGTTCGATTTGGGCGGGTGCGTTGCGCACCACTTTCTACGGCGGCGCGGTCGCTTATCCAGTCGCCTGCGACCATGGTGTCATGAATGTGTTTTTCGAAATTGTCCACCTTCAGATTGGTCACAGAAGCGATTCCTCCTTGTGCAAAATAGGTATTGGCTTCTTCCAGTCCGGCTTTGCAAATCAACGCGACCGAACTTTTATGCGCCACTTTGAGCGCAAAACTCATTCCGGCAATCCCTGAACCGATAACGAGAAAATCAAATTTCCTTATCATAGATACTACGTATATGTTGGATGCAAAACTACAAAAAAACCCTATGCCCGTATGCCGCTCTCTTTTTTTTTTTTCGGCAGAACTTGCCGTTTTCTCTAAATTATTTACTATCTTCACCGAGAAATACGAAAATGAGCTCTTTTGGTTCCATCACACGGTCCTCATGATTCTGACGGCCGTGGCAATGGTGTTCGAAATTGAAATGCTGATTGATACGTGCTATATCCTTACGGAAGACGGGACGCTGCGGATAGAAAGCGGGCGTTTTGTTCCGGACACCGAAATCGAAACCGTTCGATAACAGGCATGAGGCGGGTGAAGTCGTGCTCCCTCGCTCCGGCATTGTCCGTGGAGCGGATTGAAATCGCCTATCGGAAAGAAGTGAAAGAAAACGCCGTGCAGGTATCTCCCCGCCATGCCGGGGACTTTATGGCATGGGTGCAAAAGAAAATGAATGCAGATAATAAACCGAATACAGAATAAAAACAAAAGTGTTATGGCAAAATCATTTAGAGTCCGGAAAATCTCGTACCAGTGGGTTTCCCTCATCATGGTACTGGCATTGGCGATAGTCTGGCTCTGCTTGGACAGGGGAAAATTATTGGGGCTTGTTCGGCTTGCTGGGTCCGTTGGGGTTGACATTAGACCAGCTTCTGGTCCGTATCCAGATAAGGGACAACGGGGATGTATG
>VOFD01000792.1_pt1 | contig 28001 bp, 37 predicted proteins | sample 5384101 | NCBI WGS metagenome assembly VOFD01 (sample SAMN12384723, study PRJNA508395) | human gut metagenome | isolation source: healthy gut C | host: Homo sapiens
TGTAGTCGCTTGATGTACATAATCATATTGGGCCGTTACCTCCATTTTCCCATCAACAGAAGTAATAGCCTCGTCTGTTGCCACGAAAGAAAGATGATGCTTTTTTCCAGTAAGGATTGCATCTGCTTCTTTTTGTGCGGGATAACATTACGAAGTTTTCGTAAAAACCAGTTTGTCGCTTTTATACTATGTCGAATTATATGCGCTTAAAAAATAAAACAGTATCATCCACTTGCAATGACCTCCGATCTCGTCAGTAAAATTTATGTTATTAATTATACAGCCAAATGACATACACAACAAGCATAGTGCAACAGATAATACTGTTGCTTATTTTTTTGATAAAAAGTCCTTGACAACTCGTTTCGGGTGGTGTGACCACATCCTTGCTTATTGATCCGCTGAAGATTTTTGGTGATGTCGAGGGTGTTCTTCTTGAAATCAAAGTCTTTCGGTGTCAAAGCGAGGAATTCTCCAAAACGGATACCGGAGTAGTACAGTAGTGAAAACGAAACATGTGCGGTAGGATCATTTTCCATTGCAGCCAGTATCCGGTCGAATTCTTCCTTTGTCCAGAAGTTTACCATAACCTCACGCTTACCCATTCTGCCCGCCTTGTGACAGGGATTCTCAGCTAAGTTGAAGTAGTCCACTGCATAATTGAAAAGTGCGGTAATCATATTCTGCATCCTGCCTAAGTAGGAGTTGGAATATTCTTTTGCAATCATTTCGTTCCGCCAGGCTCTGATGTCCTTGGGAGTAATCTTATTGATAGGCTTATTCTCAAAATAAGGGAGAATGAGCTTCTCAAATACATGCTTCTTTCCGTCGATGGTGCTCTGGCGGCATCGGTGTCCCATATCCTCTATATAAATCTCATACATAGAGCGGAAGGTCATGTCTGTGCTGCCTTTCTGCTTTCTAAGGAAATCAGCTTCCCATTCTTTGGCTTCACGATGAAGCTTTTAAAGCCTCGTTTCTTTATCTGTTTTTTCTTTCCGGTAAAATCTTCATAATAACATCTGACATACAGGTTCCTCGTTCTTCGTCTTTATAGACCGGCATGGGCTGAGACTATGGCAAGGGAATGGTATCTGGTGGGGACACCGTATTGTGGAAATCTGGAATATGTGCAGGCAAGGATACCGGAGTAAATAGCCCCGCAGGGCGCAAGGGTACTTTTGATGGACGGTACGGCTGTCGAAAGTGCTTTTGCGTTACTTTTGACAAAAGTAACAAAACCGTCGTATCCGGCGAAAGTTTCTTAAATATCGCCATGTCTGGCATAAATAAAAATTATGTGCCATGGAGCAAATGCCTCAAGGAAGTATTCATGAAAGACTGGCTTGGGGTGCCCGAAAGAGTGAGCTGGAGAATCAACAGCGTAAGAAAAATAAAACAAAAAATAGAGGAATGGAGAGATAAGACAATGAAAAAGCACATTTATGATGAAAGTAATGGATTAAGCTACACACTGCATGGAGATTATTACCTGCCGGATCTGGCAGTGAATGAGGAAGAACCGACCTATGGTAAATATGGAATGCTACGGAAACAGTTCTTGAAAGAGCATAGACCGGCACGATACCAGTATTTATTGATGACGGGGGAATTGATAGCACATTTAAATCGAGTTGATCAAGATGCCAGAGAGCAGGTAGGAATTATGATGAAGCAGATGGCAGAAAAACAGGGTGTGACAGAAGAAGTGAAAATGGAGGATCAGATGAAATGGGTTGGAGCAATGAACACTATTAAAGCCTGTGCAGAAGAAATTGTGTTGAAAGAACTTATATATTTGTAATAAATAAGAAATCTCTGTTCAAATGTTTAGTGATATTTAATATTTGAATGGAGATTTTTTATAGACAAATAAATATGGCAGAATTATAATGAGCAAAAAAGAAGGGAGCGATTGTTATAAGAGAAGCACCAGAAAGATTTAAATTAGAAGATACAACAATATGGTCTTTTCCTGAAAGGGGAAATTGGGCTACACATTCAGGAAAATATCGAGGGAATTGGTCCCCATACATTTCCAGAAATCTTATTTTACGTTATTCAAAGAAAAATGATTGGATACTTGATCAATTCTTGGGCAGCGGTACAACATTGATAGAAGCAAAGTTATTAGGACGAAATGCAATTGGCGTTGATATAAATTCTGAGGCTGTCAAATTATCTAACACAAATCTAAATTTTACTTGTCAAGAAAAATCCAAAATATTCACAAAACAAGGAAATGCAACTGAATTATCATTTATAAAAGACGAAAGTATAGACCTTATCTGTACACATCCACCATATGCAGACATTATACGATATAGCAATAAAATTCCGGGAGATATTTCACATTTAAAATATGAGGATTTTTTGAAGGCATTAGAGCAAGTCGCAAGAGAAGCATATAGAGTGTTGAAGAAGCAGGGAATATGTGCATTTATGATCGGAGATATACGACAAGAAGGGTATGTATTGCCGATGGGGATGCAGTCTATGCAGAAATTTGTAGATGCTGGTTTTAGGCTTAAAGAAATTATTATAAAAGAACAGCATAATTGTCGATCTTCAGACTATTGGAATAATATACAAAAACATTTTTGATGTTGGCACATGAATATATATTTGTCTTGGAAAAATAAAAGCATCATAAAAGGAGATACAGGAACGGGACAAGTATCTCCTTTATGAAATAATTTTACCAGGTAAGAAGTAGTTTATCATGAACGACTTCATTTTGCATAGTTTGCCCAGCATTTTGTAATCGATCAATCATAGAGGTACCACAATTTACAAAAATTTCTCTTTCAAATAAACCTATAGGTGGAGTAACAGAAATATCTTTTTTGTTGGATTCTCGTGTACCATTGATTGATAACATTACATATACACCTCTGTTTTTACACTCTGCTATTTTATTGAACAACGTTTCTATATTAAAAGTTTGAGCACCATAAATAATACTTTGACTATGAGTATATGGTGGATCACAATAAATTACGTCACCGGGCTGTGCTTTATTCATACATTCTTCGAATGACATAGTTGAAAAAAGTGGAATTCTTTATAAGATTATGCCATAAATCTACTCTTTTTGAAAAAGTTTCCGGCTTAATGGGATTATGTGGACCTTTAGGAGTGGACATATACCCGTCGGCTTTTCGAAAACGTATTATTCCAGAATAGCATGTGCGTGATAGAAGGCAGAAATCAAGAGCATTGTGATTGATGTTAAATCTATCTCTAATTTCATTGTATTTGTCATTGGGATTTTTATAATATTCTTCAATTTCTCTTGAGTAATAGTTCTTTATTTGCTGCGGATCATATTTGACGATATTAAAGATGTCAATTAAAAACGGTAAGATATCGCTGGCATATGAATGGGCAAATGTAGGAGTGTTGGTCGTACTGCTTTGGTACAGTAATTGTGCCATTACAGCACCGCTCCCCAAAAATGGTTCATAGTAGTTATTAAATTGTTCAGGCATATATGAAATAATGGTTTCGGCAAAGCGTTGCTTATTTCCGATCCATTTTAATAATGCTGGTACTTTGGACATTGCTCAAACCTCACATGTAACTTATAGTCTGTAGACTCAAAGTCTACAGTGCTATTATAATTTAACTAATTGGAGGTGTCAAGCAATGCAGGAAGAAATACGTGTCGCTTATGGAAAGGCTGTAAGAACAATACGACAAGATAAGAAAATATCACAAGAAGAGTTGGCTGATTTATGTGGACTACATAGAACATATATAAGTGACATAGAACTTGGTAAGCGTAATGTTTCTTTGGAAAATATAGATAAAATTGCGCATGCATTGCAAGTGAAAAAGTCGGAATTATTTGTTGAGGTGGAGAAATATGAGAGCGTTTAAGGAATTTAGAAGAGAAGATAAATCATTTTGGTTTTTTATTCGATTTATCAGCGAAAAATTGGGCTATTCTAGAAAAGGAATCGTTTTAACTTATACAGTAGAGCAAATAGAAAAACTATGTGAAAAAGAGAATATTGAAGTTTCTCCGGATAGAATTAATAAAGCTGTCTTATATTGTAATATGAGAGCGGACTTGTTAAATAATACAATTGAGAAAAAATTTGATGGATGTTGATGAGGCTAAACAGATATTTGAAGAAATGAGAAATAGCGGAAAATATAAATGTAAGCTAATTATGAACAAACAGCGCAAAGAGATCAAAAAAGTAAATTATTTTACCGCAATTATTACCATGATAGCAGAAGAAATGCTTGGTGGAGATGAGGAATTTAATCCAGATCCAAGAGGGCTTGTGTATCTGTTGAATAATAGAAAGATCATTGGAGCATCTTCAAGAAGATTTGATGGAGCATATCCTTCGATTTATAATCCGAAGATAGTGTGGGAAATAAAAGAGTATTATTATTCAAAGTCATTTGGAAGTAGAGTTGCAGATGCTGTGTATGAAGCTGAACTTGATGGATATGAATTTAACGAAATATACGATAGAACCGGACAGCAAGTATATCATGTGATGTTTATTGACAGCCATTATACTTTCTGGGGACAGGGAAAATCATATTTGTGTAGATTTATTGATACACTTAATATGGGGCTTATAGATGAACTGATTGTAGGAAAAGAAGTTCTGACAAGATGGAGAGAGGTTCTTACAGAGTTTGATGAAAAAAGATAATTAGTGTAAAAACAAATGTATAATAATCTAGTATGAATTAATTGATAGATTTATGAATAATAGAAACCTTATAAACATAGTATATTAAGAAGAGGAAATAGTTAAAATGGATTTGCAGAAACGGCTGATGGAGCAAAAAATGAAAGTTGATTTTAATACTTATGATCTTTCAATAAAAGAATTGATTGGTATGGTAAATGACAAATTAATAAATATTGCCCCAGAATATCAAAGACAATTCCGATGGGATAAAGAGAGGCAGTCTAGCTTGATTGAATCGATATTCTTAGGGATCCCTATTCCTAGTTTATTTATGGCTACTAATGCAGATGGAACATGGGAATTGATAGATGGAGTGCAGCGTGTAAGTACTATTTTGTGCTTCGCTGGAACAGAGATGAGAGAGAGAAAAAATAGGAACACCTAATCTGAGTGAATTAACATTAGAGCAATTAAAAAAATTGACAGAATTTAATGGAAAAAAATTCACAAAATTACCTATAGAGATTCAAACAAAATTTAGATTGTCTAATATAAAAGTTACAACGCTGAGTGATAAAAGTGATAAACAAGTTAGGTTTGATTTATTTGAAAGATTGAATAGAGGTGGGGTTACACTTACCGATCAGGAAATTAGAAGCTGTGTTTACAGAGGAGGATTTAATAATTTTATAAAAGAATTAGCGAAGAACCAAGATTTTATAGAATGCGTTCATTTGACAGAAAGACAAGAAAATGATGGAACTAGAGAGGAACTGGTGTTAAGATTTTTTGCATATTTGTATGATTTAAAAGTTTTGTCCATAGTGTAAGAGATTTTTTGAATGATTATATGGAGAAAGCAGATGAAAAATTTAACTACAGTAAAAGTGAAAAAATATTTTGTGAAGTATTTAAGACATTAAACGCAGCATTGCCTAAGGGAATTAGCAAGGGAAAAAAAATACACCATTGAATCTTTATGAAGCTGTTGCGGTAGGAGCAGCTTTGGCATATTTAAAAAATGGAACAATTAATACAGAGGGTATAGAAGAATGGATAAAAGACAGTGAACTTATAAAGTACACAACGGGAGCTACGAATACAAAAGAGCGTGTTATCAAAAGAATTGAATATTGCAAAGATAAATTTGAGGGATAAAGTGTTGTTTGATGAAATTAAAGATGAGTTGACTCGTAAAATTTGCGAATTAAAGTTGTGGTTAGCCAATATTGATGAAAGAAATCAGTACTGTAATATTACAAAAGGATTGTATTTTGTATATATATATGGGATTTACGAAGAAACAATACGTCAGGTAGTATCAACAACAATAGATGAATTAAATAATGCAGAAGTAAAAATTGATGAGTGCATATATGAATTATATTCTTTGATTTTTTCTGAGGAATATGATGGAATGTATAGTGTGGGGAATGAACATAAATGGGAAAAAAGATGGAAGGTATCGGATAAGATGACAAACAATCCTAATGTTATTATCTCACATGATATGATGCCGACGGATGGAAAAAATATAAGATACAAACAATTAAAAAGCATAGCTAATTCATTTGGGGTAAAAGATAATGTGCTGCCGAGAAATGAAATTGGTGGTTACATACAAGAAATGGTGGATAATAGAAATTATATTGCACATGGAAATAAAACTCCTAAAGAAGTGGGAAGAAATTTTACTATTTTAGATTTGAAAAATAAATGTGATTATATTGAGGAAGTATGTAATTATGTTATTGCAGAATATGAAACGTATATTCAGGAAAGGAAATATTTAAAAAGTTAGAATTAGAAATAAATATGTCGTGATAACACCATGATAACAAAATCCTCAAAAACCACACGGATACAGCGGAAAACAGTATTTTCCCACACAAAATGAACGAAAAATAACCATTTAGCCGCTGTAACACGCCATTCTGATACCGTGAGGGTGGTAGAACAGTAGGTTCAGGCCGTGTTGCTACTGTCATCGAGTAATTAAATACTATTCAGTAAATTTAAGGCTCCCAGGGTTTTCCTTTGGGAGCTCTTTTTTGGTTTGCGCGCCATGGGCGCGCTCTAACGGGTGAAAGTCCCGAACACGCCTAGGCAACGAGGAAGTGTATAGCCGAACAGCAAGGGTGTCTATCGTGAGGTGGAATCTGAAGGAAGCTGTAAGCAAACTCTTGGTCCGACGGACAGAAATCACATATAAGGCTCGGAAATAAGGATAAGTCTGCCAAAAGAGATGAAGTCCAAAAGTTGCTGGAAGTACGAGTAGATGTGGCGGATAGGTGAGAGGAAAGAGCGTGCACCTTAAGCGTGGAGGTCTCACAGAGGTTTCATTAGCCTAGTAACAACAAACTGTGAGAAGTCAGCCGAGCCCATAGTAGTGAGGAAGTCTCTGTAATGGAGATGGAGCGAAGGGGCGAACAATCAACAAGTTTGAGGATGTCTCGAATTGCAGAAATGGCAACATATGCCGTAACCAATCGGGCAAAAGATGGTCAAATCAAGCGAGACGGAAGGGAAAGAACGCATGGAGACAAGTAGTCTAATGGAGCAGATACTATCCAGCGATAACCTCAACAGAGCATATCTGCAAGTCGTACGAAATAAAGGTGCTGAGGGAGTGGACGGAATGAAGTACACAGAACTTAAAGAACATCTTACAAAGAACGGCGAAATCATCAAGGAACAGTTGAGGACAAGAAAATATAAACCTCAGCCAGTACGAGGAGTGGAGATACCAAAGCCTGGTGGCGGTGTCAGAAACCTGGGAGTACCAACAGTAACAGACAGATTTATACAACAAGCCATTGCACAGGTATTAACACTAATCTATGAGGAGCAGTTTCATGACCATAGTTACGGATTCAGACCGAATAGATGTGCACAGCAGGCAATCCTGACAGCACTCGATATAATGAATGATGGTAATGACTGGATTGTAGACATTGACTTGGAAAAGTCCTTTGACACAGTAAATCATGACAAACTGATGACGATTATTGGAAGAACAATCAAAGATGGAGATGTTATCTCTATTATTAGAAAATATCTTGTCAGTGGAATCATGATTGACGACGAATATGAGGATTCTATTGTGGGAACACCACAAGGCGGAAATCTCTTGCCACTATTGGCGAATATTATGCTGAATGAACTAGATAAGGAAATGGAGAAGCGAGGACTCAACTTTGTGCGATATGCGGATGACTGTATTATCATGGTCGGAAGTGAAATGTCTGCGAATAGAGTTATGAGAAATATCTCACGATTCATAGAGGAGAAACTAGGACTTAAGGTCAACATGACTAAAAGCAAAGTAGATAGACCGCAAGGGTTAAAATGCCTTGGGTTTGGATTCTACTACGATACAAGTGCACAGCAATTCAAGGCAAAACCACATGCAAAATCAGTAGCCAAGTTTAAGAAGAGAATGAAGAAACTCACTTGCCGTAGCTGGGGCGTTAGCAACAGCTATAAAGTGGGGAAACTTAATCAGCTTATCAGAGGATGGATAAACTACTTTAAGATAAGTAGTATGAAAACTCTCTGTAGAGAACTTGCTGGAAACATTAGATATAGACTACGCATGTGTATTTGGAAACATTGGAAAACACCACAAAACAAAGAGAAGAATTTAGTTAAGCTCGGTGTTCCAAGATGGGCGGCACATAAAGTGGCAAATACAGGCAATCGCTATGCACACATGTGTCATAATGGATGGATACAAGACGCCATAAGCATAAAGAGACTAACCTCATTTGGATTAGTCTCAATGTTGGATTACTACACCGAAAGGTGTACAACTTGTTAAGTTGATTGAACCGCCGTGTACCGAACGGTACGCACGGTGGTGTGAGAGGTCGGAATTTCTTATTTAAGAGAAATTCCTCCTACTCGATCATTAAAGTGGGAAACTGTAGCTGCCGGGATCTGGATCGGCGGTTGCCGGAGATTTCACTGCTGCTGCCGTTATGCAACGAACTGGATCTATCTGTAAACGAATTGCTGACAGGAGAACGGATTTCCGAGACAGAGTATCGGGAGAAAGCGGAGGAGAATATGGTGAATTTAGTGAAAGAAGCACAGGAAAGCAAGAAGAAAATTATTTTATCCGGAATGGTATCGGCGCTTGTGATTATTGCAGCTACGCCAATGTTTGTGGTAGCGGGAGCATTTCCGATGGAGGACTGGATGCGGATTGCACTGATTGCAGTCGGCATAGTTGTCATTGTGATCGGCATTGCGATTGCATGCATTCTTGATCGTGATGCAGGAGCTTATGAGTGCCCGGAGTGTAAGACGCGGTTTGTGCCTGAGATGGGTGCTTATGTTATGGGACCGCACACGCTGACTAGGAGGAAGCTGGTATGCCCGCATTGCGGAGCGCACCGATACTGTAAAAAGGTGTTGACGAGGTAAAAAATATATCTGAAAATATAGGTAGAAGCCCAAAGAAGGTACGCCTATGATTACATTAAACGATTATCTCTACTCCGGAGACACCGTCTTAAAAATTTTGAAAAAATACACTGAAGACCTGCGGCAGTCCGCAGCGCAGACCGGGAATGAAGTGGATGTCAGGCACTGTGAATTTCTGTCGCAGATTATGGAATTGCTTGAGCACAATGATTTCCTGACGGCGCAGTCGCAGAAGATCCGGGAATTCTATAAATATATGGCGCGGGAATATCCTTATCTGTCCTTTACATTCAAAGGGCGGATCAAGTCTTTGATCCGTGCGGAGGCGAAGTTCAACGGTTATGTGGTGGAGTACATCTATGACTACTATACGAAGAACGGAACGTATCCGCCGGTGCCGGAATTGCAGGAACGCTTGAACTGCTTCCGGGATCTGATCGCGTACCGGATTGTCATCTCCATGCCGAAGTGCCATCTTAAGAATCCAGACGACGGAGAGCGGGAGGAGATCCGATATCTGTATGAGACCGCCAATGTGCTTAAGGGATTTCTGGAGGAGCGCGGGTTTACGGCGGAGTCCGCCGGAGGTGTGAAGGAGAGCGACTCCCCACTGCTTTCGGATGCGGTGCGCCCGTATTACCGCGATTATATCGCGCATGTGGACCCGGACGGCTACCGCTCCCTGCATATTACGTTCTTTGATAACAGCGCGAAGTGCTACATGGAGATGCAGCTTCGGACGAAGCGGATGGACGATATTGCAGAGATCGGACCCGCCAATCATCTGGGGTATGAGAAAAAGCAGGAGAGCGACCGGGCGAGAAGGGATGCCATCCCTGAGGGGGAATGTGTCTACTTTGATGAAGCCTACGAGCGCTGCCGGAGACTGCACGAACTCGAGCTTGCAAAGCTAGATGTCAATATGTTTGCGGCAATCGACAACAGCCTCATCAATGACGGGTGCGGGCTGTACCGTGGCCGGCTGATTCTTCCGTATGAGCACCTGTCGCGTTTTCAGAATGATCTGATTGACTAGGAGAAGGCACCGGCCGCTTTTTTCTGTATTTATGTGAAAGATTCTGTGGCGGATGATTGACGAATGGAGCCAGGCAGAGTATGATAGAAAGATAGGAATGTGTACACATTCTATCAGAGAACACAGGAATAAGGGGAAAGAACATGGGGACAAAACAGTATGAGAGGATCTTTCAGATTCTGGGTGCTGTACTGCTCGCCGCAGTGGTTGTGGGAGTGATCGCTGTATGTTTTGGCAACGGAGCGAGGAGCGGAGTCAAGAGAGAGATCGGAGCGTCCGACTATTATTCGCAGGAGGAGATCAGTGCGGCGATGGATACCGCGCAGGAGTATTTCGACGATCATTTTCCGGGATGTGTGATGACAGCTTTCCGGTACGATGAGGAGAGCGTGCGGGAAGCGGAGCCGGAATGGGCAGATCAGTATCAGGCAGATCAGGCAATTGTTCTTCTGTCAGATTTTCAGACGGACAAGCACGGCGGAGACGGAAGCCTCAATCCAAACGAAATTTATCAGGACTGGCAGTGGGTGCTGGTGCGCTCCGGAAACGGTGACTGGACATTGAAGACATGCGGGTATTAACCTGCATGTCTTTTTTTTTTATTCATAGGAAATTACATCCTATGAATGAAAAAGCCCTCCGGGCAGGATCGCACTGCGTCGGAGTGGAATTATGTCGCTAGAGCAACCCGCCGCAGGCGGAGAATCCTGCAAAGCAGGATTCTTTTTTGTTTCATAGGAAATATCGTGATACATTTATGTGTGAAAGTAGAACCTTCCTATGAAATAAAAAACGCACCGCGAGGATGCGCAGCTCACGGTAAGGAAAATATCGCTTTGCGAACCGCGAGCGCGCGGAGAATCTCGCAAGCGAGATTCATTTCATTAAGTTACTTTCCGGTAACCGGGGCAAAAAAGTGCGTACTTTACACGGCAGGAGGCGTATCTTGCCGGGATGACAATGGAAAAAGGAATCACGGAACTTGACGGACGCTCGATCTGCATTGACGGCGACATCGGCGAAGTGCTGGCGCAGCTGTAGGGAACTGTTATTTTTTTCCCGTAGAGAATGCCCATGCCGCTGATCATCCAGGGTGTGCGCACGTAGGCGGGGACAAAATCCAGTGTTTTTTCCAGATTTCCGATGTAGTGGATCTCGGAAATGCCTTCCTTTTTTCAGCTCTTCCACAAAGGCATCCATGTCGCCGTAGAGGCTTTTCTGGGCGAAGAGATCCTGGAAAGAAAAAGCTCCGCCGCGTTTTACGACGCGCAGTGCCTCCCGCACGACATCACGCTTGTCTCTGGCGGAGTGGACTTCATGGAAGACGAAGTTGCTGACGGCGGCGTCAAACGTCTCGTCGGCATAGTTCAGGTGTGCCGCATCGCCTTTCTCAAAATGGATGCGGGAAGCGACGCCCTCGATTGCCGCATTTTTTCGCACTGCTCTTTGGCGTAGTTCCACTGCGCGCCCCAGTAATCCATGCCGATGAGCGCTGCGTCCGGGAATGCCTTGGCACAGCGGACGGTGAGCGGGGCAGCGCCGCAGCCGATGTCGAGAAGCGTGCCGTGTCCGTCCCAGTTGAGATGGGCGACCAGATGTGCGTGAACCTTTGCCATCATATCGCCTTTTCCAAAGGCAAAGCATTCGTGGCACGCATACATATAGATGCCGAAGGCGAGCAGAACGGCGCAGAGAATGGCGCAGATGACCGCGAGGGGCGTGTTTGAGAAAGCAAGACCTGACAGCAGTGCAAGCACCAGAAAAGAGCGGCGCCGCCGAAGGTCAGATACAAGAGTTTTTCAGGTACCCAGTTTCCGTAGTTTGGTTTTTGATTCATTGTGTTTTCCTCCTCGATAACAAATATTTTTTTGTTATGTTTTATAAAGAAAATGCCCACCGGATTAACGGTGAGCATCATTCTCTTCCTTTAAATATTGTATTAAACTCAGGGTGCCGGCGTCGGCGTGGATGCCGATCGCTCTGGCTAAAAAAACAGTCTTTCTTTCATTGTGTAGTCTCCATGAACTAATTCCAGATACCCGTGCAGGCGCATGGACGCAAGAATCCGGATCAGTTCCGGATCCGGTTCGGCGCCGAGATACTTTCTGTAATAACGGCGGAAAGATTCCTGCATCATCGCGGCTGCTTCCTCATGAAAATGTTCATAGCAGCTGCCGGCGGATTTCTCCATCAGGATAATACATTCCTCGCGGTGTGCAGAGAGATACCGGATGATCTGGATCTCATTGTCGTCTGCAGTCTCGGGATGTTCCTCCTCCATCCGGGCAAGCCCGGAAAGGAGCTCTCTGGAATCTGCGATGAAGGGATCTAAGATGGCGCGAAGCAGCGCTTCCTTGCTCGCAAAAGAAAAGTAAAAGGCGCCGGTTGTCACGCCGGAAGCTTTGCAGATCGAGCGGAGGTTCGCCTTCGCATATCCCTTTTCCAGAAATTCCCGTTTTCCGCAGGAAAGTAATTTCTTTTCGGTTAATTTTTTCGGTCTTCTTCCATAACAACTGTTATGTTAGTACAAACTAACTTGAATGTCAAGATATACGAGGAATTTTTTTGAAATGTATAGATTTCGTTAAAAAAATGAATAGAATATGTCCGCATATCATGATAAAATGGGGCTATAGACAATTTTAATGGAGGATACGAAAAGATGAAGAAAAAATCATCGGTTATTGCCAAACTCATTATACCGGTTGCGGTTCTTGGGTGCATCGCGATTATGATTGCAGGCGTGAGTCTTTATTCCATGACCGCCGTTCAGAAGGAAAGCAATCAGATCTCCGGAGAGGGTGTACGTGCGACAATCTGTATGGATGAGATCAATCTTGCTTTTGCCAACACGCAGAAGCTTACGCTTGCGCTCTGCGCAGAGCCGAGCAAGGATCTGTATGAGTATGGGCATCCCAGCTGACGGAATACCAGTCGAACGTGGACAGCTATGAAAAGGAGCTTCTGGCGATGGATCACTATTTTACGGCAGATGATATCCAGCTTATGAATGAGACATTTGATCTGCTCACAGAGGCGCAGGGGACAACCGTGGAACTGATGCAGACGGCGATGGCCGGTGATTCTGCAGCAGCGGTGGCAAAGGCAAATTCTGTGATGACGGAGTGGTCAGATACGATTGCGGTCAATATGGATACGCTCATATCTCGCAACGATGAATTGGTGAAGCAGAATATTCAGGAACAGAAAGATCTGTACAACCAGAATATGATACTATCGCTGATCCTGCTGGCAATTTCTTTTTGTGGCATTTGTCATGGTGGTTGTTGTGATTATCAAGACGGTTGTAAAGCCGCTCAGAAAGCAGACGAGTGAACTGACAGAGATTATTGATGAGATCAAAGGTGGACACGGTGACCTCACAAAGCGCGTTACGGTAAAGTCGATGGATGAGATCGGGCAGTCATCGATCGGTATCAATCATTTCATCGAGACGCTGCAGAATATCATGTCCAACATCATCAGCAATTCCAATGTCCTTGACGGAGTTGTCGGAAATGTAGCAAGTAGCGTTGCAGCGTCCAGTGACAATGCCAATGATATTTCCGCGATCATGGAAGAGCTTTCTGCAACGATGGAGGAGGTATCCGCAACGACGAACAGCGTCAGCGAGAATACGACCGCCGCGGAAGGCAAAGTACAGAAGATGGCAGATCAGACCAAGGTTATGTCACAATATGCGCAGGATATGAAGAAGCGTGCGACGGAGCTTGAGCACACGGCGACAGAGAACATGAACAACACCAACGAGATGATCGGCGAGATTACGACGGAGATGAACCAGGCGCTCGAGAATTCCAAGAGTGTGGAGAAGGTCGCACAGCTGACGGCGGATATTTTAAATATTTCCAGCCAGACGAATCTGCTTGCACTGAATGCATCGATTGGCGGCGCGTGCCGGTGAAGCCGGAAAGGGATTTGCAGTTGTAGCAGATGAGATCAGACAGCTCGCAGATTCTTCGCGTGAGACAGCGAACAATATCCAGACGATCAATGAGCAGGTAATTGAGGCAGTACAGGGACTGGTTGTTTCTTCGGAGAAGATTGTTGGTTATATCAACGAGAACATCCTGCCGGATTACCGTGCGTTTGTGCAGGGTGGTCAGCAGTACAATGATGATGCGACCCACATCGACAACACGATGGCAGAGTATGCGGGCGAGGCGCAGGATATACTGGCGACAATGATGGAGATGACAGAGGCAATTGAGGGCATCAGCCGTGCGGTCGAAGAATCCGCAAATGGCGTGACCGATGCAGCCACGAATATTGATTCCCTGGTACAGTCCATGTCCACTGTAAACGGACAGATGGAGGAGAACAGTACCGTGGCAAAGAATCTCAAGGAAGAATCAGCAGCATTTGCATGTGTATAGAACGCGGGACGGAGCCATCTGAAAGAAGCTGCCGCACGAAGCAGGTAAGCAGCTTTGTGTGATAAGTTATACTATGAGAAGCATACCCCTACGATTTCGGATGGAATGCCTATGGAACATTCTGTTCAAAAAATGCGGCATTTCTTACCAGCCGGTGACTGCATCTGCGATGATCCGTGTCTTTCAAGTTTGGAGCACTCTACGGACTATGTCCGCAAGCCAACAGACAATTTTAGGACTTTTTTGTGTGTTCCTTATGGCACCAGACAACAGATGGCATTTATGCCATCTTTATGTCGAACAAAACATAACCGCGCGAAGCCGATGTCTGAATTGGCATCTGCCCTATTTTCAATAGCAGATGCCAACGAGTTTCGGTTCGCGCGGTTTTATATTGTCTGTGAAGCGGTGCCATTAGGGACACTAGAAAGTCCGCTCATTGTCTGTGGCTTGTCGGACACACTCCGGGAGAGTCCAAACGTGGAAGAGACACGGAATCAGATGCAGTCATCCGGCTGGAAGAAATACACACATTTTTCTCCAACGAATGTTTCATATGCAGTTCCATCCGAAATCTGTATCAAGTGCTTCCTGTAATATAACTTATCGCCCCAAAGTCAACTGCCCGCCTGATGGGACAGCTTCTTTGCTAACGGCAGGGTAAAGATAAATTCCGTTCCCACGCCTTCCGTGCTGATACAGTTGATGTTTTCGCCGTGTGCCTGGACAATCTCCTTTACGATGGAGAGACCAAGCCCGGTTCCTTTTTTTGTCCTTGCCGCGGGAGAGATCCGTCTTGTAGAAGCGCTCCCAGATCTTTTTGATGCTGTCGCCCGGGATGCCGATGCCAGTGTCCTTGACGGAGACGAAGATCTTGTCGTTCTTCTCTGTGGTCTCGATTGTGATTGCGGAGTCCGTGTGGCTGAATTTGATTGCATTGTCGATCAGGTTGTAGAGTACCTGCTCGATCTTACTCATATCGGCGGAGACAAAAAGCTTCTCGCCGGTTAAGATCAGGTTGAAAGTAATGCGCTTTTCCATGCAGCGCCCCTCGAACGTCTGGACTGTCATGCGGATCGTGTGATTGATGTCGAAATCCGTGATGTCCAGCATCGTGCCGTGTGAGCCGAATTTGTTTAACTCAAGAAGGCTCTTGGTCAGCTTGTTCAGACGCTCGGTCTCAAAGAGGATGATGTTTAAATATTTGTCCTGCATCTCTACGGGAATGGTGCCGTCGAGCATCGCTTCCACATAACCTTTGATGGAAGTGAGAGGCGAACGGAAATCATGCGAGACGTTAGAGACGAACTTTTTCTGGTCGTCCTCCAGGGTATTCAGTTCGTTTGCCATGTAGTTGAGCGAGGCGGCGAGATAGCCGATCTCATCATTGGAGTGAACATCAATCTTTTTTTCAAAGTTTCCGGCGGCATATTCGTCCGCCGCTTTCGTAATCTTGCGGATCGGTATGTATACCACATAGGTAAACAGAATCAGTACCACAAAGGCTGCCAGAAACAAAAGCCCAAGCGTCTCATAAGCGATGGCGACAAGTCCGTTCGCGTAGGACACGAGACTGCTGGTCGGCTTGTGGATGACCACATAACCGCGCACTTTGTAGTTGACGGTGATCGGTGAGAAAACACTTAGCATCTCTGACGTAAACTGGGTATAAAACGTGCCGGTCTGATAATAGCGGCTTCCGAAGTCGGTAATGTTGAAGCCGGGAACCGGTGTGGGATCACAGCCCGGCGCCGCCGTGTTCAGAATGATGTTGCCGTGCGTGTCCACAATCCAGATTTCACTGGAGAGATAGGTGCTTAAGGTGGAAAGCTGTGTCTGTATCTCGTCCAACGTCATGGTCTTGGAAAAATAATTCCCGGCATAGTTGGAGGAGATCAGGGCGGATTCCCGGTAGAGGCTGGCAGCCTCCTTTTTTTCCACAAAGGCGAACGTAATGTGGTAGGTAAAAGTTGTGATGATGAGAAAACCGATCAGACCGTACATCAGATAGCCGGCGAGCAGTTTGGGGTAAAGGGTACGTTTCATAGGTCACGAACCTCGAATTTGTAGCCGATGCCCCAGACCGTTGCGAGGCTCCAGTTGGCATGATCCTTGATCTTCTCGCGGAGACGCTTCACGTGAACGTCCACGGTACGTGTGTCGCCGATGTATTCATAGCCCCAGATGTGATCCAGAAGCTGCTCTCTTGTAAAAACCTGATTCGGCGAAGCCGCAAGAAAATATAAAAGCTCCAGTTCCTTTGGCGGCATGTCGACGGCCTGCCCCATGTAGATGACGGAGTAGTTCGAGAGATTGACCACCAGATCCGTGTACTTGACGCATTTTAACTCTGCAGCAGGTTCCTCCGGCTTTGACGGCTGATAGCGGCGCAGCACTGCCTTGACGCGCGCGACAAGCTCCTTGGAGTCGAATGGCTTCATCATGTAATCGTCCGCGCCGAGCTCCAGACCGAGTACCTTGTCAAAAATCTCGCCTTTGGCTGACAGCATAATGATCGGAACATTTGCCTTCGCACGGATCTCACGGCAGACCTGATAGCCGTCCATGCCGGGAAGCATCAGATCGAGCAGGATCAGATTCGGATTGTACTGATCAAAAGCGATCATGGCTTCCTCGCCGTCATTGACGATCCGGGTATCGAAACATTCCTTTGTGAGATACAGGGAAATCAGTTCTGCGATATTATTGTCATCATCTACGATGAGAATTTTCTGTTTTGCTGCCATATCATCATCTCCTCATTTTTATTTTAAATATCAATCCTTAAACTCGGCAATCGTGACACCGGCATCGCCCTCGCCGAACTCGCCGAGGTGGAATGATTTGACATATTTTAAGCGCTTTAAATGAGCCTGCACCGCGTTGCGGAGTGCGCCCGTGCCTTTTCCGTGAACGATGCGCACGGACGGCAGATGTGCCAGATAAGCGTCGTCCAGATATTTGTCGAGAAGCGGAATGGCCTCGTCGGTCGTCTTACCGATGAGATTGATCTCTGTGGAGACGGAGGCGGATTTGCTCATCTTGATCTTGCCGGCACTGGTCTTCTGGAACTTCTTGGTGCCCGGTGCGGCATCCTCTTCCAGAAGGATCAGGTCGTTGATGTTGACCAGAGAGCGCAGAATTCCCATCTGCACATACAGGTCGCCCCTGGCATTCGGAAGGGAATGAACGGTGCCTTTTAAGTTCATGCTGATGACTTTGACGCTGTCGCCGATGCGCAGCTTCTTCGGAACGTTGTGGTTCGGTACGGAAGCTTTTTTCTGCTCGGACATCTTCTGTGCGGCTTTGTCCATCTTGCCGCGCAGCTTGGTACGTTCTTTTTCCATCTCGCTGACCGGTGCGCCCGCCTTGCCGTATTTGTTAAAATTGCGGATCGTCTCATCGGCGACGTCCTTGGCTTCTTTTAAGATATTGTATGCCTGCTCGTTTGCCTCGCGCAGAATCTTGTCGCGGCTGGAATCCAGACGCTCCTGCTTCTGCTCCAGCTTTTCCTTAAGGACTCGATCTCGGCTTTGTACTGGTTGATCTCTAACCGCTCCCGCTCGATCGTGCTGCGGCTCTTCTCAAGATCTGCGATCAGGTCTTCAAAATCGCCCTCACTCTTGCTGATGCGCCCCTTGGCGTCGGTAATGAGATCCGACGGAAGACCGAGCTTTTTCAGAGATGGCAAACGCGTTGCTCTTGCCCGGAATACCGATTAAGAGGCGGTAGGTCGGACTTAACGTCGCCACGTCGAACTCACAGCAGGCATTTTCCACGCCTGGTGTGGAAAGGGCGAAGGCCTTGAGCTCGCTGTAATGCGTCGTAGCCATAATGCGTGCTCCGTAAAGGTGGAGCATCGAGAGAATGGAGATCGCAAGCGCAGCACCTTCGGTCGGATCGGTTCCGGCACAGAGCTCATCGAAAAGTACCAGAGAACGGTCATTGACCTGCTCTAAGATACGGATGATGTTGACCATGTGGGAGGAGAACGTACTGAGCGACTGCTCGATGGACTGCTCGTCGCCAATGTCGGCGAACACTTCGTCGAAAATACCGAGTTCCGAGCGCTCGGACGCCGGAATATGCAGGCCGGACTGTCCCATCAGCGTCAGCAGTCCGACGGTTTTTAAGGATACCGTCTTACCGCCGGTGTTTGGACCGGTCACGATCAGCAGGCGGAAATCCTCGCCGAGCCGTACGTCGATCGGAACAACCTTTTTCGGATCGAGTAGTGGGTGGCGTCCCTTGCGGATGTGAATCCGCCCGTCATCATTGAACAGCAGGGGCAACCCCGTTGTATGTCTGAGCGAAAGCCGCTCTGGCAAAGATAAAGTCCAGCTCGGTCAGAAGTTCATAGTCGGCGAGCAGCTGTGTGGCGTAGGAGGCGGTCAGATTGCTTAAGCCGGCAAGGATAACCTCGATCTCCTCCTGCTCACGGAGCTGCAGCTCTTTGTATTCGTTGTTCAGATTGACGACAGCCATCGGCTCGATGAAAAGTGTGGAGCCGGTGGAGGACTGGTCATGGATCATGCCGGGAACGAGAGACTTTGCCTCCGCTTTGACCGGGAGACAGTAGCGCCCGTCGCGCATGGTAATGACGGTGTCCTGCAGATAGCTTCTGGTCGTGGTGTTGTTGATCATGGAGTTCATCTGTGCGCGGATCTTATCGTTCATTCCGCGCATGGAGCGCCGGATCGAGTGCAGCGTGCTGCTGGCGTCGTCGGCAATCTCGTCCTCGGAGAGAATACAGCGCCGGATCTCGTCATACAGCGGTGTGAGAGGTTCGATGCCGGCAAAAAAGACCGGTCAGGGAATCGTCCGGCTGATCATTGTCTTCCTGTGATCTGGCAAAAGCCTTCGCGCGCTTCGCGGATTCTAAGAGGGAGCAGACACGCAGCAGTTCAATGGCGCTTAAGGCGCCGTCGATCTCTAAGCGCTTTAGTGAATCACGGATGTCCGTAACTCCCGAAAAGGACAGGGAGCCGTATTTGAACAGCCGGCTTAAGGCATCCGATGTCTGTTGCTGCAGCTGTTCGATCTGCGCGCGGTCGGTGATCGGGCGCAGCTTCTGACAGCGCGACCTGGCGTCGGCGCTGAACGCATATTCGGTCAGTTGATCGAGAATCTTGTTATATTCTAAGGTGTGTAATACTTTTTCGTTCATAGCAGTTCCTTTGATTTGATTGTCACATGGTTATGTCCTTCTTATTATATATGATTCCGGGAGTCTTGGAAAGCGGAACCTGAAAAGAATTGTAGAATCCTATTGCAAGCGTATGTGATTCATTTTATAATGATTACTGGTACGGTTTTCAGAAATTCGTGTGTAAATACATGCAGAAAAGAGGAAATCATGCAGCAAAAGGATAACGATCAGTTTTCTTTTATTAACGAAAAAATCAAAGAAAAGCCGGTCAATAAGAAGCGATTGCTGATGCAGGCAGGTTTTATCGCCCTGATGGCAGTCGTTTTTGGAATCATAGCAAGTCTGGTTTTTGCGTATTTTCAGCCTAAGTTTGAATCACTGTTTTACCCCGAGGAGGAACCGGTGGTCACCATTCCGCAGGATTCGGTTGCGGTGACGGAGCTGACTGAGGAGACAGAGACATCCGAGGAGACGGAGGCATCCGAGGAACCACAGGCACCTTCCGAGGAACCGCCGCTACAGCAGCCCCAGGAGCTTGAGATTGCGGATGTACAGAACGTGCAGAACAAGCTGTATGCGGTGGGAAGAGAAGCAAACCGCTTTGTCGTGACCGTGACGGGGGTCAAGAGCGACACGGACTGGTTCAACAATTCTTACGAGAGCAGAGGACAGGCATCCGGCATTATCATTGCAGACAGCGGTCAGGAACTTCTGATTTTAACTGAGCGCAAGGTCATCTCAGATGCACAGGAGGTCTATGTTACTTTCATCAATGATGTGACGGTGGAAGCGTCCATGAAGCACTACGACGGCAATACGGGGATTGCAGTGCTCTCGGTACCGAAGGAGCAGGTGGATACGGATACCATGAATGCGATCTCGGTGGCGAAGCTTGGGAATTCATTGACGACGATGCAGGGAACCATGGTTATTGCGGTGGGAAGTCCGCTTGGAACGAACTACTCGATCCTCACGGGCAACATCACATCTACCAATAATGTGATTTCCACGATTGACAATAATTATACCGTCTTTACGACGGATATTGTTGGCAGCAGCAGCGGCAGCGGCGTCATCATCAACGTGAACGGCGAAGTGATTGGTCTGGTCATGCAGGATTATGGAAATGAGGAGGATCAGACGACACTGACAGCGATTTCGATCTCCGAGTTAAAGCAGCTGATCGAAAAACTGTCCAACAATCAGGATATTCCGTATATTGGTCTGGAGTTGACGACGGTATCAGCGGCAACCGCCAAGGAATACGATATTCCAAAGGGCGCATATATCAAGGATGTCAAGATGGATTCACCGGCACTGGCGGCGGGGCTGCAGAGCGGTGATGTCATTACAGAGATGGGCGGAGAGGCTGTCTACACGGTGGACAGTTATGAGAGCAAGCTTCTGGCATTGGAACCGGGCGACGAGGTGGAGATCGTTGTACAGCGGCAGGGCGCTGAAAAGTATGAGGAGATCACCTGCACGGTACAGGTCGGAGTGTTAAAGTAGAGGATAGTAACAGAAGGCGGTGCCTTGCGGCACCGCCATATTATGGAAATGAGGTCAGAAATGAAGTATATTGAGAGCCTGCGTGAGGGCGAGAGAATCAACGAAATCTATTTATGCAAGGTAAAAGCAGTCAGCGCTGACAAAGGCGGGAAAGCCTTATGATAATCTGATCCTGCAGGATAAGACCGGTACGCTGGACGCCAAGATCTGGGAGCCGGGCTCGGTTGGAATCGATGAGTTTGATTCGTTAGACTATATTGCAGTCATGGGAGACATCACAAGTTTTCAGGGAAATCTCCAGCTCAACGTAAAGCGTGTGCGCAAGGTGCAGGAAGGGGAATACGATCCGAAGGATTATCTGGCGGTATCCAAAAAGGACATCGACGAGATGTATACAGAGCTTCTGGGACTGATTGCTTCCGTGAAGCATCCGTATTTAAAAAAGCTTCTGGAGAGCTTTTTTGTCGAAGATAAGGATTTTGAAAAACGGTTCAAGTTCCATTCCGCAGCAAAGAGCGTGCATCACGGATTTGTGGGCGGACTGCTGGAGCATACGCTCTCTGTGACAAAGAACTGTGATTATTTTGCGGAAACTTATCCGATCTTAAACCGCGATCTGATCGTGTCTGCGGCAATTTTCCATGATATCGGAAAGCTGGAGGAAGTCTCGACGTTCCCGGAGAACGATTACACGGATGAGGGACAGCTTTTAGGGCATATCATGATCGGCGCCGAGATGGTCGGAGAGCGGATCCGCACGATTCCGGGAGTCCCGAAGGGAACCACCAATGAGTTGAAACACTGCATTTTGGCACACCACGGAGAACTGGAATACGGTTCGCCGAAGAAACCGGCACTTGCGGAGGCACTGGCACTCAGTTTTGCGGACAATATTGACGCCAAGATGGAGACAATACGGGAGCTTTTTGCAAGTGTTCCGGAGAACAATCTGGAGTGGCAGGGATATAACCGCCTGCTGGAGAGCAATATCCGCAGATCAGGAAGAGAGTCATAGGTATATCACAGGATATGAAGAAAAACGACAGTATTGAGTTAAAGATCGAAGATATGGGCGTTGACGGAGAGGGCATCGGAAAATACGAGGGGATGACCTTTTTCGTGAAAGATGCTGTGATCGGGGATACGATCCGTGCCGGCATCACGAAGCTCAAGAAGAACTACGGCTATGCCAGGGTGCAGGAGATTTTAGAACCGTCGCCGTACCGTGTGCAGCCGGAGTGTCCGCTATATGCGCGCTGTGGTGGCTGCCAGATCCAGGCGATGGACTATGGGCAGCAGCTTTGCTATAAGCAGAAAAAGGTAAGGAACAATCTGATCCGCATTGGCGGCTTTGCGCCGGAACTCATTGATTCTGTGATGGAGGAGATTGTGGGGATGGAGCAGCCATACCGCTATCGCAATAAGGCACAGTTTCCGATTGGCGCGAACAAAGACGGTCAGCCCGTAGCGGGATTTTACGCGGCGCGCACGCACAACATTATCCCGGTGGAGGATTGTAAGCTGGGCGTTACGCAGAATGAGCAGATTCTTGGAGTGGTGCTTTCCTATATGCGTGAGAATGAGGTCCGTCCGTATGATGAGACGACAGGGCGGGGGCTGGTGCGCCATGTGCTGATCCGCTATGGCTTCACCTCAAAAGAGCTGATGGTCTGTCTGGTCATCAATGGAGAGACACTTCCACAGAAAGAGAAGCTGGTGAATGCTTTATGTAAACTGGATGGCATGACCAGCATTTCCGTGAACATCAACCGGAAGAATACGAATGTGATATTAGGGGAGGAGACCCGGATCATCTGGGGAGCGGATTATATTACGGATCAGATACATCTGCGCGACTGTGACCATGACTTTGCGCTGACAGATACGGCAATCGCCTATCACATTTCCCCGCAGTCTTTCTATCAGGTAAACCCGGTACAGACGGAGAAGCTGTACAGTCTGGCACTCTCCTACGCAGGTCTGACCGGAAAGGAGACCGTCTGGGATCTCTACTGTGGCATTGGAACCATTTCCCTGTTTCTGGCACAGAAGGCAGGGAAGGTCTACGGCGTGGAGATCGTGCCGCAGGCGATTGAAGATGCAAAGAGCAACGCAGCGTTAAATGGGATTACAAATGCCTCGTTTTTCGTGGGAAAGGCGGAGGAGGTTCTTCCGGAGTTCTACGAAAAGAAGAGCAGGGAGACGGAGACAGACATGCTTCATCCGGATGTGATCGTTGTCGATCCACCCCGGAAGGGATGCGATGAGAAGTGCCTGGAGACGATGCTTCGCATGAAGCCGGAACGGATTGTGTATGTCAGCTGCGACCCGGCAACGCTCGCGAGGGATCTAAAGTTCTGTGCGAGGGTGGCTATGAGCTGCGGAAGGTAAGACCGGTGGATCAGTTCGGGCATACGACACATGTGGAGACTGTGGCTTTGCTCAGCGCGGACCGAAGTGGAACGGAGACTGGTCGACAGTAGGAAAGTGAAGGTTGACTTCTCGTTGGAGGATATGGATTTATCAGAGTTCAAGGGAAAAGCAACCTATGAACAGATAAAGACTTATGTACTGGAACAGACTGGACTTAAGGTTTCTTCGTTGTATATTGCACAGATTAAGAAGAAATGTGGACTGGATGTGGGAGAGAATTTTAATCTGCCTAAGTCAGAGAATGCGAGACAGCCACAATGTACACCGGAGAAGGAAGAAGCGATTATGCAGGCGTTTAGACATTTTGGAATTGTATAGATTGTGGATAAGTTGTATCGTGAGTCTATTTTACTGCTAAGTAGCGAAAAAAGGACATTCCTGAACCGTAATTATTACGGGGCAAGGGATGTCTTTTTGATTGTCTTGGAGTGTCCAAAGGACAAGGTAATGAAACTGAAAATATTAAGACTTATATGAATAATATCCATCTTATCTAATCAGACGATATATTCAGCATATATTTCAGCCATTGAATTTATTTAATATGGAAAGACATAGCTTGCAAAAGGTATCAGCGGTATTTTATTCACATGATGAATATGAAAAGTGTTCATGCATGACAAAATCAAATTGACTAATACTAATTAGCAATATATAATACAGACAAAACGAAAATGACATGAACGGAGAAACAATGAAGTGGAGAAGGTTATAACACTTGAGGAAGCATTAAAAAGAATTGAAGAGTTGGAAAATGAGAACGCTGAGTTACGTGAAGAACTGGAATATTATAAAAATCGTAAATTAAGCGGAAGGCAGAAGCATAATGCAAAATGGATGGCTATTTACAATGATTTTGTTGCCGGTTATGAAAGTGGAATGACTATGGTAGAGATTGCAAGAAGGAATAATGTCAGTGAGAGAACGATTTACAGGTATAAAGCGTATTATGACGAATTAAAGGACAAAAATGAGATGGAAAGTAAATAGACAATTGAAGTGGAGGATGATGAAGTGAAAAATCTTGTCAAAGACACAATTCATGCTAATGGAATTGATATTGGAATATATACACAGAACTTTGAAAATGAATTTATATCACTGACTGATATTGCGCGTTATAAAAGTGATGAACCAAAGGATGTAATCAAAAATTGGATGAGAAGCAAGGATACAATAGAATTTCTTGGTTTATGGGAAAAACTACATAATAGTAATTTTAAAGGGGTCGAATTCGACTCCTTTAGAAATCAAGCAGGGTTTAATGCATTTACAATGTCACCTACAAAATGGATAGAGACAACTGGAGCAATAGGAATCGTAAGTAAATCTGGACGATATGGTGGCACTTTTGCACATTCAGATATTGCGTTTGAATTTGCATCATGGATTTCAGCAGAATTTAAACTTTATATAATCAAGGATTATAAAAGGCTGAAAGCAGATGAAAATAGCCGTTTTTCATTGAATTGGAGTCTAAACAGAGAAATATCAAAACTGAATTATAGAATACATACAGATGCAATCAAAGAAAAAAATTGATACCACCGGAATTGACACCGGCACAAATCAGTTTTACATATGCAAATGAAGCTGATATGTTAAATGTGGTTCTATTTGGCAGAACGGCAAAACAGTGGAAAGATGAAAATCCGGATATAAAAGGTAATATGAGAGATGGTGCAACCCTGAATCAATTATTAATCTTGGCTAATTTAGAAAGCTATAATGTAGTGTTGATTCATCAAGGGAAAAACCAAAAAGAAAGAATGGAATTGCTTCGACAATTGGCTTTGCAACAGATTCGTACACTAGAATCAATTAGTACTGATAAGCTTCCAAGATTACGATAGATTCATATTATTAAGACAAGTTTGGGGGATAAAGATGAAAAAAACAAGATGTTACATATATGCTCGTGTTCTACGGCTATTCAGGTTGATGGCTATAGTCTTGATGCACAGAAGGACAAGCTAAGAAAATATGCAGAATTTCAAGATATGGGGATTGTAGGAGAATATTCTGATGAAGGGCATTCCGGTAAGAATATAAAAGGCCGCCAGGAATTTATGCGGATGTTGAATGATATTGAAGATGGCAAGGACGGAGTTGATTTCGTCCTTGTATTCAAATTGTCACGATTTGGCAGAAATGCAGCAGATGTGCTCAGCTCTTTACAGCTTATGCAGGATTATGGTGTGAATTTTGTCTGTGTAGAAGACGGAATTGACAGCTCAAAAGAAGCCGGTGAACTGCTTATATCTATTATTGCTGCTGTAGCAGAGATGGAGCGTGAGAATATAAGAGTGCAGACGATGGCAGGACGTGAGCAAAAAGCCAGAGAAGGAAAATGGAACGGTGGATTTGCACCATACAACACACAACAGAAAAAAGCCGTTTCATGACATCACGGTTAAATGCCGCCGCAGTCGCTCCGATAACTTAAACAGGTAAAATAATTGCAGAACGGAGAAAAAATATGATAGTTACAGGGATCGGCAACGATGCGGTTTATGCGAACGGTTATAAAAATATCAGGAATGTGAACGGCAAGGCGAATAAAGCCTATGGAAGTGCGCGTGAATACGGGAATTATTTGATACAAAAGTATGACTGCTTAAGAAATACGGACTATCCGTTACCATTAGCGGTTCGCTTCTGCAGAAAGCGGCCGGCGATGAAAAAACAGCGAAATGGCTGGAATATAATCTGGCACTGATGCCGGGCTGTATCGAGAAAGAGAAAGCAGCCGTGGAAGCAAGGGGTGCGAAGATCATAAGCTGCCAGTGCGTCATCAACGGATACGACAGCATGACGTCGTATATATGTACGACGGATGACCCGGATGGAACATTCGCGAAAGAAAATGCCGAGAAAAGAGCGAAGGAAAAGAAAGAGGCAGAGGAAAAGAAGGCGGAGGAAAACTGGCGGAGAAAAAACAGGCAGAGCGGCGTGCAGAGCAAGAGGAACAGGAAGAAAGCCGACAATCCGTATTTGAGGCCAGGGCATAAGCAGGGGAACCTTCGATGGAATTAAGAGGTTTAAAATACTTTTTGATGGTTGCCAGAGAAGAAAATATCTCAAAGGCAGGCAGCGCTGCTACATGTTACACAGCCGACGCTTTCCAGACAGCTTATGCAGCTTGAAGACGAGCTGGGCGTAAAACTATTTCACAGAAGCAGGCACAGCATCATACTGACGGAGGAGGGCATGCTGTTAAAGCGCCGGGCGCAGGAGATAGTGTCCCTGTCAGATAAGACGCTGCTGGAACTTTCGCGTAAGGACGAGATTGTGACCGGCGAGATTGCAATCGGCGGCGGCGAGACAAAAGCATGCTTTTTCTGGCGGAATGGATGAAGGACTTTCAACAGAAATATCCGCCTTAAAACATATCGGTTTACAGGAAGGGATCATGGGCCGCAGGTGCGGCTCAATGATCCCTTTGCTTGTATAGTTGTTGACAGAATCGGAAGAAATAGTTATAATTCAAACCATTTGAATTATAACTATTTCTGAAAGGATAGGATAGTATGGATGACATGCTACATTATCTGATTATGGCGAATCAGATGCTTGTACAGAAAGCTTTGCTGGAACAACTCAAGGATACCGGTCTTACCATAGGTCAGCCTAAGATACTTGATTATCTAAAAGAACATGATGGCAGCAATCAGAAGGAGATTGCCAAGGCATGTTTTCTGGAAGCGGGTTCATTGACGACCATTCTCAACAAGATGGAAGAAAAAGGATTGATTGAGCGCAGGATCTTAAATGGAAACAGACGGAGTTTTCATATTTTCCTGACTGCGGTGGGAAAAGAGAAGCAGCAACTGGTAGACACGGCATTTTCTGAGATTGAAAAAAGAAAGCGCTGGCTGATATTTCAGAGAAAGAGTTTGAGCAATTTATGTCGGTGTATCATAGAATTTATTCTAATTTATCCGGTATTTCCGAAAAACAGACCGAAAATGATACGTATTTAAGAAAGAAGGAACATACAAGCAATGAATAAATTAAAAAGATATCTTTTACCGGAAATATTTCAAAAAGTATTGACCGGTTGCTACTATCGGAGACTATAATCGGCAGTAGCAACCGGAAGAAACAATCGAATTATATCATGTGAACGGAGACAACACAATGGATGATTTTACTTATTCTTACCCTATGTAGGTATATTTTGGAGAGGATGCGGCAAAAAAAAAGGCGTTTGCCGCTGAACTTGGAAATTATGGAAAGACCGTGATGCTTGCTTATGGCGGAGGTTCCATTAAAAATCCGGAATTTATGAAGAAATGCGGACGCTGCTTGAAGAAGCAGGAAAGGAGATCGTTGATTTCTCCGGCATTATGCCAAATCCAACATATGCGAAAGTACAGGAAGGTGCT
>VOFD01000001.1_pt1 | contig 28000 bp, 44 predicted proteins | sample 5384101 | NCBI WGS metagenome assembly VOFD01 (sample SAMN12384723, study PRJNA508395) | human gut metagenome | isolation source: healthy gut C | host: Homo sapiens
AAAAGGGCGATCATCGTCAGCGCAACCACAAGCTTCGCCCCGGATGAGATGCCAAGCACATAGGGACCCGCAATCGGATTCTGAAAAAATGACTGTAACAGAAATCCCGCAACAGAGAGCGCTCCCCCAGAATAACTGCCGCACAGATCCGGGGAAGGCGGATCTCCCAGACAATCTGACGCGCCGTCTCATCCGCCGTGCCTCCAAAGCGGCGCAGCAGAATGTCCGCAATCTCACTTCCCGTCATCTTGACACTTCCGGAACCGATATTAAAGAAAAACAACCCGCCAAGCAGCAGGATCATCGCGCCAAAGGCTATCACATACCGTTTCATTCTTACCTCACGTGTTTTAAAAACCGATAATTCTCGTCTGTCTCATCCGCAAGCACCTTGTGCAGATCCTCAATGAAATCGCAGGTTCCCGTCGATTCCTGAAAGAAATTGCTTCCGGTACAGTATACATTTCCCTCTTTTACTGCCTTAAAATCAGAAAACAGCGTGCTTTTTGCCAGAAGTTCATCGACACTGTAAAGCTCCCCCTCGATCGTACTGTTGTAGATGAGGATGTCGGCGTCCTTCGCTGCCGCATAAAAATCCTCCATCTGCATGTTCATCGTGGACAGGGCATTCTCCTCCGCCGAAAGACGGTCGTTTAGGACGTAGGTACCGCCGGCGAGCCCGATCATCTGCGCAATATAGTCATTCGGCTTGCGGACATTGACCGCTCCGTTCGCCGTGATATAAAAAAAAGGCCACCGTGCGGCCTGTATCTTCCTTTTCCATGATTGGTTCTTTTTTTTAAGCTGTTCTTCATAAAATGCATCGGCTTCCTGTTCTTTTCCATACAAAAGACCATATAACCGGATCCACTCCAGTCTTCCGAGCGGATGCTCTTCATAGCTGGAACGTTCCACCATGACCGGTATGCCAAGGCTTTCCAGCTTTTCTTTTACCTCCGGATTATGTCCGATCATTGTGTTCTCCAGTGCAAAGTTGCACCCTTCCTTTAATATCAGTTCATAGTCCGGTTCATTATATTTTCCTGCGTACAGCATGCTACCGCTTTTCATGGCAGATGCCGCTTCTTCTATATACCAGTCAGACTCTTTCACTCCCGTAAGCCGGACGTCGGAAAGCGCTCCGATCTCACGGATCATATCCATCACCGAGGAGGACACCAGATAGGTGTGATCCAGCGGCTGTTTTAACACAACCACATCCTCCGGCACATGTTCCGGTACCGGAACATTCTCCGGCACCAGCAAAAACCGGCTGTCAGCGATCGTAATCAGATCATACTTCCCGTACTGCTCCACCTGGTACTGCGTGGCATAAGAAAGATCCCACTGCCCCGTCTTCGTCAGTTCCGAAAAGTCCGTCTCTTTTAACGTAAATGACAGCGTGTACTCAATCTCATGCGGCACGCTCATCGCCGTCGTATCTCCGATCACAGAGATCTCACACGGCAGTTTTTCAAGCGGGATCGTAAACGTCGAGTTCTCTCCTGCTTCCGCCTCATTGTAATAGGTCTCATCCTCTACCATCATGTAATCATAATACGGGCTGCTCCACACAATGGTGGCATATATTTTGCCACCCTCCACCGTAAGCGCCGCCGGTGAGTCCACCGTCGCCCTGCCGCTGCCGCCGGTGAGCGTGACGTCCGCCTGATAGGTTCCGTCCGCCAGTTTTTCACTCTGCGGCGTGTGGCACGCTGTGAGAAAACAGATTACAGACAGCAGACATACGATCAGTTCTGTTACTTTCTTTTTCATCTCTTACTCCGCAACCGGGTCGGATACACTCACCTTGTGATCGTACCACACACCCTTGGTTCCAATAATTGCCAGATCAAATTCCTGATCCAGTGCTTCCACCGGAATATCGAATCCGTACACTTCCTCGGATGTTCCGTCACTGTAGGTTACGGTATCCTTCGTCGGCTCAAGCAGCTTGGCTCCGCTCTTCTGCGCGTCCTCGGCGGTTCCCGGATACAGATTCACAATACTCTGTGACACAAGACTTACGTGAATGGTCATCTTGCCATCCTTGACGGTAAGCGTGCCGCGTCCGTCACATGCCTCATTGACATGGAACATACTGCTGTCAGTGTCGAAGACGGCACTGTACGTGCCGTCCTCCAGATCTCCTGCTGTGGTTGCTGCTGCAGTATCTACGCTGCCGAGCGAATCGATCGCATCCTGTGTATGGGATACATACAGCTGCTCGATCGTATCGATTCTTCCCAGACCTGCAATCTGGCATGTGACGCTCTCAAAAGATCCGTCTGCCTCAAACATGCTCTTCCAGGAATCATCATCCTCCCCTGCCATATCGTTGTTGGCATGATCTCCTGCCACTACCATGAGCGGTCTTAACACCACTTTCGTGTAACCAGCTTCCTTGACTGCCGCAATCACTGCCTCGCATGCAGTCTCTTCCGGCTCCCCTTCTACGGTGCCGATGAAGACATTCGCGTAGTTTAAGTCCTTCATCACACTTGCCATCTGGCTGTAGCTTACCTTCGCGGTATGAGCGGTTCCATGTCCCATGAATACGAATGCGGTACCATCCTCTGCTGCCGCATCCAGGGAGTCATAACCTGCATCTGCCACAGCCTCTGCCGTGATTGCCTTTGCAACGGCTTCCTTATCGTCATTGATCACGGTTGCATCTGTGCCAACCTCACCGAGGAGCGGTTCTGCAACTGCAACGGATACAAACTGATCGCGGTACTTCTCCACTGCTTCCATCAGCTCGTCATACTCTGCGCCATGCATCAGATGGGTCGGCTGAATCACAAGGTTCTTCACCCCGTTTGCCACCGCGCGGTCTAACGCCTGGTCTACATTGTCGATCTTCTCATCGTCTCTCGCCTGTACATGGTTGATGATAATCTGTGCGGTAAACGCTCTTCTTACCGACCAGTCCGGATAAGCCTCCGCGATTGCTTTTTCCACGCCTCCGATATCCTCGGTACGGCTGTCATTGAATGATGTACCAAAACTTACAACAAGGATCTCATTCTCACCGATCTCATCTTCATTTAAAGGATCGTCCTTGGAAGCGTCGCCGGTATCTCTTCCGAAATAATCCGGATCTGCGTTCTCACCTTCGACAAGTTCCTTCTGTGCGTCGGTCAGTGCATCCCATGCCGCCTTTGCCTCTGCACACTGCGCATCGGTCTCATCCGTGCGCTCCTGCACGTAGATTGCATCGATCAGCGCTGCAACATGATCTGCCGCATCCTGATCGGATACTGCCTCTGTCCCGGTCTCCGCAACAGCCTCTGTCTGTGCTGTCTGCACGTTCTCCTCTGTGGTTGCCTCTGTCTTACTGCCGCATCCGCCGATCATGCCGGCTGCAAGCGCACAGCTTAATAAGAGTGCCAGTGTCTTCTTTTTCATAATTCCTCCTGCTGATGATTGTATATTTCCCATAAAACAACAGAAAGAAACTCCGTTCTATGAAACATAGAAACGGAGCAGCTGATCAACACACAAAAGTACGACCAATTACTCGTGATCCGGAATCTCTTCCTGTACTATCATAACTGGCAGGTTTCCTGGCTGATAGATCCTCATGCAAGATACTTACCTTCCCGGCGCATGCGCGCCAGTGGCGTAAAGCTTTCGTATCTGCACTCCCCTAATCACAGTGACGAGATCGTACAGGATTCCCACCTGTTTCCCTTTTAACCGGTACAAAGGCTCATCTGTGCATCTTCTGCACACACCTTTGCGCCGGCACCAGTTACTTTTTATGAAATTAAAAACATATTACCATTGCATGTTTATTTTTTCAAGTAAATTCTGTCCGCCGCTTTTTTCAGGAAACGGTACGCGTATTCCGGATTGGAGTAATAATATAGATGCGGGAATCCCATCCATTGCGACGGACTCTCATGAACGCACTCCCACGATCTTCCGTTTACCGGCTTTTTGGCCACCGCACCCACGCCGTTGTCCGTGCTGTCATAATAGTGAAACTCATGCCCCGCAATCTGTGCGCCCGCCGGGAGGAAGTTCTCCTCCTTTTCCGTAAGCATCACATAGCCGAAGCGCACCAGTTTCCCGGTATTTATAGCCGACGCTGGAATCACTCCCGCCATCGGATAGCACACTCCCTCATCGTCACAGAGCGTCTCATGCAGATAGAGGAATCCGCCACACTCCGCGATCGTCGGCAGACCGTCCGCCACCGCGTCGTGCACCGCTTTTCGCATTGGGGTGTTTTTCGACAGCGCTTTTGCATGCAGTTCCGGATATCCGCCGCCTAAGATCAGTCCTGCAATCCCCTCCGGCAGGCTCTCATCCTGCAGCGGAGAGAACGGCACCAGTTCGGCTCCCGCCTCCCGCAGCAGCTGCAGATTATCCTCATAGTAAAAACCAAACGCCGCGTCTCTTGCAATTCCGATTCTTACATCCGCAATCTTTTTTTTTCGGCACCGGATCTGTCTCCAGCGCTTCTGCGGATGCGGCAATCGCAAGAAGCTTCCCGCAGTCAAGCGTTTTTCCGAGCGTATCCGCCACCATCTGAATCTGCTTTTTCACATCCGCAATCTCTTCGGGCATCACAAGTCCTAAATGTCTGCTGTCCCAGTGCAGTTCCTTTAACTTCGGCAGACACCCCAGCACTGGAAGCAACAGCTCGCGCTCTATTTCGGGACGGACTGTCTCACAGAATGTTACCGACGTCTGATTTAAGATCACGCCCCGGATCAGATGATGCCGGTCATAGTCCAGAAAGCCCCTTATGACCGGCAGAATGGAACGCCCCATTCCATGTGCGTTCACCACCAGAATCACAGGCGTCTTCGTTACCTCTGCCAGATGGTAGGACGATCCCTCCTTACGGATTCCACCGAGGCCGTCGTAAAGTCCCATCACGCCCTCCATTACCGCAAGGTCTGCGCCCTCTGCCGCGCGCGCAAAAAGGCTTTTCGTCATTCTCCCCAGTGAAAAAAGTGTCCAGATTCCGGGAAGGGACTCCGAGCACCGTCCGATGGAACATCGGATCGATATAGTCCGGCCCGCACTTGATGGCACTGACGCTTTTTCCTTCCTGTGAAAAAAGCATCATCAGCGCACAGGAGAGAAGCGTCTTGCCGCTCCCGCTTCCCGCCGCCGCAATCATGATTCTGGGAATGTTCATCTTACCTCTCCTCCCGTCTGTCCGGTTTTTGTTCTTCCCCCTCGCCGTTCTCCGACAGGGAAAAAGAGATCACATAGATCGGATTCTCCGCCTGCATCAGATGATGGGAACCTGCTTTTTTGCACGGCTGACCGCAATCTGTGTAATCTCTTCCTCACAGATCAAAAGTTCCTTCCGCAGTGCCACAACCTCGGCGACCGTCTCAAGCGAGACGGCATTTAAGACAACGCGCACGTTCGGATTTTTCTCCCGGAGTGCCAGAAGAATCTCCCGCAGCCTGCCGCCGCTTCCGCCGATGAACGCGTGCGTCGGCACCGGAGTTCCCAAGACATTCCGGTGCCTCCCCTTTACGACAACAAGGTTCTTCACACCTGCACGCGATGCATTTTCCGCAATCAGTCCACAGGCTTCCTCCCCGTGTTCCACGGCGTACACCCGCAGCTGTTCCGAACGCAGCGCCGCCTCCACCGCAATCGAGCCGGTTCCGCTTCCGATATCATAAAATACGCTCTGACTCTTTAACCCGAGCCTGCACAGAGACAGCCAGCGGATCTCCTCCTTCGTCATGGGGACTCGTCCACGCACGAACCAGCGGTCAGGGACTCCCGGAGTGAGCGTCTCCCCCTGTGCCCCCGGATTTTCAATCAGGCAGGCATAGAGTCCATCGTCCTTTAACGTCCGGCACACTTCCGGCGTTCCGTGCCAGATCCGCTCTTCCCTGTAGGAGAGCTGGTATCCGATGGTAAGCTCCACCCCGGACAGTCCCGCCGCCTCAAGTTCTTCCCCGATGCGGATTAGATCGCTTCTGCCTGAAACAATCAGAAATACCTTTTTCTCCCTGCGCACACACGCGGTAACATCCGCCTCTCTCCCGTGTGTGCTGACTATTTTCGCGTCCTGCCAGCTTTTACCTGCGCGCGCCGCCAGATAGGAGAGCGAGGAGATTCCAGGACAGATGGTGATCCCGGCCTGTAATTTTCCAAGGCGCACTTCTTCCTGCAATGCCTTATACACCGCCTCTGCGCCGCTGTAAAATCCGGTATCGCCGGAAAATAAGATGGCAATCCGCCCGATTTTTCTTTCCCTGCAGGAATAAATATACGGAAGAAGATCTGCGGGAAGGTACGCCTCCCGTTTCTCTGCATCCGGCGCGATCAGGGTATCCGCCGCGGCAAGCAGCCGCTTCGCTCCGCAGACCGCCTCCGCCTGTGCAATCGCCTCCCCTGCCTCGCCGGTGAGCAGCTTTCCGTTCCCCATCCCGATTCCCACAAGAGAAATCTGCAGCGGCTGACGCTTCGTCCCGCTCTTTTTCCCGCAGAGCGTTTCAATTTCGGACAGGACTTTTTCCATGCTCATCCCGCCCGCCTGCTCCGGATTCTGAATCATGACCACCGGGATTTTCGTGTGCTCTGCCGCGCGGATCTTCTCCGGAAATCCGCCCGCCTGTCCGCTCTCCTTGGTCACCAACACGCCGATGTCATACTGCCGGATCAGCGCCTCGTTGAGCTCCGTTCCAAAAGGTCCCTGCATGGCAATGATCTGCTTCCCGGAATCTGTTCCCTGTGGCAGATTTCGATGCTCTCCACCCCCGGAAGCACACGCACAAAAAGCCTCTTGCGGATCTCCTCCCGGGCGGCATATGCGTGCAGTTCCTTGCTGCCCGTCGTAAGAAGAATGTTCCCCGGCAGCTTAGACAGCAGTTCTACACATTCCTGCGTGTCCGCCACCGTATGTATCATCCACTCGTGCTCTGCGATCTCACGCTCCGCTGCCGTGCTCCGGCTGAGCCTTAAATAGGGAAGATTGGTCTTTTTGCGCTCTCTTTGATGTGCTCCGTCACCTCCACCGCGTAGGGATGCGTGGCGTCCACCACTGCAAGAAATGCACCGGTTCGCATGAGTTCTTCCATCTCCGGTTCGCCCATCCGCCCTTCTCGGATCACAAGATGCTCCTGCTGACGCATCACTTCCCTGCCGTACTCGGTCGCCACACTCGCCATACAGTCAATCTGTCTGGCACAGAGTGCCTCCGCCAATTCTCTTCCCTCCGTTGTCCCGGAAAAAATCAATATTTCTGCCATATTCTCTCCATTTCCAGACCTCTTATCCGCGCTCCTTCGCACGCGCCCTGGCGCCTGCCCCGATCTGATAGCCGCGCTTTGTGACAAGCTTATCTCCCATAATGACCGACTGTGAGTTGCCGATAAATACCGTGGTAAACATATTCACCTGAATCTCACGAAGTTCCTGCAGGGTGCAGGTGTGTGCCGTCTCCCCGTCTCTTCCGATGTTTTCCACATAGCCGCAGGCACGCGTTCCCTTCGCCCCGGCATCCAGCAGAATATCACAGGCGCGCTGCAGATAATCTGCGCGCTTCCTGCTCGACGGATTGTAGAGTGCTATCGCAAAATCCCCAAAAACAGCTGCCCGAAGCCGCGCTTTAATCTGCTCCCACGGAGTCAGAAGATCGCTTAAGCTGATCACGCAGAAGTCATGGTTTAACGGCGCGCCGAGCACTGCCGCACCACTGCTTGCCGCGGTAATTCCCGGTACCACCGTAAGTTCACAGGACGGATATTCTGCGCTCATCTCATACATGAGTGACGCCATCCCATAGATTCCTGCGTCCCCGCTGCAGATCAGCGCTACGCGCTTTCCATTCTTGGCCTCCTCATAGCACATCCTGCATCGCTCCACTTCCTGGCGCATCGGAGTCGACAAAAACGTTTTCCCACAAAAATCGTTCCCCGAGAAGATTCAGATACACCGTATATCCCACAATTACGTCACAGGAATCCAGCACGGTGAGCGCTTCCTGTGTCATATCTTCCTCTCTGCCCGGTCCCATTCCGACAATATAGATTTCATGTTTCATCAAAACTTCACACTCCATTTTTTCTCTGCTATGGCAAGCGTCTTGCCCTCACATGCCGTCTTTTGCACCAGAAGTCTGCCGCCTTCCCCCGCCGCGCAGACCGCCGCGCGCTCACACATTATCCACGCCGACCTGTTGCGCCACAAAGCCGGATGACGTGAATGTACCGTCCACACACTGCAGGCGCCCGGCCGGATAAGTGAGAAAAGGAACCGCTAACTGCTCTGCCAGTGCCAGAATTCCTACCTCATCCGCTTTTACATCGACCGACGCGATTCCCGCCACCGCCATGCTGGAAAGCTTCTCTTTTTCCAGGGTCTCCCGCACAAACGCTTCCAGTTCCTCTTCGCTTTTGCCCCTTCTGCACCCGACGCCAAGCAGCAGGCAGGACGGAATCAGCCATAAGCTGCATCGTTCCCCGGCTTCGCACTGCGGCGCGACCAGAACATCCACCGGCTCCTTTGGCGGATACGGTACCAGTCTTACCTCCGGCGGAATCTCTCCTTCACATTCTCCGGCGACGGACATGGTAAGATACCCGTCGCGCAGAAGCCCGGCGGACACCCGGGCGATTCCGTCATGACCGGCAACGGCAAGACGGTTTGTCGCTGCAAACACATCCACCGCAAAAAGCCCGTTCACATCCGTCGCCGTGGTGAGCACGGCAGTCGCACCGAGGGCTCTTGAAAGTTCCCCTGCAAGCCGGTTGGCTCCCCCATAATGCCCTGCAAGAAGCGGAATCACGAACTGCCCCACCTCATCCGCCACGAGCACCGGAACATCGGAAAGCTTATCTTTTACATGTGGTGCGATACTCCTGACCGCAATCCCGCATGCCCCGATAAACAGGAGCGCATTTCCCGCCGCAAACTGTTTTCCTGTCCATTCGGCAAGTGGCTGCTCCACGGGTATGCCGATCCCTCTGCCCGGGCGTCGCTGCATTTTGTATATAATTTACAGGACCATACGGCATCCATCGCTTCCTGAATGTGTTCTGCCAGTTCTGCCCCCCTGTAAGTAAAGCTGATGACAGCTATGTCCGTCTTCTTCACTTTGTCTCTCCCTGTTCCTTTTTTGCCTTCCGGTATCCCGTGGTAAACCCGGGATCATACAGCTTCGAGCGCTCATACCCCGGCGCTGCCAGCACATCTCCCACCAGAATCAGCGCCGTCTTCGTAATCTGATGCTCCACCGCCACCGCAGCAAGCGTCTCCACCGTGCACACGTACGCCTCCTCGTCCGGCCAGGTCGCCTTATAGACGATCGCTGCCGGCGTATCCGGCGCATACCCTCCGTCCATCAGTCTTTTCGACAGTTCTTTTACCATTCCCGCACTTAAGTAGACTGCCATGGACGCCTGATGTGCGGCAAAACTCTCGATGCTCTCCCGCTCCGGCACTGCCGTGCGTCCTGCCATCCGCGTGATAATCAGGCTCTGCGAGATCCCCGGCAGCGTATACTCCAGATTCAGATCCGCCGCCGCGCCAAAGCATGCGCTGACGCCGGGACAGCTCTCATAGGAAATCCCCTCCGCTGCAAGTACATCCATCTGTTCACGCACCGCCCCGTAGAGACTCGGCTCCCCGGTGTGAAGCCGCACGGTGGTAAGCCCTTTTTTCTCCGCCTCCCGGATGACCGCAAGCACTTCCTCCAACGTCATTTTTGCGCTGTCATAGATCTTTGCCCCGCTTCCGGCATAAGAAAGAAGCTCCGGATTCACGAGCGATCCCGCATAGATAATGACATCCGCCTGCTCCAGCAGTCTCATTCCGCGGACCGTGATTAAATCCTTTGCTCCCGGACCCGCCCCGACAAAATATACCATACCGTTTCCTCCTTAAACTGCGTTACTGCAAATGTTCTTCTTCCCCGCGGATTCGTTCCAGAAGTTCTACCGCACCGTCGCTTCTCGCCAGCTCGCCGTACCCGTTCGCATAGAGAATGCATTCCACACGCAGTTCCTCTTTCACCCGCTTCTTTAAATAAAAAAGAATCTTTTTCATTAAAAGTTCCATCGTCGCGGAAAGACATCCGTCCTGCGCAATGTAGGCGAGCGCCTCCTCCGTCACAAGACAGTCTAAGATCTTCCCCAGCGTATCGGGCGCACACCCGGGGCGGTATGCCGCAGCCATCAGAAGCTCCATGCGCGCGTCCGCCTCCCTGGAATGTGTGTCCATAATTCCGCCGGAGAGCTTTACCAGCTTTCCGATGTGTCCGGTCAGAAGCACCGCCTCAAATCCGAGTTCCACCGCCATATCCATCGTCTTCCCGATAAAATTGCTGCACTTGACGCTTCGGTCCAGGTCGAACCCGTAAGCGCGCTTCATATATTCCAGACCGTAATTTCCCGGTGAGATTGCCGCAAACCGGTGTCCCTCTTCGCGCTTCTGCTTAAGCTCCACATAGATCGTGTCAAGGAGCGCCTGACTGCTCATGGGCTCCACAATTCCGGTCGTTCCAAGGATTGAGATACCGCCCACAATACCGAGTCTCGGGTTGAACGTCTTTTGGGCAAGTTCCTCTCCCCCCTGCACCGAAATCTCCACCAAAAGGCTCCCCGCATAATCGGTAAGCGCACACACTTCTTCCACCTCGCGGGTAATCATCTCCCGCGGCACATGATTGATCGCCGCGCTCCCGACGGGCTGGTCTAACCCCGGTCTTGTGACCGTTCCGACACCCGCGCCTCCCGTAATAAGAATCTGCGGTTTTCCGCAGTCTTTTTCCTGTTTCTGCTCCTGCCAGGATACTTCCGCAAAAATCAGGGTTCCCGTCGTGATGTCCGGATCATCTCCGCCATCTTTTCTGACAGCACAGCGCACGGAATGCTCCGTGCGACTGATCTCTTCCATCCTGGCATGGTAGAGGATGCCTTTGGCGTGGTGATGGTAATCTCGTGCTTTTCTCTGCCGGTAAGAAGCATATAAGCTGCCGCCTTTGCCGCCGCTGCGGCCAGCTTCCCGTCGTAAATCCATAGCGCATGGGCTCACCTCCCAAGCTCGTAGAGAATCGCATTGCAGATGGCAGCCGCGACATTGCTGCCGCCCTTTCTTCCACGGTTTACAATATGTGGTATCTTCGTCTGTAAAATCAGTTCCTTCGCCGCCTCCACATTGACAAACCCGACCGGAACGCCGATGATGAACGCCGGGCGGTAGCCCTCCTCTATCATCCCGTATAGCTGGATTAAGGCTGTCGGCGCATTTCCGATCGCAAAGATGACCGGTTTTTCGATCTTTGCCGCCCTTTCCATGCTCACGGTGGCGCGGGTGACGCCCCGCTCCTTCGCCTCTCTTGCCACATCCTCGTCCGCCATAAAGCAGTGTACCGATCCGCCGTAGCGTGCGAGCACGCGCTTGTTGATGCCGGAGAGCGCCATGTTGGTGTCCGTCACAATGTCCGCGCCCTCTGTGATGAGCCACTTTGCCGTCTCCACCGCTCCCGTAGAGTAGGTCATCGTCTGCGCATAGGAAAAATCGGCGCTCGTGTGGATCACACGCTTCGTGACCATTGCTTCCTCCACAGGCAGCGTAATCCCCCGAAGCTGCAATTCTTCCTCGATGATGGAAAAGCTGCGCTTCTCTATCTCCTGCGGCATCACATACTCGATTCCGTCGGGCACTGCTGCCGGCTTTTTATCCTCTTTGCCGTTTTCCACCACGCTGCTTCCCGTCACCTGCGCCAGCGCCGCAAGCAGGCGCTCATTCTCCTCGCGCCGTCTGACCGCAATCCGGTAATATCCCCCGGAAAGTCCCCGGTAGTTGCTGCAGTCGCGGATCAGAATCCCCTTCTTTAAGAGCTCTTTTTCCAGCTGACGCCCGTCCTTTATCATCAGGAAATTGGCGTTTGACGCAAACACAGTGATGCCAATTTCCGACAGCTGCTCCGTAAGCCAGGCGCGCTCCCTGCAGACAAATGCCACCGAGTGCTCCACATACGCGCGCTGCCCGCAGGCCACACATCCCGCCTGCTGCGCAAACACCGACAGATTCCACTCCGGCAGATCGGCTCTTATCGCTTCCGTAAGAGCAGCATCACCGCAGACGAGATAGCCGAGCCGCACTCCCGGCATGGCATAGAGCTTCGTAAATGCCCGCACGATCACAACTCCCGGATAATTCCGATACTTTTTAAGAAGGAATAGCGTTCTTCCGCTCCGGTAAACATCACAAAACATTCATCCAGAATCAGGGTCACACCGTACTTCTGACAGCGCTCTGCAATCTTCTCCAACAGTTCCGGCTCCACCACCGTACCCACCGGATTATTCGGGACTGCCAGAAAAACGGCGTTCACCCCCTCCCCGATGGCAGTAAGAAAGCGCTCCGTCACCGCGTAGCCGTCCGTCTCAAGCAGTTCGTGGCAGCAGATCTCTGCTCCCACAGACTTTGCCGCATACTCGTATCCGTAAAATGACGGTACAGGAAGCAGCACCTTTTTCGCATGAACCGCTTTAAAATGGCAGGAAACAGTTCTGACGCACCGTTTCCGCACACAATATCCGCAGGCGCAATCCCTTTTGCCCCGGCGATGGCATCCCGCAATGCCTCCGACCGGATATCCGGATACCGCTCACACCATGCCACTGCCGCCTCAAGCGCCTCACGCACCCGCTGCGGCATCCCGAACGGATTGATGTTGACCGAAAAATCAAGCGATACCTGATTGCGGTATATGTCTCCTCCATGTATGTTCTGCTGCACCATCCCGGTTCTTCCTCCTGTTCTGTCTCTATGCTACCACACAATGGCTGTCACGCACAACCAGACAGCCATGCAAATTCCCCATCCGAAAAATGCCATCCCGTACAGCAGGCGGTTGGCACGTCTGATATCCTCTGTCTCCACCGCTCTGAGCGGATCACCGATGTACGGCTTTTTGACGATTCTTCCAAAATAGCTGGCATCTCCCGCCCGTCTTATGCCGAGTGCTCCCGCACATGCCGCCTCGGTCTGTGCGGAGTTCGGGCTGGCATGCTGATACCGGTCCCTCTTAAAGATCTTCATCGCATTCTTCTGGTCAAATTCGTTTCCAAGGAGACAGCAGGATAAGATCATGAGCATGGCGCTGATGCGCGCCGGAATGAAATTGACAACATCGTCCAGCATTGCCGCCGCCGTGCCAAATGCGTGATACCGGTCATTTTTATATCCCACCATCGAATCCATGGTGTTGACCGCCTTATAAAAAAAGCCTCCCACCGGTCCAAACAGCGCCAGATAGAGCATCGGCGCGATCACTCCGTCGGAGGCATTCTCAGCCACGGTCTCGATCGCCGCCTTCGCCACGCCCTCCTCATCCAAACATTCCGTATCTCTTCCGACGATCATGGAGACTGCCTTTCTCGCCCCGCACAGATCGTGCTCCAAAAGCCGCTTGTACACTTTCATGCTCTCCGTCTTCAAGCATTTTGTGGCAAGCATCTGGTAGGTCATGACACTCTCTGTAACAACCCCTGCCGCCGGGTGGATCTGATACGCCGCAAAAAGGACTGCTGCCGCAAAAAAGAGTACCGGAAGAAGCACGAACGCCACAAGCCACTTTCCCTTTTTCTTCTCGGCGGCTTCATTTCGCACCGCGCCGTCTGTCTCCAAGCAGCTTTCGATCCAGCCATCCGATCAGGCGCCCGATCCACCGGATCGGATGCGGCAGCCAGTATGGATCGCCGAACAGCAGATCCATCACAAATCCGATTGTAAACGCCGTCATATGATATACCGAGAGCATGTCATTCCTCCAACTTTCTCACATCCGCAATTTTTATCGTGTCTCTTAAAGTATTTCCCGCCGCATCAAATTCCACAGACAGTCGTCCTTTATATCCTTTCGCATTTGCGCACTGGTAATCGTAATAACTGCCCTCCGCAAAAGCGTCCAGAAGCGCCATGATCGTTCCGCCGTGCACGATGAGTGCAAGCAACGCCGGAAGCTTCTCCCGCGTCCACACTTCCTTAAGCAGCTCACAAAATCCCTCCACACACCGCCTCTGGAACTGCTCTCTGCTCTCTCCCTGTGGGAACGGCAGCGTTCCGTTGCTGTCGATCCACGCCTGATAGCGGACATCCGCTTTCAGTTCCTCATAGTTATGCCCTTCAAACGCGCCAAAATCCATCTCCCTGAACTGATCGAAAACGCATGGCGCCTGTCCGGGGTACAACAGCTCTGCCGTCTGTCTGCAGCGCTCCAGCGGACTTGCCGCAACGCATGCTGCCGCCGGATAAACGCCTTTTTTCTGCAATGTGAGAAGCTGCTCTCTGCCTTTTTGTGAAAGCGGCTCATCCGTTCTTCCGATATAGCGGTGCTCTTCATTCCCGGGCGTCATACCGTGACGGATCAGTGCCATGTCTGCCTCATACCTCATTTGATCCGCTCTCCGATCCCGCACACAATGCGCTCCACGCGGTCTGCCTTATTTGCCAGTTCACACAGCAGCCTGCCGGTCATCTCCCGGTACTCGCGCTCCTCATGCTCCATCGGCACGATCCCGTTGCCGATCTCATCACTGATGATGATGCAGTCCGGGTGTTCCAAAAGAAGCTGTCCGGTCAGCGCTCTTACATCCGCTCCATCCTTAAGCAGCCTCTTCACCCACAGATGATAGTGGTTGCAGACCGGCGCCTCCTTCGATGTTCTCCCGGTAAATGTCTCTGTGGCTCCATCCCACACCGGATGTTTTTCCCCGGATGCCTGTCTGTGACATAAGTAAGCTTTCCCTGCGCATATCCGCCAATGTATAGTTCCATGTGTTATCCTTTCTGATGCGTCATCCCGCAATGCTTCATTCCTAGCCGATCAGCCCTGCCGCCGCCACAAGCACCGCCATCACACCCTCGCACAGCGTCACAAAATACCCCGCGAGGTCTCCGGTAATACCGCCAAATTCCCGGTAACTCTTCTGTCTGTAGTACGCGTAGGTAAGCCCTGCTGCCGCACACGCAAGAGCGCCGGTTTTCACCGATACGGCAAGCATCAGCCCGACGCAGAGTACAAGCTGCAGATACAGCGCCGTTAGCACCACCCGCCGGTGCGCCTCGCTCGCGAACTGATAGAGCATCCCGTTCGTCTTGGCACAGCGCAGGGATACGACACCGATCCCGCTTAAGGTGCGCGACAAAAAAAAGCCTGCGGCAAGTACCAAAATCTGTTCTTTTTCCGTGATCATGGACACTGCTCCCAGATAGATCAGCTCATACATCACAAAACAGATCACGGCAAACGCGCCGATGTGGGAATCTTTTAAAATCTCCAGTTTGCGCTCCCTGTCGCGGTAAGAATGCAGCGCGTCCATGGTGTCCATAAACCCGTCCGCATGAAATCCGCCGGATATTGCAAGCGGCAGAACCGCTCCGACCGCCGCCCGGGCAGTGGACGGGATCCCATACACGCCCGCAAACCGGTTCCACAACAGGAAACACAATCCGATCACCGCTCCGACCCACGGGAAGAAACAGCGTATAGCGCATGTCCTCCTCCTTCCACGCGAACTGCGGCACCGGAATTTTAGAATAAATCGAAAATGCTATAAAAAAAGACTTTATCACGGACATGCCGGTGCTCCTTTCTGTCTGTGTCCCTGTTTCTCTGCCGCCGCTACCGGAAGCTCTCCCTTTCTTGCAACGGGAATTCCCGCAATCACTTCCACCACAGCGTCCGAACGCTCTGCCAGCCTCACATTGATGCTGCCGAGCGCCCGAAGATATTCCATGGTGGAAGCGTCATAGACGATGCCATCCTCAAATACATTGTTGGTGACAATGACAAGTTCTTCCGTCTCCTGCGCCAGCACGCCAATCTGCGTGACAATCTTTTTCCGCGACCTGCTCACTGCCCGCTGGTTCTTCCATGTCAAACATTTCATTGGCAGCCAGATTCGACATGCACTCCAGGAGCACCCCGCCGCCACCGGCCTCCCGAAGTGCGGGAAGGCACTGCATGATGTCCGTCGGCTGCTCGATCGTCACAAAGCCTTTGCCTGCGCGCATCCTTTTATGGCGCTCCACCTTTTTTTGCCCCTCCTCGCCGAACACATGCATGGTTGCCAGGTAGAAGTGCCTTTTCTCTTTTTGACACTCCAATGCCACTTTTTCCGCATAAGCTGACTTTCCGCTGCCGCTTCCGCCGATCACCAGAATCATGTCCTACTCCTCTCTGAGGCTACCCGAATCTGTGATACGGTGCCACATCAATATCCGCAAACGTGGTGCGCTCGCCGTAGATCGTCCGCGCAATGTCCAGCAGTCCACACATCATCACAGCTCCGGTTCCCTCTCCCAGCGCCAGTCCCGCATCTAACACCGGGCGGATTCCCAGTTCTTCCAATATGCGCTCCGCCGCCGGTTCCCTGCTCTTGTGTGACGGTATTACGTAATCGCGCACGCCGGGAATCATCCGCTCCGCCGCAAGCGCAGCCACCGCACTGATGACTCCGTCAACAACCACCGGCACATGTGCCAGGGCACCGCCGATAAACACGCCGGAAAGTCCGGCGATATCCAGTCCGCCCACTGCGCACAGCACATCGAATGCGTCCGCCTGATAGAGTTCGTGCATCTGGATTCCCTCTTCGACCACCGCAATCTTGCGTAAAAGCGCCGTGTCACTGAGTCCGGCTCCCTTTCCGGTGATCTCCTTCGGATCGCAGGATAACAGTGCCGCCGCCACCGCACTGCTGGTCGTCGTGTTGCCGATTCCCATCTCACCGGTCGCAAGCAGCTTATAGCCCTCGTGCGCAAGCCGCTTCGCAAGCTCCATGCCGATCTCAATCGCCGCTAGTGTCTCCTGCTCCGTCATCGCCCGTTCCTTGATAAAATTTCTGGTTCCGCGACGCACTTTGCACGGCAGCACGCCCTCCGGCGATCCCTCTTCGTTGATTCCGATGTCCACCGGTATTACCTCGACGCCGGCTGCTTTTGCCATCCGGCAGACAGAGCTCGTCCCTCTCCCCATGGCTGCCGCCACCTTCGCCGTCACATCCTGTCCGGACTGGCTGATCTTCTCCTCCACAATTCCGTTGTCCGCACACATCACAACCACTGCTTTTCTGGAAATATCAAGGGCGGGATCACGCCGGATTGCTCCGATGCGGGCAAACAATTCCTCAAATTCTCCCATCCCGTCCAGCGGCTTTGCAAGCGCATCCCAGTTGCCGAGGACTTCCTTATAGACCGCCTGATCCGGCGGCTCTATCTTCAACTGTCTCATCTGCTGTCTGTCTAACATCCCACACACCTCTCTTTTTGTCACTCATATTCCCGCATCATCTTATAGACCGCATCAAGATCCAGATACTTGCGCAGCGTTGCCGCCAGCTTGTCGTACTGCTGCTCCTTGAACAATCCGTAGTCCACGCCGTCCTCCCCGAGCACGAGTCCCTTCCTCTCTGCGAGGTGCCGCACGATCTTCCCGGCGATTGAGCCATGGTCAAAAATGCCGTGCACGTAGGTGCCGCACCTTTCCCGCAAAGACGCCGTCCGTGCGCTCCCTCCCGGTAATTTCGTCGCGGATCCTGCAGAAAGGTTCGCAGTCCCCCTCCGGTCTGCTGATTCCCATGTGAATCTCATAGCCGCTCAGTTCACATCCGTCCAGCATCCCGCCAAGAATCTCTCCGCCAACCCGGGTTCGCACTTTCTGTTCCCCAGCTCTGTCGTGACCGGAAGTAATCCCATTCCCCGGATCACACCGCCTGTTTCCACGCCGTGCGGGTCTGCAATCTGTTTTCCGAGCATCTGGTAGCCGCCGCAGATTCCAAAATGAACGTCTCCGCGCTTCTGTGAAGAATCGCCGCCTCCAGACCGTTCTGGCGCATCCATTTTAAATCCTCCATCGTATTCTTGCTTCCCGGAAGAAGAATCATATCCGGATGATGCAGCTTTTCCACTGAATCGACATAGCGCAGCGACACATCCTCAAACTGCTCAAATACCGAGAAATCCGTAAAATTGGAGATGCGCGGAAAACGTATCACTGCAATGTCGACCGCCGCCTCCTGCCTCGCAGCAAACCGGGTCGTCAGACTGTCCTCATCCTCGAGGGAAATCTGCATGTACGGCACCACCCCGACGACCGGAACGCCGCCGCGCTCTTCCAGCATCCGGATTCCCGGCGCAAGAATGGACACATCGCCCCGGAATTTATTGATGATAAATCCTTTTACCCGCCTGCGCTCCGACTCCTCCAGAAGAAGCTGTGTCCCGAGCAGCTGCGCGAACACTCCGCCCCGGTCAATATCTCCGGCGATCAGCACCGGCGCATTCAAAAGTTCCGCCAGCCCCATGTTCACGATATCATTCTCTTTTAAGTTGATCTCCGCCGGGCTTCCCGCACCTTCGATCACAATGATGTCCGCCTGCTCCTCAAGCCTGTGGTACGCCGCAAGAATGTCCGGCACCAGTTTTTCTTATAAGCAAAATAATCCCTGGCACTCATATTCCCGACCACTTCGCCGTTCACAATCACCTGGGAACCAATGTCGTTGGTTGGCTTTAACAGGATCGGATTCATCGCCGCCTCCGGTTCGATTCCCGCCGCCTCCGCCTGCATCACCTGCGCACGCCCCATCTCAAGACCGTCCTTTGTGATGTAGGAATTTAACGCCATATTCTGTGATTTAAAGGGTGCCACCCGGTAGCCGTCCTGCCGGAAAATGCGGCAGAGTCCCGCCGCGATCAGGCTCTTTCCCGCATTCGACATGGTCCCCTGTATCATGATGCGCATTGCCATAGCTTACTCCAATCTAAAAAAATCTCCATGCCTCAAATAGCATGGAGATTATACTACATATCCGCCTCTTTTACCAGTATTTTAAGCTTATTCCCCGCTCTCATCCACCACAATCGGGGTAATGACAATCTTATCCGCCGCAATGTTGGTCTTGCGTTTTACAATATCTTCCACCTGTGCCCGCTTTGCATCCGTCACCTCTCCCATATTTAAGACAACGTCGCAGTTATCTTCCGTGATGCTCACCACCACATCGGAAAATCCCTTTGCCTCCAGCAGCATTTCCGCAGCTGCCTCCCGCTCGGCAATATCCGTCATGGCGATCATCTTGTTGACGGCATCCTGCTTTAAGCTCTCATCGATCGTCGTATTGTTTACAATCTCAAGCAGGGATTCCTTATTCTTGGAGCGGATCTGCTCGCGGTTTAATTTCATCTCCGCCGCATAATCGAGGTTCGCAATCGTCGTGCTTGTAAGCACTGCCTCCCCAGGATTCTCGACGTCCGCGGCACCGTCCGTCATCTGTGCCACATCCCCGGACTGCGCGGCATCCACTGCTGCCGTCTCCGTTCCTTCCACAAGCGCCAGTTCCTCCCCGGTTCCCTCATCGGTAAAGATCTCCTGCTCCGCAAGCATATCCTCCTCCGATATGTCGTATGTATCCTGCACCGTTCCCGCATCCGCGCTCGCTTCCGCCGTCACCTGGCCATCTTCCATATTGTTGTTCATGTAGCTGAAATATCCTGCCACCGCAATCATAAGTGCCAATGCTGTTATCACCAGCTGGTTTTTCCGAAATATTTTCTTCACTCCGATTCCTCCCTGGAACACATCTTAACTACTCTAATCCTATGCGGTTCCACCTTTAATAATGCCTGCACGGACTCTGAAATCTCAGAAACCGCCGCCGGGTTCCCGCCTCCCTCTGCGACCACCACAACGCCTGCCACCGTCGGCAGCGTCTCTTTCTGTACATACGGATATTTTTCATCTGCAGTCTCCACGTATACCGTCGAATCTTCCCCGCCTGTTCTGTCACACTGCGCTCCCCGCCTCCGGAATCACGCTCGCCCGTCGAGGATGAAGTTGTCTTTTTGTCCTTCTCCACAATCTGTTCGCCCCCGTCTGAAACGGTAATCATGACGTCCACTCTGCCCACCCCGTCCATCTGCATCAGAATATTCTCGAGCTTCTTCTCCAGATATTGGACATATTCCTGCTCTCCCTCCTCCGATGTCTGGCTGCCTGACGCCGTCCCTCCACTATCTCCTGACGCCGTTCTTCCGCTGCCGCCTGACGTCTCCTTTTCCCCCTGTGCCGTGTTATATGCCTTTTCTGCTGTGCCATCCCCACTCTCCACCGGCAGTGCAATCACAAGCAATAATATCCCCGCCAGCGCGAGCAGCAGCCAGTCGCTTTTCTTCCAGCTGCGCCAGTTTTTGTTCTGTAAGATCCGTTTCAGTTTTTCAGGCATTTACGTTCCTCCCACATAACTCACCCGTATTCCGGAATCCTCCATCCCGTAGTACGCCGCCAGTTCTTCCTTTACTTTCCCGCAGACCTCCTGATTCTCCCCTGACTCTGCCGCATCTGACACGCTGATTCTTCCGACCGAAATCGTATCCGCGCTCTCATCTGTGATGTAAATGCAAATCTCCTGCATTATGTTATCCTCCCCCAGTTCCACAGTGACACTCTCCGTGCCAAGCCCGTACTCCTGCAGCATATCATCCACCTTCTCCCTGATATTTTCCGCGATGACATTCTCATACTCTGTGCGGTATCTGTCCTGATTCAGATAAGCGATTTTCTGCGTATCGCGGGAAAATTCCGACAATTTTTCCATGCACTGGGCATATGCCATTTTTTCATAAAACGTATCTTTTCCGCCAAACAGTACAAACAGCGGTCTCAATGCTGCAAGCACCATCAGAAGCTGCGCGTAAAAACGGATATATTTCCGGTATTGTTTCCCCGGCGGCAGATAACTTAGCAGCACCAGAAGCACAAACAGAATGACAAATCCTCTCATATATGCGTTCATGGCACGTCCCCCTATGCATGTGATGTGACTGCCGCCGTCTGCAGCGCAATCGTAGCAAAAAACAGTACAATGCCATAGCAGACCAGCTTCAGATAAAGCACGCCTCCCTGCGCCATGCTCTTAATGCATCCGACAATCCTCTTATCCGCCACCGGCTCCGCCACCGCCGCCGCAAGTTTATAGAGAACTGACATACAGGCAAGCTTTAGAACCGGGATGCAGCCCACCGCAAGCAGCACGATCAGTGCCGTCACCCCCACACAGTTTTTGATCAGTATTCCGGCGCCGAACATAAGCTCCCCGATTCCTCCAAGCACATTCCCCACCCCCGGAATCATCATCGCCGCACGGCTGACCGCTCCGTTTAAAAGGCGGTCCTTTGCCGGTGCAAGCAGTCCCTGCATGACGTTTAATCCGAGCACCACCATCATCGCGCTCTTCATCCCCCAGGAGATCACTCCAGCCAATAATTCCGTAAAATTCTGGAATTTTTCATCCTCAAAAAGTGATTGAACAGCTCCGTCACCACATACACACGGATGAAGGGAAGCAGCACCGAAAGAAAGAGCCACTCCACCAGATAAATGACCAGAAACGCCAGCTGATAAAAGGCGGCGGAGCTCTCCGCCCCCGAGGAAAATACCATGCTGATGCCAAACGCCGGAATGAGTGCCTTCATAAAATCGATGCTGCCGTTTAGCGCTTCTTCCGCTACCGTTCCATAGATTTCAAAAGACTTTAGCAGCAGCACACAGAGCACGCCGTAGACCAGCAGGAAACAGATGTCGGAAACATAATTTTTCTCAAAGGTTCCCGAGAAATTCTTAAGCATGGAAAAACCCGCTGCAAGCAGCACCACCTCCACCAGAATTGTTTTGCCGGTCTTTATCTCATACAGCAGGGCATCACACAGCCAATGTCCGATTTTTTCCATGGAGGTCACTCCGATTCCATCCGCAAGCAGTTCCTGCACCATCACGGAGAAGCTGAATTTTTCCCTCTGCTCCGGAAACAGCTCCTCTTTGGTCCACGTATCCAGTTCTGCAAAGTCCAGATCTTCCAGAAACGTTTTTAAATATGTCTCCTGCGTCTTCTCCGCGCTCCCCGTCCCGCCGTCATAATCTGCCGCCTGCACAGTCACAGGCATTCCGGTCAAAACCAAAAACATGCACACCAGACAGAAGCTCCTCTTTCCCCACTCTCTCTCAAAAAACTCCCCACCGCGTCCAAAAACGCCCCAAACACAGGCACACTCACCACCAGAATGGACAGCTTTGCAAACATTTCAATCTGACCTGCGATCGCAGAATAACCGGAATCCCTGCACAGATTCGCCGCAAACTCCGACACATACGTGATTCCCACCATCTTTACCACCAGCCCGATGTACCTGCTGTCAACCGGAAGCTGCGACTTGATGGAATCCACAAAGAGCAGTACAGTCTCCACCTTTGTGAGCAGATAGATAAAAATGCAGATTCCCACAACCATTGCAACAAACGTACTGTACTCTCCCTTTTCTCTCTTGAGCGGAATTGCAAGAAATACTCCCGCGATGCCAAGAACCGCTATTTTTACAATATCCATCGTTTTCTCCCGGCTTACAGCGCAAACAGCGACTGCATCGTCTCAAATAATTCATAGATATACGGAACGATCCAGAACAGTACAATGATAAGCCCGGCCAGGCTGGTCAAAAACGCATGCTCCTCCCTGCCGCTGTGCTTTAAGACCTGTCCGATCACTGTCACAAGAATCCCGACTGCCGCTATCTTAAAAATCAAATTCACGCTCATCGTATTTCTTTCCTTTCTGTTTTGCTTTCCTGCCGTCTAAATCAGAAGAATGACGAGCATTCCCCATCACCATACTGACAGTCGCATAAATCTTCTGCTTTTCTCCCAGCTCTCCCCGCACGGTTTTGATCCTGTCATCCAGCTGTTCTAAAATGAGCGTGAGTCTTCTGTGATTTTCTTCTTCGCTTCTCCCGAAAAGCGCGCCGCCCGCCTCCTCGATGAGCGCGCTCTCCTCTCCGGTTAAACACAGTTTTTTCCGATATTCCTCAAAAACCCGCTTCCACACCAGTTCCCCATTTTTCTCGTTTTTTCTCTATCAGGCAGCCTGCAATCTTCCGGCAGATCTCATTTAATCTTTCATCCGGCGTTCTCACAAAGCATCCCAGCAGAACTTCCACCGGCTGTCTGGTTCCATTTCCGTAGCAGGAAAGATCCACCAGAAGTTTCCGCAGCGCGTACAAAAGTGCCAGATGATCTGCCAGCTCTCTTTTGTATGTGCCTGCCATCCCCGCCGCCGCGGCAAAGACCAGGATGCTTCCCATGATTTTTAACATATCCGCTCCATCCGTTCATCGTAGATTGTGGTGCTACGCCCCCTCTGGAATTCCGTTGAATCAATATGTAGCGCCCGAACAGCTTCTGTGTGACGCATGCCTGCAGATACGGTTTGTCCAAAAGCTCCTGCACACAGCCTGCATGAACGGTTCCTATTATCCTGCACCCGCAGCACAGTGCCTGTTTTACCGCCGCAAAGTCCTCCTTTCCCCAAGCTCATCCACCGCGAGAATCTGCGGCGACATGGAGCGCAGCAGCATCCGGATGCCCTCCGTTTTCTTACATCCGTCCAGCACATCCGTGCGGGGGCCAAGATCATTCTGCGGAATTCCCAAATGGCATGCGGCAATCTCGGAACGCTCGTCCACAACCCCCACTTTCATTCCGGGTGTGCCCGCATTCCCCGCGGACAACTGCCGGATCAGATCCCGCAAAAACGTCGTCTTCCCGATTCCGGGCGGCGAGAGCATCAATGTATTGTAGATTCCGTCTGATCTCCTGATATGCGGAAGAATGTCATCTGCGCAGCCTCGTTTTTCGTGTGCAATCCGGACATTTAAAAACGTGATATGGCTAAGACCGGTCACTTTTCCATCCTTTTTACCACCTGCCCCGCCATTCCGATTCTGTGTCCTCCCTCGATGGTAAGATAGCCCTCCTTTACCTCCTCACTGTAGGCGTAAAGCGACTAATCGCTGATATAGTTGAGCATCTCACGAAGGTCCTCCGGCGTCATCCGATAGCCGCACTCATATCCGCAGGCAGAAGGCAGGATACATACGCCCTTGTGCTCCGGCAGATAGCGGCTCTCCCCGCCGTATATAAATTCAAGCGGACTGCCCACCCGGACACGGATCTCCTCCAATCCCGCCTTCCATGTATCGTTCGCCAGCGCCTCTCTTATATGCACCGGGAATATTTTGACGATCTCCAAAGCCATGCCTCCTTTCCGGCTATGTCTAATTCTATGACCTGTCCGAAAAAAAATATGACTCCTTTTTGCGTCGGTCATAAAAAGCGCAAAAAAAAGAAGGGGCTTCCCACTTGTATCAGACAGTCCCCTTTTGATGAGAGAAGTAATATGCGAAAAAAAGACCATGTCCTTCGATTTCTGATGGAATGCAGATGGAAATTCGTTGGAGAAAAATGTGAGCATTTCTTCCAGCTAAATGTTTGCATCGGATTCCGTGTCTCTTCCACGTTTGGACAATCCGACGGGTGCATGTCCGACACACCGGAGACAATGGGCGGACTTTCTGGTGTCCCTAATGGTCCCTCTTCACAGACACTATAAAACCGCGCGAACCGAAACTCGCCGGCATCTGCTATTGAAAATAAGGCAGATGCCGTCTCAAACATCGGCTTCGCGCGGTTATGTTTTTGTTCGACATAAAGGTGGCATTTATGCCATCTGTTGTCTGGTGCCGCAAGGGACACACACAAAAGTCCTACAAATTGTCTTCCGGGATGCGGACATGACCCGCGGAGTGCTCCAAACTTGGAAAGACACGGATCATCAAAGATGCAAACATTTGGCTGGTTAGAAATGCCACATTCTTTGATCCGAATTTCCAGCTACATTCCATCAGAAATCGAAAAGTATGACTTCTTATCCTATTACTTCTCACAGCAAAAGGGGCAGCCCGTTTCATGCGGCAGCCCCTTCTTTTTTTATCAACTCACTAAATAGGTTACATGCGCTCCGGCGCCTTAAAGCCCAGCAGATCAATACAGGTCTCAAGTACCGACTTTGTCAGCTCTAACAGGCGGATATAAGACTTCTGGATCTGCTCGTTCTCCTCAGACATAATCTTTGTCTCGTGATAGAAACTGTTGAATGCATTTGCAAGTTCATAAATGTAGGAACAGATCTTATGCGGCGCTGTCTCCTCATACGCGTTCTCCATCATGGCGCCGAATCCGGAAAGTGCCAGCATAAGGTTCTTCTCGCTTGCGGAATGAGCCGCCTCAATCACTGCGCCGCTCTCATCCTTCCCCATGCTATGATACTTGTTCAAAATCGACTTGATACGAACGATGGTGTAAAGGATGTATGGTCCGGTATTTCCCTCAAACGAGGTGAACCGGTCAATATCAAAGATGTAATCCTTGCTTGCCTGATTGGAGAGGTCACCGTACTTGATGGCTGCAAGCGCGATCATCTTCGCGTTCTCCTTCGCCTCTTCCTCACTGATCTCAAGGTTCTCTTTTGCCTTCTGGTTCTCCGTGATCTTTTTGAGCATTTCCTCGTTCACACTCTCAAGCAGATACTGCAGACGCATAACGCCGCCCTCACGGGTCTTAAACGGCTTGCCATCCTTGCCGTTCATCGTGCCGAATCCGAGGAACTTTAAGCCTGTCTCTGGCTTTACCAGTCCGGTCTTACGCGCGCAGCGGAACACCTGTGTAAAATAGAGTTCCTGGCGCTTATCCACCACATAGATGAGCTCATCCGGATGGTAATCCTTCATACGCCACACGATCGTTGCGAGATCCGTCGTATTATAGAGGGATGCACCGTCTGATTTTAAGATCATGCACGGCGGAACTTCCTTGGTATCACTTTCCTCTTTGACATCCACGACCAGCGCACCGTCACTGATATAGGCAAATCCGTCATCCTTCATCTTCTGCACCATATCCGGGATATACGGCTGTGCATCGGATTCCCCCTTCCAGAGCTCAAAAGACACATTTAAGTTCTCATAATTGCGCTTTAAGTCTGTGACTGACACGTTTAAAATATGGGAAAGCAGTGCCTGATAACCTCTTCTGCCGTGCTGCAGTTCATAGGTTGCCTGCATCGCCGCCTCCTTGTAGGCTGCGTCCTCTTGGACTTGGACTTGCCGCTGGCTGTCGGGTAGATCTCCTCAAGCTCTGAGATGGTAAACGGCGCCTCTGCCGGATACTCGCCGGTATAACTCTCATCAAAATATACCAGATCCGGCTTTCTCTGCCGAAGCTCCGTGATGATAAGTCCCATCTGTAAGCCCCAGTCGCCCAGATGCACATCGCCGATTACCGTATGTCCCATAAAACGTCCGATGCGCTTGATGCTCTCGCCGATGATCGCCGAGCGCAGATGTCCGACGTGAAGCGGCTTCGCCACGTTCGGTCCGCCGTAATCGATCATGATCGTCTTCGGCTCTTTGGTCTTCTCACAGCCGTATCTTCCCTCGTCCGCCTGCATCTTTGCCACATAATCCGCCAGATATGCCTCATCCAGCTTGAGATTCAAAAATCCCGGCTTTACAGATTCCACCATGGAAAACATGGCATTCCCGGAAAGCTTCTCCGCCACTTCGTCCGCGATCATAAACGGCGCCTTCCTGTATTCCTTTGCCGCCGCCATCGCTCCGTTGCACTGATATTCACAGAGATCCGGTCTATTGGATAATGTCACCTTGCCATACTTTGCATCGTAACCGCAGTCCACAAATGCCTGTGTGACTTCCCCGGTGATAAGGTCTAAGATCTTTTTCATATTCTTCTCTCCTGCATTTCGTTCAAACTGTTTCTTTACAACCTGTATCACATTATACCATAAACAGACCATTTCTCAAGCAAAACAACGCGAAAAGATAGCGCCGCCCGTGACATTCTCTCCCATTTATGCTAAAATATTTCCCGTGTGCGTTCCCTATACCGGATTTCGTCCACAATACATCAAAGAGGAAAAATTATGAATCCAAAAACAACAGAAGTTCCTTCTCAGGAAAAATAGGCTTTGTACTCTCAGCTGCCGGTGCCTCCGTAGGTCTCGGAAACATCTGGAGATTCCCATATCTTGCTGCTAAATACGGCGGGGGAATCTTCCTTCTCATTTACATTGTGTTAGCCCTCACGTTCGGCTACACCATGATCGTCGCAGAAAGCGCCCTCGGGCGGATGACAAGAAAAAAGTCCGGTCAGTGCATTCCAGTCATTCGGGAAGAAAAAAATGGATGTCATTCGGCGGATGGATTAACGCCGTAATCCCGATCCTGATCGTCCCTTACTACTCCGTGATCGGCGGATGGGTGATCAAATACCTGCTTGAATACATCCGCGGAGACGGGGCTAAGCTTGCAGAAGACGGTTATTTTTCCGCCTTTATCTCAGACGGCGCATCGACGGAGCTCTGTTTCGTTCTCTTCTGTATGTTTACGCTGGTTATTATTTTTGCAGGAGTCCGTAACGGAGTGGAACGTGTTTCAAGCTTATGATGCCGGTTCTTGTCATACTGTCCGTGATCATTGCCGTTTATTCTGTGACAAGACCTGGAGCGCTTGCCGGCGTGAAATATTTTCTTGTACCGAATCCGGCGAATTTTTCGTGGATGACCGTTGTTACAGCCATGGGGCAGATGTTTTATTCACTCTCCATCGCCATGGGAATCTTAATTACCTTCGGTTCTTATATGAAAAAGGAAACTTCCATCGAGGGATCGACCAAGAACGTCGAAATTTTTTTGATACTGCCATCGCGATTATGGCAGGACTTATGATTATCCCCGCGGTATTTGCATTTTCAGGCGGCGATCCGGACACGCTGCAGGCGGGTCCGGCGCTGATGTTCATCACGATTCCAAAAGTATTTGCCAATATGGGACTCGGCACTTTCGTTGGTATCCTGTTCTTTCTGCTGGTGCTTTTTGCCGCTGTGACAAGTTCGATTGCACTGACAGAAAGCGCGGTCTCTACCTTTGAGGACGAACTTGGATGGAACCGCAGGAAATCCACCGTCTTAGTCGGTGTGATCATGATCGCGCTCGGAAGCCTCTCCTCCTTAGGTTATGGTCCGTTAGCAAACATCCGGATCATCGGCATGCAGTTTCTGGATTTCTTTGATTTCCTGACCAACTCCGTGATGATGCCG
>VOFD01000003.1_pt1 | contig 28000 bp, 32 predicted proteins | sample 5384101 | NCBI WGS metagenome assembly VOFD01 (sample SAMN12384723, study PRJNA508395) | human gut metagenome | isolation source: healthy gut C | host: Homo sapiens
ACGACGCAGTGAGCAGCCTCAGCCTCTCCTCGCTCAGCAGCGCGGCCAGCCTCGGCGCCACCGCCTTCTTCCAGAACGACCTCGGCGACTTCTGGGGGTTCCGCCGCCTACAAGGCCGGATACAGCCGCTCGAACGGATGGAGGCACAGCGGCCACCTGAACTTCAGCTGGTCGGGCTGGTATCCCGTGGTCGAAGCCAAGCTGCATTTCAACGAAAGGGAGGCGTTCAACTATTTCGAACAGGAGAACGGACTGACATACGCTGGAGCCGGAGCTCCTCTGTTCAACGCCAGCATCGACATCTACGTGCCCCTGTCGTTCTCGCGCGGGGGATGGAACGGCGGACTGATACCCGAGGTCAGCATAGCGGCCACCAACGACGGTTTCGTCGGAGAAGACGGCAGCCGGAGATACATGAGCCGCATGAGCCGCATGAGCGCGGGGCTGCGCGGCTACCTGATGGAAGCCACCCCCTCTTCACGCATCTACCCCCGCTGGGGTGTCGGAGCCGAACTGGGAGTCAACGGACGTCCCGGGCTGCTCTCTCTGCTCTGCCCCAATTTCTATTCATATCTCTACGGCTATGTGCCGGGCGTCTGGCAGACCCACGGCCTGCGCCTGTCGGCCATGTACGAGAGGCTGATCAGCACCGGTCCGTACTGCGAGGCCCTCATGGTCACTGCGCCGAGGGGCTTCGAGACCGCCTCCAGCTCTGCCCTGTCGGTGTTCCCCGGCAGGATGAAGCTCTCCGCCGACTACGCCATGCCCCTGCTTCCGCTGGACTGGTCAGGGCTCTGTCCCCTGGCCTACGTCAGGAACTTCGAGCTCACGCTGCACGGCGACCTGAGCCTGGTCAGCACCGGAGCTTCTCCGCAGGAAGCGGCCGCAGGCAGTCTCTTCAGCGCGGGAGCCGACTTCAGCGTCCGCCTCGGCAACCTGCTCTGGCTCCCCTACGACACCCGGATAGGAGTTTCGTGGAATTACAAGGGAGGAAGCCTCTTCTCCGCCCTCCAGGCAGCCGGCTACGAGAAGTCACGCCACAGCATCAGCCTGATTTTCAGCGTGGACGTAGAAAAAGGCCGGACGCGGCAAGTTAGCATTTTTTATTATCTTTGTCAGATTGGAAACCTAAAACCGGACATCGAAAAGATGGAGAAAAAGAAAAATTCCTCGGCGCAGCTCTGGAGGACAGAGGACTGGCTCGCCGTATGGATCGGCTTCATTATAATAGCATTAGGCTGCATGTCGGTACTCACCGGAGCTTTTGATTTCTCGGCGTTCAACTTCAAGACCTGGGGCTGGGGTGAAGCCGCAGCGACCAATGTCACTCCTCTCGGAGTGCAGATGAGCTCCCCGCATTCTGGACAAAGCTGCTGCTGACATTCGCAGTGCTTGGAATACTCTTCACCGCAGGCGCAAGACTCCTCGGAGAGAAGGCAAGGAAATACTTCCCCGCTTTCGTCGGCGTCTTCGTACTTGCGGTCATCGTGCGTCTCATCAGCGCAGAGTTCACCCTCAACCGCTATCTCGAATGGGCTTTCTGGGCCCTCATCGTCGGACTCCTGGTGTCCAACACCGTCGGAGTCCCCAAATGGCTCAAACCGGCCGTAAAGACTGAATTCTACATCAAGGCCGGCCTGGTGGTAATGGGCTTCTCCGTGCTGTTCTCGAACATCGCCAAGTTCGGACTCTACGGACTCGGAATCTCATGGGTGGTCTGCCCTCTCTGCATAATCTTCATGTGGTGGTTCGGCACCAAGGTGCTCAAGATCAAGAACAAGCCCCTCGTGATTACGCTTGCGTCCGCGACCAGCGTCTGCGGAACTTCCGCGGCCATCGCCACCGGAGCGGCCGCCAACTGCAAGAAGACCGACCTCACCGTGGCCGTGTCCATCTCCATCATCTTCACCGTGATCATGATGGTTGCGATGCCGCCCATCATCGAGGCCGTGGGCATGTCGCCCATCATGGGAGGCGCGCTGATCGGCGGGACCGTGGACAGCACGGGAGCGGTGGTGGTCGCCGGCACCGCGCTCGGAGAGGAGGCCCAGACAGCCGCGGTGCTCGTGAAGTCCATCCAGAACATCCTGATAGGCTTCGTCGCGTTCTTCGTGTCGCTCTTCTTCGCCACCCGCGTGGAGCCCTCCGAGTCAGGTTCGGTCGAGAAGGTGGGCGCCATCGAGATATGGAGGCGCTTCCCTAAGTTCATCCTCGGATTCTTCGCTGCCTCGCTGATCGCGTCCTTCATCATCCAGCCCGCTTTCGGCCCCGACAAGGTGTCCGCCATCAACGGGGTGCTCGACCAGTACAAGAACTGGGCGTTCGTGCTGGCGTTCGTGAGCATAGGCCTCGACACCAACTTCAAGGAAATCGTGAGCCAGCTCCACGGCGGAAAGGTCGTGTGGCTCTATATCGTAGGCCAGCTGTTCAACATCGTGCTCACCATGGCGATGGTATGGCTGCTTCTGTCAGGCGTGCTCTTCCCCGTTCCGACCCTTGACTAAGAACAGGAAACATATCTCCGGATGGGCGTTGTCGAGCATCATCGTATGCGCGATAAGCCTGATAGCCGTGATATACATCATGGCGAACGGTCTCGGACTCCAGGAGGAGCTTGATCTTCGGAGCCGGAGCCTACTACTACGCCGACATCCCCGAATTCGAGAAATACCTGGCATGGGACGCGTTCAAGACCTCGCTCCCCTACCTTCTCTATCTCGCCATCTTCCTGGTCTGGGGATTCTGCGTCTACAAGATATGGGTATGGGTGGACAAAAGGAAAAAGTAAGCTGCCGCAGCTGGGGAAAGACCACGGAACTTGAATACGCGAGCAGCGTCAACGTGGCCCTGAATCCTGAACTCAAGCAGCAGGTGCAGGAGCGGCTCCCTGTTCCTCTGGACCTGCCCGGAATGCGGAAGCGCCAACCTGCTCAACCTTCCCTTCCTCTACCATGACCCCCGGCGAGAAGCTGATGATACTGCTCTCCCCCTCTCCGGTGCGTTCGGAAGACCTTCCCGAAGGCTACACTGGACGACAGGTGCGCAGCGTCGGGGAGCTCGTCGAGAAAATCAACATCTTCGACTCCGGCCTCGACGACATAGTCATCGAGATGTGCAAGTACGTGACCTGCCACGAACTCGGCAAGGACGTCAGGCTCAAGTTCTTCAAGCTTGGCGGGGCCGACTCCGAGATGACCTTCACCTACCCCGAAGACGGGCAGATGCAGATGGTCGAGGTGGGCTTCAAGGTCTACGAGGACTGCGCCGGCATCGTGAACCGCAACCCGGCGATGAGACAGGCCGCGGCCGGACTCTCGAAATCAACCAGGACTGGCTTTCCCGATTCTTCGCATAGCGCGACATTCAGAAAGTGACCGTCAGCACTATCGGAAGATGGTCGCTTACTCCCCCTTCGTAGCGGGGTCCCACGAAGCAGCGGCGCGGTTTCATCCCTCCGAAAGCCTTGTCGGGAGGCAGCAGCACCGGGTCCGCGAACACCTTCTCCTCGACCGCGAATTCCCCGAAGCCGAACCACCCGTCTATCTTCTCCCAGCCGCCGTTGTATTTGAGCGTCCCCTCCTCCGCATCCGGCCAGAGCTCCTCGTTGAAGTCTCCTATCGCCAGCACCCTCGGGCAGCCGGCCGCCAGCAGCGAGTCCTTCACCTCCAGCATGCGCGCCATCGCCGCCTCCCGCCGGTCGGACTTTCCGCCTATCTTCGAGGGATGATGGTTCACCAGCACCGCGAGTCCGTCAAACTCCGCCAGCAGGATGTCCCTGGTGGCCATCGGCGCCCCGCTGCTGTCGCAGACGTGCTTCGGGCTGCTTCCGCGCAGCCTAAGGGACGGCTCGCGATAGATGAGCCCGCAGTCTATGCCGCGGTGGTCGGGGGATTCATAGTGCACGATGCGGTAGCCGAGCTTGCGCAGAAGGGTTGACGAGACCATGCTCCTCATCACGAAGGAGTTCTCCACTTCGGCGAAGCCCACGATGTCGGGAAAGCGTCCGCAGGCGTCGGAGATGCGCATCAGCGTCTTGGCCACGGCGTCGCACTTGGCATAGAAGCGCCCTCTGGTCCAGAACTGCGGGGCGGCCTCGGACCGGTAGTCGAAAAAATTCTCCACATTCCAGAATACCACGAGCAGAGAGTCCTGCGCGCAGGCCGCGGCTGCAGGGAGAAGCAGCGCGAGAAGTTTTATCACAGCAAGTTTCATAGCGTGAATATAGCGAATTTTGAGTAACTTTGCAGCCCCCTTAACAACACACGCAATGTCACTGAAATGCGGAATAGTAGGATTGCCGAACGTGGGCAAGTCTACGCTCTTCAACTGCATAAGCTCAGGCAAGGCCCAGAGCGCCAATTTCCCTTTCTGTACCATAGAGCCCAATCTCGGCTCGACCAACGTGCCCGACAGAAGGCTTGACACGCTGTCGGAGATATGCAGGCCTCAGCGGACCATCCCGGCCACGGTCGACATAGTGGACATCGCAGGTCTGGTGAAGGGTGCCAGCCACGGAGAAGGCCTCGGAAACCAGTTCCTGGCCAACATACGCGAATGCGACGCCATACTCCATGTCCTGCGCTGCTTCGACGATGAGAACGTCGTGCATGTCGACGGCTCGGTGGACCCGGTGAGGGACAAGGAAGTCGTGGACCTCGAACTTCAGATAAAGGACCTGGAGACCATCGAATCCCGCCTCGCCAAGGCGGAGAAGGCCGGCAAGGCGGGAGACAAGGAGGCCAGGAAGCTGGCCGACCTGCTCGTCCGCTACAAGGAGGCTCTGGAGCAGGGCAAATCCTGCCGCACCGTGGTGCCTGCCAACGAAGAGGAGGCGGCCATCGCCAGAGACCTCTTCCTGCTGACCAACAAGCCCGTGATGTATGTCTGCAATGTCGACGACGCCTCGGCGGCGAACGGAAACGCCTATGTGGAAACGGTGAGGAATGCTGTCGCCGACGAAAACGCCGAGATCCTCGTGATTTCCGCCCGGACCGAAGCCGAGATAGCCGAACTCGAGGACTACGACGACCGCAAGGTCTTCCTGGAGGAGATGGGGCTTGAAGAATCCGGAGCCGTGAGGCTCATCCAGGGCGCCTACCACCTGCTCGGGCTGCAGACCTTCTTCACGGCCGGAGCCGACGAATGCCGCGCATGGACCATCCACGCCGGCGACAAGGCACCCAAGGCCGCCGGAGTCATACATTCCGATTTCGAGAAGGGGTTCATCCGCGCCGAGGTGATCAAATACGAGGATTTCGTGACCTACAAGACCGAAGCCGCCGTCCCGCGCGGCAGGCAAGATGGGCATAGAAGGCAAGGACTACGTGGTGCAGGACGGCGACATCATGCACTTCCTGTTCAACGTCTAGGCGCATGGGATACGAAGCATACGACAGATACGCCGCTGAATACGACGCCTGGTTCATCAAGAACGCCAACGTACTCGAAACCGAGGCCGCGCTGGTTGCCAGGACTCTCGAAAATGCGGGAAAGGTGCTTTCGATAGGCTGCGGCAGCGGTCTCTTCGAGATGATAATGAAGAAGCGCTACGGAATCAGCGTCAACTGTGGCATAGAGCCCTCGGTCAGCATGGCGGAGATCGCCGGAAAGAGGGGTATGGAGGTGACCATAGGCACCGCGGAGGAAGTCTGCGCCCCCGAACTCGAAGGAAGGTTCGACACCCTGCTCTTCAACGGCTGCCCCTGCTACATCAACGACCTGCAGAAAGCTTTCGACAACACCTCGCGCTTCCTGCGCAGCGGCGGCAGGGCCGTGGTCATCGACATCCCCAAGGAGAGTTCCTACGCTCTGCTCTACAATCTGGCCAAGACTCTCGGAACCTGGGACCATCCGATGCTGCAGGGCGTCTGCCCTCCCAACCCCTACCCCATAGAATTCGTGGCCATGGCCAACTGGAGGACCACTGAGGAGAAAGTGGAGTGCCTGCGCCGAAGCGGGTACTCGGATTTCCGCTTCATGCAGACTCTGACGCGCGTTCCGCTCCATTCCGACTCCTCGGTCGAAGAACCTTCCGAGGGCTGCGACAGGGGCAGTTACGTGGCGATAACGGCCACTTTCAACAGGTAAAACAAAGAAGCCGGAGAATTCTCCGGCTTCTTTGTTTTTCAGTCTTGTCCAGAACCCTAGAAGAACCTTGCGCGGTTGTCAACCACGTCGTCGTATTCCGACATCACTGAAAGGATGAGCTGCGACATGTACTGTGACTTCTGGGCGGCAAGATTCCTTGCGTCGGTCTCGGTGTAGAAGCTTCCGGTCTCCCTGTTGGAAACGTTCACCACATACACGCCCATGGTTCCGGGCACGGGGCCGAAGAGAGTTCCCTCAGGAGCGGCTGAAACAGCTCCGAGCAGGGCGGGATCCACGGTGGTGGAGCCGAGCGAAACGGCCTCGCTCCTGTCGACTTCAACACCGAGCACCTTGGCAGCGTCCTCTATGCTGCTGATTCCGCTGATCTTGCTCTTGACGTCGGAAAGGACCTTGTCCTGAATCTTGAGGGCGTAGAGCCTCTGCTCGATCAGGGAAGCCGCATCCTCGACGGGAGCGTAGCCCTCCTTGTTGATCTTGGTGACCGTGGCTATGAAGAAGTAGTTGTTGTTGACGGTTATGATCTCCGAAGCCTTGCCTTCCTTGGCGTCGAAAGCCCATCTGGTCACCTCCTTGGCATTGTCTATGGCGCCGTAGCTGGACGTGGCCTCGGTGATGGTCATGGGGTGAGAATATACCTTGGTGGAATCCACGGCCCTCAGATAGCCCTCATAGCTTCCGCCGGCGAGGGTGGCGAAGGTGTTCGCCTGGGCATAGTACTCATTGAAAGTGTCCCTGCTGGCAAGAGCGGTCTTCTCGAGAATGGCGACCTGCTTCTTGAGCACGGGCTCGGTCCTCTCGGTCACGAGAACCACATGGGTTCCATACTGGGTTTCAAGCACGAAAGGACGGCCTACACGGGCTTCGATCACTGACTCGAATCCGGGAATCATGTAAGTCTGGGTCATCCAGCCTATGCTTCCGAGCTCTCCGTCGGCGGCGCTTGACTGGTCAGCCGAGTAGGCTGCGGCGAGGTTGGAGAAGTTTCCTCCCCTGCTGATCACTCCGACGAGGCTGTCAGCCACGTGTGCGGCATCATCGCCCTGAAGCAGGATATGCTTGACGAACACGGAATCCGGAAGCATCTTGCTGTCCATCACGCGGGCGGCGAGGAAGGTGTTTCCTGACTTTATGACGGGGGTGACATCCTCCTTTCTGTTGAAGATGTACTCGTTGAGCTCGCCGTTGAGAGTGTTGAGGTCTCCGTTCTTGTACCAGTACTCCGAGAGGGACTCCTCCGAGTTCCTGAGCAGGAAGGCCCTCATGTTGTCGGTGGTCTGGAATTCCTCATAGGCTGCGTCCATCTCGTCGCTGGTGGCGAGCACGTCGGCCTCCGAAGGAACAACCTCGAACACTACATACTCTATCTCGCGGTTGGCGGTCTGCTTGAAGAACTTCTTGTGGCTGTTGTAGTAATCCTTGATTTCAGAGTCGCTGACGACTATGGTGCTGTCGGTGCCGATGGGATAGGAGACATAGCAATAGTCCACGTCGGCGGTGGTGTTGTTGAAATCGAGGTCGTCGGCGAGCTGGAGAGCGTTCTCATAGTTGCCGGCGTTGAACAGCGCGCTGTACTTCTGGTAGTACTGCTGGGTGTTGATGCTGTTCTGGAGATAGTTCCAGTAAGTGCGGAGCCTTCCGGTCTGGTCCTGGTTCACGTTTGCGATGAACGAGTTGAGCATGTCGAGGGAGAAGTTGCCGGATTCGTCGAAGAACACCGGATTCTGCGCCATCACGGGAGAGAGGGACTCGCCTGACACAAGGTCGACAAGCTCAGCCTCACCGACATGGATTCCCGCCGCCATGGCGTTGTCGATGAACATGTACTTGTCGACGAGCTCCTGCCATGCGGCGTCTCTGATCTGCTGCTGCATCTGCTCGGTCTGGGCGGAGCTGCCGGTCATGAGCTCGTTGATGGTCGTGTATTTGTCGACTTCCGACTGGAACTCGTTGTAGGATATCCTCTTTCCCGCTATCTTTCCGACATCATACTTCGATGACATCGAGTTGAGGGCGGACTCCAGAGTTCCGGGGTCGATGATGAACGAAAGAAGGGCCAGCGCGATTATCACGGAAATCACGATACCGAACTTCACGCGTATTTTCTCAAGTAACGCCATATCGTCAATAACTTTTTAAAATTTCAAACAAGACTGCGAATTTAATTATTTTTTCGGAAAAGGCCCAATAAAATTCACAGAATCAATGATTACGGCGGTGGTGTCCTGTTCAGCTACCACGTAACTGTCGAAGGGATTGTAAAGTCTTGCGTTCCTCACGCGGTCGTCCGAACGCATTCCGTATCCCTGGGTGAAACCGTCGGGAGAATACATCTTCACGTAACAGTCGGTGTAGACCTCCTCGTTGGTCCTGTCCCAGTAGATGGTGTCGGTCTCCATGGTCTCCTGCTTTATCACATTGTGCAAGATGACGTCGCCGAAAGCCTCCCAGAGCTCGTCCATCCTGGCCGGAGCCGGCGTTCTTTGGCGACACGTGACGCGCGTTGTCCGCGACTATTATCGACTCGAGAAGGCCGTCCTCGGTGTAGGCGAATACGGATATGCCGAGCGGGAAGAGGTCGTAGCTCTCGTCATCCCCTCGTAATGTTCCATCAGAGGGGCCTCGAGCCGCATGGCCACCTTTCCGTTCTCGGTCTGGACTGCAAACATGTTGTCTATTTTCTGCATGGGGGTTGTGGAGAGGTCAAGTTTCTCGGCCTCCCCTATACCCTTGTTGCAAGAAAGCAGAATACTGGCAGCCCTGGTGATGACTGCCAGTATTCTGAAGTATGGAGGAACTTCTCCAAATTACTTTGTGGTGCGGACGGTGGTGGTAGCCCTCATGCCGTTGCAGATAACGGTGTAGGACTGACCGTCGGTAAGGTCGTACATGAAGGCCTCGGCTGCTTCAGGGAAGTATACGCTGTACTGCCTGATGTAGTTGTTGGCCTCCTCCTCGAGTGAAGGATCGGCCTGCTTTGCCCTGTTCATGTAGTCGCATGCGACCCAGTAGGGTGCGCGCTTCTCGATCTCGTTGGTTCCGCATACGCTTGAACCCCAGATGTTGCCGATGAGGAACAGAGCCTTGCCCTTGAGCTCCTCTGAAGTCTCGGCGACGATGGTGGCAGCCTCGAAAGCCCTGGCGTTCTGTCCGTTCTTGTAGCAGAACACTGCGAGCTCATACTCCCACTCGGCGTCGGTGGCTGCGTCGGAATCCTCAGCCGCGATGGCTGACTCCATGTAGCGGATGGCCTCCTCGGTGTTGCCCCTGTCTCCGTGCAGCTTGAACAGATAGTATGCTGAAGTTGCGGAAGGATCGAGGTCGTTCATGGTGGTCACGGCGTTCAGGTAGAGGTCGTTGTCGGTGCAACCCTCGGTAAGTGCCATGGTCTGCACGATGTTGGTGGCAACCTCAAGGTCGTTGGGATTGGCCTCGAATCTCGGGGTGAAGAGTTCCAGGAGGTTCTCGCAGCTTGCAACCTTGCTGGCTGCGAACAGGCTTCCCATGTCGTTCTTGATGTTCTGGTTCTGCTCCTTCTCGTCATCGTCCTCAGCGGGCATGTCGTCGAGAAGCTCGGCGTTCCTCTGATAGGTGGCGATCACCTTCTCGGCGTCAAGAGAGCCTGCCTGGTAGAGGTTGATGGCGGCCTGCATGTCGAACAGAAGGATGTTGGGCCTGGTCTCTTCCTTGTTGCTCTCGATGATTCCCTCGAAGCCGTCGAACTGCTTCTGGAAGTCGTTTCTCGCGTAGTTGGCGAGGTCGATACCCTTGTTGTTACGGGCGGTCACGGCGTACTTGGGATAGTACTGGGCCCTGGTGTCGTGAAGGGTGAGAAGGGTGTCGACAAGAGCGTTCTTGTACTCGGGGTTGTTCTGGTTCTTCGCTATCAGCTGACGCATCAGCACCGCACCTTCGATCAGCATGTTCTGGCTGGCGGTGGCGGGGCAGATTTCATAGGCTTTCCTCCAGTTGGGAGTGGCTTCCTCATAAGCTTTCTGCTTGTAGTACTCCTTATAGTAGAGAGGTATTTCACGCATTCCGCACTGTCGGGACCGAATTTTCCCTGTGCGAAAACATCAGAACTGCCGATAAGAGCTGCGGCGAGCGTTGCGATTGCTAAGGTTAATTTTTCTCATATTTTTAAAATGGTTACTGATTATTCATACTGCGGTTTCTGGAACCAGATGTCAAATATATTAATTCCTATTGAAAAATTAACATATCTTTCGCGAGTTAAATTTCCGGTAAGTGACGCGCGCTGACCGAATTCCACTCGAACGACAGTCCGTTGTACCATCTGAACACGGGCAGAGTGGCTCCCAGGGTGATTCCCATCGAAGCTATCTGGTGCCCGCTGAGGGCGAAATATTCTTTTTGTAATATGCTCCGACACGATAGGCCACCCTGTTGAAGTAGTAGCGTATGTCGTTGATGTTGGGAATATACTCGAATCCGACCCTGTAGGCTTCGCTGACCGAGGTCGAGAAAGGAATCGAGCTGAGATTGTAGCCGCTGATGTTCTCCAGTCCTGAATTCCGCCAGTCGGATCTCGTGTAGTTGAACTCGACCATCCATTTGTTGGTCTTCTTCAGGGATATTCCGACCCCTATCTCACTGGCGAGGCTTGCATGCCTGGTCACGCCCATGGTGTCTATCCTGAAGCTTATCGTGTCGATCGAGGCCGTTCCCTCGGAATATCTGGAATCTTCGAAATATCCCCTGAGGTTAGCCCCGGTGGAATATGTGGCTCCGAGAGACGAGACTCACGTCGTTGCCGAAAGGCTGCTCGTACTGGAGTCCGAACTTTCCGCCTATTCCGTTGAGCTGAAGGACGTTGTTGTTGGATATCGACTGATAGGAAGAGTCTCCGAACTTGGTGACGTAGGATTTTGTAATCTTTCCGAAATAGTAGTCCATCTCGGCGCCTATGGAAATTCTCTTGAGGAAGGTAACTCCCGCCGCTGCGAACGCCTTGTAGACGCTGCCTATGCCTGTGGCTGCGCTGCCGACGTCTCCCACGCTGCCCACCAGCTCAGGGTCGGTGTAGATTTCGCTGAATTCGTAGCCTACGTCGCTGTAAGGCACTATTCCGAGCATCATCGCCGAGGCTCTCTGGATAGGGAAGGAGATGACCACGTCGTTGATGTTGAAGATATTGTTGGCCGAAATGGCGTCTCCCTGCCTGTATATCCTGTTGTTGACGTTGAGCGAGAAGCTCGACATGAACGACAAGCGAATCCCTGGCCGTCACGGCCGCGGGGTTCATTATGTTGAGATAGCGGTTGTTCCTTCCGGCTATTCCCACTCCTCCCATCGACTTGTTGTATGTGGAACCCTGCAGGGCGAGATCGCCCACGCCGAAGATGGTGTAGGGAGAATATCCGCCGTATGACTCCTGGGCGCCTGCGGTCATGATGCCGCCGAGCAACACCGCCAGGGCCGCAAAAATCCTATTCAATATTTTTCTTGACATATTCGTCAGTTATCAGGGCAAGGCCCATCAGTTCAAGATTACAAACCACAAAGATGGAGTTTTTCATCTTCTTGGCAAAATAAATGGCGTCACCGCCGGTAAATATCACGATATTCTCCGGTTTTTGACGAATGTAGCCTTCCGTTTCAAACATTATGCCCAAAATCACTCCCGTTTCTATCGACGAAACCACTGAATTGCCCTCCGGCAATATGCTTTCGGGAGTGTCCACCAGGGAAGGGCCTTGGAATAGCGGTTCAGCGCCTTGAAGCGCGTCCGGCAGCCGGGGGAGACGTTCCCTCCCATGTACCTTCCGTCGGAGTTCAGAAAATCCACGGTGAGAGTTGTTCCGAAATCGAATACGGTGCAGGGTTTGTTCTTGAACAGGAATCTCGCGGCAATCAGCCCCGCAGCCCTGTCGTACGATATTCCGGAAAATCGTATTTGAGAAGATAGTCCGTATGAGCCGTGTCGAGAATGATCAGATGGCCGCACTCCTTCCTGAGAATTTCTTCGTCGCGAGATGAAATCTCATAGACCGAAGCTATGGTCATCACTTCCGGCTTCTCCTTTTTCAGTCAGGGAGAGCAGATAGTCCAGCACTTTCTCCCCTGATAGCGGAAGGTCTTGCCAAGGGTTATCCCGTCGGTCCAGGCCGCTTTCAAGGCTGTGTTGCCAGTCAAAACCAGAAGATTTGCCATCAATCAGAAAGTTACAAGCTTACAAATTTAAGAAATTTTTATCTTAATCTGCTCAATATCCCGTACGCCTGTTTCAGCGAGACGACATTGCGGCTCAGTATCTTAAGTTTGTTCTCGTTCTGCTTGAGCTCTATGCTTCCCTGGCATGAGGCTATCTTTTCCATGACCGAAGCGAAGGTGTCGGACTTGTAGTAGGGCGACATAGGATTCGACACGAAGAAAGCTATAAGCAGCCCGTTCTTTATTATTATCTTCTCGAAGCCCATACGCGCTCCGGCATTCCTTATCTTCACCACGTAGAACAGGTTGTCCAGTTCTTCGGGAAGTTTTCCGAAACGGTCCGCCAGCCTTTTGGCGTAATTGTCGGTCTCCTTGTCCGAATTCATCGAATCGATAGCGCGGTAGATACGGATCTTCTCGGCGGTTATGTCTATGTAGTCGTCGGGAATCAGGGCAGGCTGGTCGGTCTCGACCGTGCAGTCGGTGACATATCTTCCTCTGTCGCTTCTCGGCACAGTTCCCGTCTCCACCCCGAGTTCCTCCATGGCTTCTGAAAGTATCTTCTGGTATGTTTCGAAGCCCATTTCGGTTATGAATCCGCTCTGCTCCGCACCCAGCAGATTGCCGGCGCCGCGTATGTCGAGATCCTGCATGGCTATGTTGAATCCGCTTCCGAGGTCCGAAAACTCCTCTATCGCCTTCAGCCTCCGGCGCGCCTCGTCGGTGATGCTGGCGAGAGGAGGCACTATAAGATAGCAGAACGCCTTCTTGTTGGACCTTCCGACCCTTCCTCTGAGCTGGTGAAGGTCGCTGAGCCCGAAATTCTGCGCCTGGTTTATTATTATGGTGTTGGCGTTGGGTATGTCAAGTCCGTTCTCTATCAGCGTGGTGCACAACATCATGTCGTAGTCGCCGCGCATGAAGTCGAGCATTATGTTCTCGAGATGGCGCGATTCCATCTGACCGTGGGCTATGCATATCTTCATGTCGGGCACGAGGCGGTGCAGTATCTCATAGATGGAATTAAGCTCCTCGACCCTGTTGTGCAGGAAGAACAGCTGTCCTCCGCGGTTGAGTTCGTAGTTTATTATGCCCTTTATCTCCTTCTCGTCGAAAAGTATGATTTCGGTCTGCACCGGAATACGGTTCGGCGGGGAGTGTTGATTATGCTGAGGCCCTCGCCCCGAGAAGGGAGAACTGCAGGGTGCGGGGGATTGGGGTGGCGGTCAGCGTGAGAGTGTCCACCGAGGCCTTGAGAGCCCGCAGCTTCTCCTTGGCGCTCACTCCGAACTTCTGCTCCTCGTCTATTATGAGCAGCCCCAGATCCTTGAATCCGAAGTCCTTTTCCGAGTATCTTGTGGGTGCCTATGAGCACGTCGATCTCCCCCGCTCTTCAGTCTCTCCTTTATCTGGCTGACCTCCTTCGCAGTGCGCAGGCGGCTCACATAGTCGATGTTGCACGGCAGGTTCTGGAGTCTCATCTTGAACGTATTATAGTGCTGCAGGGCAAGTATGGTGGTAGGGACCAGAACCGCCACCTGCTTGCTGTCCGCAACGGCCTTGAATGCCGCCCTTATCGCTATCTCAGTCTTTCCGAAACCCACGTCGCCGCACACCAGACGGTCCATGGGGCAGTCGTCCTCCATGTCGCGCTTGACCGCTATGGTAGCGCTTTCCTGATCCGGAGTGTCTTCATACATGAACGAAGATTCAAGCTCCTCCTGCAGGAACGTATCGGCCGAAAACGCGAATCCTTTGGAAGCACGGCGCTTGGCATACAGCTGTATGAGTTCCTTGGCTATGTCCTTGACCTTCGACTTGGCGTTGGACTTGAGCGTGCTCCAAGTCTTGGAACCCAGTTTGTTGATGCGGGGAGGTTCGCCGTCTTTCGAGCGGAAACGTGAAATCTTGTTCAGAGCGTGTACCGAAACGAAGACCACGTCGCCGTCCTTATAGGTTATCTTCACGACCTCGTGCATCCTGCCTTTGTCGTCGCGCATTCTCACGAGACCTCCGAAGATTCCCACTCCGTGGTCTATGTGGACCACATAGTCGCCTATATTGAACGAATTGAGGTCGTTGATGGTCAGCTGCTCGCTCTTCTCGACAGAGCGGCGTATGCTGACCCTCTGGAAACGGTCGAAAATCTCATGGTCGGAATAGCAGCATACCTTGTTCTCCCGAATCCACGAACCCCTGGTGTATGGTCTTTCCCGCCACGAAGTCGGGGATGAGGCCTCCGTTCTGGGAAAGAATGGACTTTATCCTATCGAGCTGGGAGGTCTTGTCGCCGTAGATAAGGACCTTGTACCCGTTTTCCAGCCTGTTTCTTATATCTTCCGTGAGAAGTTCGAAATTCTTGTTGAACGAAGGCTGGGGGATATTCCGAACTTTATTTCGTCGTCGGTGCTGACAGAGAGGGAGTGTCAATGAACACCGCGCGGAACTTCTCGGCGAGAGAAAAGAAATCACGCTCCCTGTACATGTCGGACGAATCCAGCCACAGCATGGCCGATTCCGGCAGCAGGTCGAATATGCTGGCCTCGGAGCTTTCTCCCGACGACATGATGTCGGAGATGACCTCCATCTCCTTTTCTTCCGACACCGAAAGCTGAGTGTTGCAGTCGAAGATGTTGATTTTCTCCACCTCGTTGCCCCAGAAGGAGATTCGGTAGGGGTAATTCCAGGAATATGAGAATATGTCCACTATGGAGCCTCGTATGGCATACTGGCCGGGAGCAGACACGAAGTCGACCTTTTCAAAGCCGTTGCGAGAAAGAATCTCCACTATGCTGTCGTGGGATATCTCCTGACCGGCCTTTATCTTCAGCACGGAATCCTTTATCGACCTGGCGCTTGGCACCCTCTCCTCGAGAGCCTCGGGATAGGACACCACCAGTTTCAGTTCATCTTTCTTCCACGACATCACCGCGCCTATAGCGGCCGTTCTCTGTACTGCGAGGGACGACTTGTAGTTGCTCCTCTCCACGTTCTTTCCTGATTCGGGGAGAAAGAACACCTTGTCGCCTTCTATGAGATTATAGAGGTCCGAGGTGCAGTACTCGGCTGTCTCCTTGTCGGGAAGAACTACGAGATGCAGCCCCTGGCGGCAGTCTGGCTGAGAACAAACCATTTCGCCGACAGGAAAAGCCCGCGGCAGTACACCCTGTCGCATCCGGAACTCAACTTGTCACCAAGTATCCTGCAAGATTCAGAACTTATCAACATTCTGCCTCGAATTTCTGTTGAAACGCTGTTGAAAACATGTTAAAAAGACCGGCCGGAAAAGTTCATAAATATTTCCCTGAAGTTATCAACAACGCTTTCATCATCCGATCAACAATGTTTTCAACAATTGACTTTCCACCCAACAATCTAACTGTCAAACCGTTCAGTCAATTATCAACATTTCAACAAGTGTATCATAAATAACAACTTATAAAAATAAAAGAACTATATTTGTAATCTGATTGTCGAAGGCGCGTATGACAGACTTCAATCCTCATAACACAAACGAGGGCAAAGATAAGGATTTGGACGGAATAATCCGGCCACGTGAACTCGAAGATTTCACAGGCCAGAGAGAAATCGTGTCCAATCTGAAAATCTATGTGCAGGCTGCCAAGATGCGCGGGGGAGGCCCTGGACCACACCCTGTTCCACGGACCTCCGGGATTGGGAAAGACGACTCTCGCCCACATCATCGCAAACGAGATGGGGTGAACATAAAGATAACATCCGGTCCGGTGCTTGACCGTCCCGGAGACCTTGCCGGGCTGCTGACATCGCTCGAGACCGGCGACGTGCTGTTCATTGACGAGATTCACCGTCTGTCGCCCGAAGTGGAGGAATACCTTTATTCTGCCATGGAGGACTACGTGATAGACATCATGATAGACAAGGGGCCGGGCGCGAGGTCGGTGAGGATCTCCCTGAACCCCTTCACGCTGGTAGGCGCCACCACCCGTTCAGGGTCTGCTTACCGCTCCGCTCAGGGCACGCTTCGGCATCAACTGCGCGCTTGAATACTACGATGCCGCTGACCTGGTGCGCATCGTCAGGCGCAGCGCGGGCATACTGAAGGTGGAGATAGACGACGCCGCGGCCCACGAGATAGCCATGCGCAGCCGCGGCACCCCGAGAATAGCGAACTCCCTGCTCAAGAGGGTTAGGGACTTCGCCCAGGTCAAGGGAGACGGCCGCATTGACCTGAAGATAGCCAGATACGCGCTCGACAAGCTCAAGATCGACACCAGAGGGCTTGATTCGATCGACAACAAGATACTGAAGACCATAATAATGACCTTCAAGGGCGGCCCCGTCGGAGCCAACACCATCGCCACCGCGATAGGGGAGGACCAGGGCACTTACGAGGAAGTCTACGAACCTTTCCTCATAAAGGAGGGCTTCATCGTAAGGACCCAGCGCGGAAGGATTGCGACCGACCTGTCCTACAGCCATCTTGGACTGGAGCCGGCCGCCGGCAGAGGAGAAGCGACACTATTTTAAAAACAGATAACAATATTGCAATGTCTGACAAGTTAATTTCAAAAATCCCGGAAGGACCGCTTGAGCAAAAATGGACCAAGCGCAAGGCTGAAATCCATCTCGTGAGTCCCAACAACAAGAGAAAGCTTGAAATCATTGTAGTTGGTACAGGCCTCGGAGGAGCATCCGCAGCTGCATCCCTCGGTGAACTCGGCTACAACGTAAAGATCTTCTGCATCAGCGACTCGCCTCGCCGTGCTCACTCCATTGCAGCCCAGGGAGGTATCAATGCAGCCAAGAACTACCAGAACGACAACGACTCAGTCTACCGTCTGTTCTACGACACCATCAAGGGAGGTGACTACCGCGCCCGCGAAGCGAACGTCTATCGTCTCGCCGAGGTCAGCGCTTCCATCATCGACCAGTGTGTCGCTCAGGGAATTCCTTTCGCGCGTGAATACGGCGGATACCTCGCCAACCGTTCATTCGGAGGCGTGCAGGTAAGCCGTACCTTCTATGCACGCGGACAAACCGGGCAGCAGCTCCTTCTCGGCGCATACGCCGCTCTCAACAAGGAGATAGCCAACGGCACCGTCAAGTCCTATCCCCGCCACGAGATGCTCGACCTCGTGATAGTCAACGGTCAGGCAAAGGGTATCATCACCCGCAATCTCGTTACCGGACAGCTTGAAAGATTCGGAGCCCACGCTGTCGTGATCGCCACCGGAGGCTACGGAAACACCTATTTCCTCTCCACCAACGCGATGAACAGCAACGGTTCCGCAGCTCTGCAGTGATACAAGAAGGGAGCATACTTCGCCAACCCCTGCTTCGCACAGATCCACCCCACCTGCATCCCCGTACACGGTGACCAGCAGTGCAAGCTCACCCTCATGAGCGAGTCTCTGCGCAACGACGGACGCATCTGGGTGCCCAAGAAGAAGGAGGATGTGGAGAAGCTGCGCAAGCATCAGATAAAGGCTTCCCAGATTCCCGAGGAGGACCGCGACTACTATCTCGAGCGCCGCTATCCTGCATTCGGTAACCTCGTGCCCCGCGACGTGGCTTCCCGTGCCGCCAAGGAGCGCTGCGACGCAGGTTTCGGCGTGAACGAGACCGGAAAGGCCGTGTTCCTCGACTTCGCCGACGCTATCAGCCGTCTCGGACACAAGAGGGTGGCCGAGCGCTATGGCAACCTGTTCGACATGTACGAGAAGATCACCGCTTCATCTCCCTGGGAGGAACCTATGATGATCTATCCCGCCATCCACTACACCATGGGAGGCATCTGGGTCGACTACAACCTCATGACCACCATCCCCGGTCTGTATGCGATAGGTGAGGCCAACTTCTCCGACCACGGCGGAAACCGCCTCGGAGCTTCAGCCCTGATGCAGGGTCTGGCCGACGGATATTTCATCCTGCCCATCACCATCGGCGACTACCTCTCAAAGAAGTTCGCGGAGCCCAAGACCGACGTGAACACCAAGGAGTTCGACGATGCCGAGAAGGCTGTTCAGGCCCGTATCGACAGGCTTTTCGCAATCAACGGCAAGAAGACTGTCGACTCCATCCACAAGCAGCTCGGACACATCATGTGGGAGTATGTGGGAATGGCTCGCGAAGAGGCAGGTCTCAAGAAGGCTATCAAGGAGATTCAGGCTCTTAAGGAGGACTTCTACAAGAACGTGAAGGTTCCCGGAACCCAGTATGAGTTCAATCAGGAGCTTGAGAAGGCGCTGAGGCTTGAGGACTTCTTCGAAATCGGAGAGCTCATGGCACGCGACGCCCTTCACCGTGAGGAGTCCTGCGGCGGACATTTCCGCGTGGAGAGCCAGACCGAGGAGGGCGAGGCCAAGCGCGACGACAAGAACTTCATGTATGTAGCAGCCTGGGAGTACAAAGGGAGAAGGCAAGGAGCCTGAACTCCACAAGGAACCTCTCAAGTATGAATTCATTAAGGTTGCCACCAGAAACTACAAAGACTAAGTCCGATGGAATTCAATTTGAAAATATGGCGTCAGAAGAACGCCAAGGCCAGGGCCATTTTGAAACCTATCATATTTCCGGAATAGAGGAGGACGCGTCCTTCCTGGAGATGCTCGATATTCTCAACGAGCAGCTGATCACGCAAAGGTTGCGACCCCGTGGCTGTGGACCGCGGATGCGAAAGCAGCGGCCCCGTGTCTTTCGACCATGACTGCCGCGAGGGTATCTGCGGAGCCTGCTCGCTCTACATCGACGGCCGCGCCCATGGTCCCGACGACCATGTGACCACCTGCCAGCTCTTCATGAGGCATTTCAAGGACGGAGCGACCATCACCGTGGAGCCTTGGAGGAGCGCCGCCTTTCCCGTGATCAAGGATCTCGTGGTCGACCGCAGGGCTTTCGACAAGATTCTGCAGGCCGGAGGATTCATTTCGGTTCGCACCGGTTCAGCCCAGGACGCCAACAACATCCTCATACCTCACGACAAGGCTGAGGAGAGCATGGATGCGGCAGCCTGCGTGGGGTGCGGTGCATGTGTAGCTACATGTAAAAACGGTTCTGCAATGCTTTTCGTTGCTGCAAGGGTAAGTTCACTCGCTCTGCTTCCTCAGGGACGTCCTGAGGCTGCCAAGAGGCCCGTGCGATGGTCGCCAAGATGGACGAACTCGGCTTCGGCAACTGCACCAACACCCGTGCATGCGAGTTGGAGTGCCCCAAGGGCATCACCGTGGCCCACATCGCCCGTCTGAACCGGGAGTTCCTCTCGGCGAAGTTCTCTGAATAGTCGACTTTGCTGACATAAAAGAAGGCGGACTTTTTCGGGTCCGCCTTCTTTTTTTCATATTCTCGCCTTCTCCGAGATATGGATGATCAGCGAAATCATATAGATGATCATCCCGTATGCTGTCGGAATCAGGGTTACCTTGAACCCTCCGCACAGCACTGCGGTGCTTATTTCGCCTACCTGCTGAACGGCGTCCAGCATCTGCATTACACCGAGCATGCTGGAGAAGATTCCGAATACAAGGGCACATGCGCCGATTTCCTTGACCCAGCGCGGGGCCTTCCACGCTGCGAAGAATATCGCCACCAGGATAACCGTGAGTATGGCCATGAAAACAGGGCCTCCCGCAATGAAGATTTTGAACATAATTCAGAATATTTTGGTTTGACTTGTGTCAGGCAAGGTATATATATCTTTTTCCTTACAGACAATGTAGAATCCCCATTCTCCCGTACGAAACCTCTTTTACGCCTTTTAGCTCTGCCGAATACGGAGGATATTGACTAATTTTACGACATGAGAAAGCCAATCATGGCGGCGTACTGGGTCGCCGCGCTGTTCATGATATCAGCCGTGGTCAGAAGTCTCGGCTACACTTTCGTCGAGTCGCTGTTCATGGCCAGTTTCTTTCTTCCGGGAATGTTCCTTGCCCTGTATCTGCATCACAGACTTACACTTGACTCATCCCGGAAGCCGCTGGACATTGTATATGTAGCCCTGGCGGTCATAGTGCTTGAGATTCTGCTCACGATATCAGCTCATTCCGTGGTACTTTGGATGAGAGGCGCGTTTCAGGATCTGGAGCGTTGGTCGGACATGCCTGACATCCTCGCAAATCCGTTCTTCATAGTTATATTGGATACCTTTTTCATATTGATCAACGGTTTCCTCTGGTCCTGGCTCGGAAATAAGTTCCCTGATAAGGATAAGTCAGTCACTTTCTTTTCCGACAGGTCCGAAGTCAAGGTGAATGTCGCCGATATTCTTTACGTCGAATCCAACGACACCGTGACCAATGTGGTTCTTGCAGACGGGAGGAGATTCCGGAACAAGACTTCAATATCCCGGTGGGAGGATATTTTGGGTGAGCCTTATATACGCGTACACAGGTCCTATCTGGTCAGAAAGGACGCGATAGACGAGGTTACGTCCGACAGCGTGAAACTGGGGCAGTTGAGTCTGCCCCTGTCACGCAGCCATAGAGAGAATGTAAGGACTTTCTACCAGAGGAAGTTGTTGAAGGGATAGCGGCCGGCATGTATTTCGGCGACCATCTTGTAGAGGTCGTCCTTGAGCTTGTCTATTCCCTTCTTCTCGGTGGCGGAGATGAAGATGCAGGGAATTTTCTTCTCCCTCATCCATTTGTCCTTCACCTCTTCCAGACTGAAGTTCTTCTCAGTCCTCGGATTCATCGAGAATTCATCATAAGGTTCCGGCTTGTAGGCGTCAATCTTATTGAATATCACGTAAGTAGGCTTGTCGGAGGCTGAAATGTCCTTGAGGGTCTTGTCCACAACCTCCATCTGCTCCTCGTAGTCGGGATGGGAGATGTCCACCACATGCAGCAGGATGTCGGCCTCGCGCACCTCGTCCAGGGTGCTTTTGAAGGCCTCTATGAGCTGTGTAGGCAGTTTTCTGATAAATCCCACCGTGTCGCTCAGCAGGAACGGCACGTTGCCGAGAACGACCTTTCTGACGGTAGTGTCGAGCGTGGCGAAGAGCTTGTTTTCGGCGAACACTTCCGACTTCGACAGAAGGTTCATCAGCGTGGACTTTCCTACGTTGGTGTAGCCTACGAGCGAGAGCCTGACCAGACCGCCTCTGTTTCTCTCTGAGTGGCCATCTGCCTGTCGATTCTCTTGAGTTCCTCTTTGAGTCTGGATATTCTTTCCCTGACTATGCGGCGGTCCACCTCGATCTGGGTTTCACCCATTCCTCCGCGCGTACCTACGCCGCCGCGTTGCCTTTCGAGATGGGTCCACATGCCTGCGAGGCGGGGGAGCATGTAGTTGTACCTGGCAAGCTCCACCTGGGTCTTGGCATAGGCGGTCTTTGCCCTCTGCGAGAATATTTCCAGAATGAGGCTTGTCCTGTCTATGACGGAAGAGCATTTGATCACCTTTTCTATGTTGCGCTGCTGCATTCCGGTGAGCTCGTCATCGAATATGACATAGTTTATCTCATTTTCCTCGCAGTAGGAGGCTATTTCCTCGAGTTTTCCGCTGCGGATGTATGTTGCCTTTTCGGGTTTGTCGACTCTCTGCACGAACTTCCTGTCCCCGACGGCGCCGGCAGTTTCTGCAAGAAACTCCAGCTCATCGAGGTATTCCATTATCTTGCGCTCGTCGTCTTCAGGTCTGATTATTCCGACGAACACGGCTTTTTCTACCTTTTTGTTTTCCATAAATTCTTCTTGTTACGGTTTGTCTCTGTCGATTTGAAGTTTTTCACGAAGCAGTATTCTATTCTACATTTGTTTGAAAATTTGAAGTTCATCCAGTCAAAAAAAGGCCATCCGACGCGGACGGCCTTTCTTTTATATCGAAGATTGATTTTATCTCAGCTGGAAGATCACAGGGAAGGTGTAGGTAACCTTCACTGCGCGGTCTCTCTGGCGGCCCGGCTCCCACTTGGGTGAGCTGGATACCACTCGGATAGCCTCAGCGTCGAGAGAGGGGTCAACTCCACGGAGAACCTTCACGTTGGAAACGGATCCGTCGGGACTACGGTGAACTCAAGCATCACACGTCCTGACACACCGTTCTCCTTTGCGATTTCAGGATACTGGAGGTGCTGTGCAACCCATTTTGAGAAGTTGTTCGCGTCACCGCCCTGGAAGGTAGGCTTAACCTCAACGAGCTGGAAAGGAATCGCTTCCTCTTCAACGACCTCCTCTTCAACTTCCTCTACATAGTCCATGATCTCAACTCCGACATTTGCGTCATACTCGAGATTGATGAAGCTGTCTTCGATCTGGATGTCGTCGTCGACGATTTCGATCTGGTCTGAAAGTACGGGGATCTTGGGAACTTCCGGGGAGGAGGAGTGGTTTCCTGCTGTGTGATGGGGATGATCTCCTCCTCGATGATTTCAACTGTGTCTGCGACAAGAGTTGCCTCTTTCTTTTCTTTGCTTGTCCACTCGAAGCCTACGAGGAGCAGGCCGAGTGAAATGCAAAGTCCAATCTCCACGAAGAGCATTCTTCTGTTTCTAAGATCGGCTTTAGGTGATTTTTTGACTTCCATATTTGGTTATTTTATATATTCTTCCGACTTCCAAAGATAGAAATATTTAATTTCAAATCCAATATTTTAGTAGATTTGTCAAAAATTTATCGATGATCAGATACTTTACTGAAGATATTGACTTTGCTTTCAAGGGCAAGTCGGTACACAGCGCCTGGCTCAAGGCGGTCGCCGAGGAGGAGGGCAGACGTCCCGGACAGATTTCCGTGATATTCTGTCGGACCCCTATCTGCTTGAAATCAACCGCAAATATCTCGGACACGACTATTATACAGATATCATAACCTTTGATTATTCCGAAGGCGACACCATTTCGGGAGACCTCTTCATCAGCGTCGACACCGTGAGGAGCAACGCTGAATTTTATTTGGCCGACTTCAACGACGAGCTCGACAGGGAGATTGTCCATGGGGTCTTGCACCTGATAGGTTATGACGACCACACCGATGAGCAGTCTGCCGAGATGAGAGCCAGGGAGAACCATTATCTCGAGCGTCGTCCTGAATTTTTCAAATGAACGGAGAGTACGACATAATAGTGGTCGGAGGCGGCCATGCCGGCTGTGAAGCTGCGATGGCGGCTTCCAATCTCGGTTCTTCGGTCCTTCTGATATCGATGGACATGCTCGGCTTCGCGAGAATGTCGTGCAATCCTGCTGTCGGCGGAATTGCCAAAGGCCAGATTGTCAGAGAGATAGATGCGCTCGGGGGTTATACAGGACTGGTGACTGACAGCTGCACTCTCCAGTTCCGCATGCTCAACAAGTCCAAGGGGCCGGCCATGTGGAGCCCCGCGCGCCCAGTGTGATAAAATAGAGTTTTTCGCTGAAATGGCGTAAGATTCTTGAAAGTAATTGTAAATTAGATATTTACGCGGATTCTGCAATCTCTTTTCTCTTTGAGAATTCAAAAATCTGCGGAGTTCGTACACTCACAGGGGCAATTTTCAAGTCTCGCGCGGTTATTCTGACAGCCGGAACCTTCCTTTCAGGCTCGCTTTTCATCGGAAGACACAAGATGGAGGGAGGCCGTCTCGGAGAGCAGGCTTCATACGGACTGACCGAACAGCTTGAGGACCTCGGTGTCAAGTCCGGAAGAATGAAGACCGGCACTCCGCCGAGAATAGACATTTCTTCTGTCGACGTCTCCGTTTTCCCTCTGCAGTACGGTGATGAGAATCCGCAGAGATTCTCCTTTCTGCCCGTCCCTTCTTCGGTTCAGGAGAGCGGTGAGCAGATGCCCTGCTATATCCTCCATACCAACTCCCGGGTTCACGACATTCTCCGCACCGGATTTTCGGAATCGCCTTTGTTCACGGGGATGATTCATGGAATAGGTCCGAGATATTGTCCGAGCATAGAGGACAAGCTTCGTGTCTTTCCGGACAACGATGCGCATCAGCTATTTCTTGAACCGGAAGGCAGGAATACCAATGAGTATTATCTCCAGGGCTTTTCTTCTTCCCTGCCTCTCGATGTCCAACTCGAAGCCCTTCATGCGATTCGAGGACTGGAGAATGTCAGGATATTCCGTCCGGCGTATGCGGTGGAATACGACTATTTCGATCCAACCCAGCTCAAGCCGACGCTCGAACTCAAGAACTTGGAGAACCTTTATTTTGCCGGGCAGGTGAATGGAACCACGGGATATGAGGAGGCGGCAGCCCAGGGGAATAATGGCGGGTATCAATGCGCACCTCAAATTGAATGAAAAGGAGCCTTTCATTCTCGGCCGTGACCAGTCTTACATAGGCGTGTTGATTGACGACCTGGTGACCAAAGGAGTGGACGAGCCCTACAGGATGTTTACCTCGAGGGCTGAATACAGGATACTTCTTAGGCAGGACAATGCCGACTGGCGTCTTACAGGTCTGTCCCATTCGATAGGCCTTGCCGACGAGTTGCGCTATTCCACGATGATGAGGAAATATGAGAGTGTCCGTGAATTGGGGGAGTATTGTGAATCGAAGTTGATAACTGCGGCCAAGGCTAATCCTTATTTGCAGTCTGTTGGTTCTTCTGAAATTTCCGAATCAAAGAAGATAGCGGATTTGGTGACTCGTCCTGAAACGAATCTTGAAGATATTCTGAAAATCGTTCCACGTGGAACATATTCTAAGGAGGTGATGGAGAGTGTGGAGATATCCATCAGGTACAAAGGTTATATCGACAGGGAATTGAAGATGGCTGAGAAACTCCACAGGCTCGAAAAATTGGTCATCCCGGAGAATTTCGATTTCGACAAGGTCTCTGGCCTGACGATAGAGTGTAGGCAGAAACTGAAAAAATATAATCCGAGAACGATTGCCCAGGCTTCAAGAATCTCTGGTGTGTCGCCCTCGGATATATCCGTCCTTCTGGTTTATTTCGGGAGGTGAGACTACAGCATTTTCAGTGCTGCCTTGATGATGTCCTCGACCTTTGCGTCGGGCGTCTGTTTCAGTATCGTCTGGATGGCCTTGGAAATATTGGGCTTTGCGAATCCGAGGTTCTGCAGGGCTGTTGCGGCTTCTTCGGCATCGGCGTTGGTCTGTGCCTTGAGTATTGCGTCGAAGTTGCTTCCTTCGCCTTTCACTATCTTGTCCTTTAGTTCGAGAATCAGCCGCTGTGCGCTTTTCAGGCCTATTCGTTGAGCTTTTATTGATTTCAGTCGGGCGACGTTTTCCGACAGAATTGTGTTCTGCAGTTCTTCCTGAAATCGGCAGTAAGAACCACCGCACAACCCGTACGGAAATCCGCTTCGGAGGTTCCGCTCCGCTTCATCGATGCCCTTCGCTCCGTTCCGGGCATCGTCCGCTCACAGCCGCGGACGGCTAGCCTCCTCAGCGGAAATTCCGTACTGCTGCTGTCTTCGAATCAGGCCGGGCGACTCTGCCGCGGCAGCTTTCTGTGTTTCAAAGATTCTGCGCCTGGCGGGCGCGAGGAGAGCCCTCCGCGAAGCTCCCCGCAGCGCGTGCCCGGCACCCAAGCAGCAGATCCTGCGTCAACTTGCAAATCTGCACGTGTGTCCCTCAATGGCCTTTTCCGGAGTCCGATTAATTCGTGGATACTCATGCGCCCAAGGGTTCAGCAGGAGCCAGGTCTACTGAAATCCCAGGAACCTGGCCACCCGAAATCCGGTAGACCGGACCAGTGCGACATCCATCCGTTCTCGCAAGGGGCAGCCCTTTTGAGTCAGGTGTTTTTCATAAGTAGACAGTTGCTGCTACAACGGCAATGGCTCATTACAGCTGAAGAAGTCGTGTGACGTAGGAGCAGCATGTTTTGGAAAAACGGTCCTGCAGGCACCTGTAAGGCTGTTTTTTGATGAACCTATTGCTCCTAAGTCGGCCAAATTGCAGAGACGTGTGAGCATTGCATTTTTGTAATGGATTCATAATCAAATACTCCTGTCAATGCTGCGCTCCTACCTATGCTGCAATTACTTTGCTTTGAAAGATGTCCTGTTTCAGCAGATTTGCAATCTGGCTGCCCGGCTCCGCCGGGACTACTGAATGTCAACTTTCCATCAGCTGACGGCGGGCACCATAGCGCGTGGCGCCTTTGTGAAAATCACCTGCGCGCTTGATGTGCCCTGCAGGTGTCCGGAACGACGGTCGGGCGGCGAGGTGTAAGGAAAATGGTCACACCTGCGCGGGGAATATGCCTTAGAACGGCTTGCAGATCTATTCTGTGGCGCAGGAGAATTGCAAATCCGTTTCAATGGCAAGCCATGATTGAATATCCGGGCGGACATAAGGCCGAGCTCGGCAGCGGCGGTCAACAGGTTGCAAATCCATCGCTTCTGCTGCTTTCCGGTCGCAGGCGGAGTCGGCCTATCGGCAGTATAGGGTTGTGCGGTGGCTCTTACTGCCGGAAGGCGAGCTCTGTCTGCGACCGGCAGCCACGCTGGATTACAAATCCACCGCAACAGAAAATCTGCCTGAGCGGTAAGCAGTTTTATCCTTTGAAAGGCACGTAATTGCGTGAAAAATGTTAAATTCGCAGTTCTGCAATTTTGATTATGGACGTACAGGAACTCAGGAAGGAATTCACCCAGCTCGGCGAAAAGGTCTACGGCAGGCCACTCGTCTACCTCGACAATGCCGCGACCTCGCTGAGGCCGCGAAGTGTCGTCAGGAAATGGGTCGAACTCTCGGAGAGATACAGCGCCAACATCCACAGGGCGGTGCACCATATATCTTCCGTAGCTACGGAGGAGTATGAACGTGCGCGCGAGACGGTGGCGGCTTACCTGAACGTGAGCCCCGGGGAAATAGTTTTCACTTCCGGTACCACCGCGTCCGTCAATCTCGTCGCTTTCAGCTTCGGTGAAGCGTTCGTCGGGGAAGGCGACGAGATTATAGTCAGCGAGAGCGAGCATCATTCCGACCTCGTACCCTGGCAGATGATGTGCGAAAGGAAGCGCGCCGTCCTGAAAGTCCTTGAAGTGGACGAAGAAGGCAGGCTGCGTATTGACGAACTCGGCTCCATGATCAGCCGAAGGACGAAGCTCGTCTGCGTGACGCATGTCTCGAATGTCCTCGGGCTCGTGAATCCATAAAGGAGATAGCGGAAATCTGCCATTCTCACACGGCTGCCGCCTGCTCGTTGACGGAGCCCAGGGAGCAGTTCACAAGCACCCCGACCTCAGAGACCTCGACTGCGACTTCTACGCCTTCTCCGGACATAAGATGTACGCAGCCCCGGGAACGGGCGTTCTCTACGGGAAGAAGGAGCTGCTCGACGCGATGCCCCCGTATATGGGCGGGGGAGAGATGGTAGGCAACGTGAAGTGGAGCGGAACCACCTACGCACCAGTGCCGCTGAAGTTCGAAGCCGGCACGCAGAACTTCGCCGGGGCGCCTACCATGGTGCCGGCGATCAGGATGCTGGAATTGATGGAAGACGCTGAAATAGAGCGAAATAGCGATAAAATTACGGAATATCTGCTGGAAGAGTTGCCGAAAATCCCCGGACTGCGGCTGTACGGTATCCCTGGAGAGGCTTGCGGGCAGGACTTCCGCAAGGTCCCCCTCTTTTCGTTCTCCGTGGAACACTGCCACCACGAAGACCTCGCCCTGATACTCGACAAGATGGGCATAGCCCTGCGTTCGGGACAGATGTGCGCGGAGCCGCTGATGGACAGATACGGAGTCACCGGAATGCTCAGGGCCTCGTTCGCCCCCTACAACACCATGGCGGAGGCCGTGTATTTCCTGGACTCGCTCAAGAAAG
>VOFD01000318.1_pt1 | contig 28000 bp, 33 predicted proteins | sample 5384101 | NCBI WGS metagenome assembly VOFD01 (sample SAMN12384723, study PRJNA508395) | human gut metagenome | isolation source: healthy gut C | host: Homo sapiens
AAAGGTGATAAGATTATCTACTTCCCGGTTCCTACCGATCCGGAATATAAGGTATGGTCTGCTTCAGATAAAGATAAGGTAAGATACAAGGTCTTTAATTTCCCGGCTGGCGACGCGAGCGATATGTCCGATGACGATTATTATAAGTATGCTTATCAGACGACAAATTCAACATCTCGTACTTTCCTTCCTATTTGGAAATTCAAAGATGGAAATACAGAGTTTAAAGAGGATGAATCGGGGTCCGGCACACGTGATATTTATCTGTTCCGTCTGGCAGAAACCTGTCTGATAGCAGCAGAAGCGGCAGTTATGAATAATGATAATGACAATGCGATCAAATATATTAATTATGTTGCTTCACGTGCGGCCAAGAATGCTCCGGTTGCAGGTCTTACAGGCTATAGCGGGACTGTAACATTAGATGATATACTTGATGAGAGGGCGAAGGAATTATTAGGCGAAGGATTACGTTGGAATGATTTGCAGCGTATTCGTAAATTGGCAGAACGTGTGTTGAAATATAACTGGGATGTATCTAATATTCATGGTGGTACAATCAAGACTACTCTGACAGAAGAGTCTTTTAAGAATAAATTTATTCTGCGCCCTATTCCTTTGCAATGGTTAAATTCTTTATCCAATGGAAGTGAATTGGGAAATAATCCCGGTTGGTAACCGAATGTTGAATTTTAAAACGAAAATTATATGAAACTAAGATATATTTTACCGATACTATTTTTATTGTTTGCTTTTGTTTCATGTCAGGAAGATAATACGCCTCCACCGGCTAATCCGAATCCGAATTATACGGAAACGGGCCCTTCTATGGACTTTGTCCACCCGGGAATCCTGCATACGACAAGTAGCTTGAACCGGATGAAAAACTTTGTGATGGGCAATGTTTCTCCGGCTATAGACTGCTATAGGAAACTTGAATCAAACCGTTTGGCTTCTTCCAGCTATGCAATACAAGGTCCTTTTCACTGTCATTGCACGTGATGGAATTAATGCAAGTACTAAAAACGCCTAGTGAAGAAGATCATAAGGCAGCCTATTTGAATGCGGTTATGTGGTGCTTGACAGGGAACGAAGCACATGCAAAGAAAACGATAGAGATATTGAATGCCTACGCCGGGACATTGCGTGAGATAGGTCCTGATGCCAATGACGACCCTTTATGCGCTTCTTTGCAAGGATTTCTTTTTTAGTAAATGCAGCCGAACTGATTCGATATACCTATGAACCTGTATCTCAAACGGATATTGATGCTTGGGAGAAGATGTTCCGTAATGTATTTATTCCGGTTTTGAGGGAGTTTTTTGCCAAACCGGCTTATACGAATGGCAACTGGGGTACTGCTGCTATCAAAGCTTTTATGGGATTCGGTGTTTTCTTGGATGATGAAAGTTTATATAATGAAGCTGTTGACTTTTTCTATAATGGTAATGACAATGGTAGTTTGACAAACTATATCAGTGAAACCGGACAGTGTCAGGAGAGCGGACGTGACCAGAATCATACGATGTTAGGATTGGGACATTTGGCGGAAGCGTGTGAAATTGCTTATAATCAGAAAAACGAAACGCTCTATAGCGCCTCGGAAAATAGATTGTTGACGGGTTATGAATATACAGCTAAATATAATCTCGGATATAATGATGTTCCTTTTGTCACCTGGCAGGATGTTACCGGACGATATTCAAACTGGACGGTCATCTCTACGGCAGACAGAGGTAGCTTCCGTCCCGTGTTTGAGATAGCCTACAATCATTATGTGACTCGTAAAGGCTTGAAGATGCCGTATACCCAGCAGGTGATATCCAGAATTTCTCCGGAAGGGAGGCACAATGGTGTGACCATCCGGGATATGGAACGCTACTGTTCCGTTCGGAAAGTGGAATGCCGCCAAGTGAAGGAGCTGTTGACGGTAAGGGTACAGATTGGAAGGTTGTGACTAATAATGCGACTGGCAAAGCCGAAGGCGATGATTACATTGTAACACCTTCTTTGCAAGGTAACGGAAAGTATAGAGGTGATGTGAAGCGAGGACAACTGGCATTGCATATCGGTAATTATCCAATTCTTGCAGTTGTGATAAAAAGGACTGCCGGCTACCCGTGCGTTTACGTTCGACTCTTCCGAATATGGATATTATAAAAATAGTGTAGGCAACCAATGGGGACAGAATACAGCATCAAGTATTGAAAAAAGACTATGGAACGGTCTACTATTGGAATTTTAGCGAAGGAAACTTCTTTAAAGATGATAAGAATGTATATCTGTCCACAGATAAATCATTCAATATAACTATTACCTTGAAGATTGCCGATCTTGTTTATCCGGATGGAGTATCACCTTATACTATCAAATGGATGAAAGCATTTAGAAATGTTGATGAACTGAACAGTTATCTGGAAGAGAATTAATCTCCTTCCGTTTTTAAGGTAGAAAGAAGACAATGTAATTATGGTCAGCCCTTTTTGACAGGGCTGATTATAATTGCATGGTCATATACACATCCATTTAAATAATAGGTAAATAGATATGAACCTGATAAAGAAAAAGAATATTCTCTTTGTGGGCTAGTCTGTGTATTCTGTGTGCAGTCAATGCACAAGAGACAGAACTGACCTACTGTAATAAGCAGATACATAAAACATTGCAAGCAATTGGAGCTTCCTCTAAAATTCCGAGATCCATGGATGCTTATAAGTTGCATTGGAATATGGTGAGTGTCGATGATTGGACGAGTGGTTTTTTTCCGGGAGTTTTATGGTATGATTACGAATATAGCCGGGAACCGGAGATAAAAGAAAAAAAAAGCCGTTTATTTCACCAGACTGTTAGAACCTTTATCCCATAAAGTTACCAGTCATGATCTGGGATTCCAGATATTCTGTAGTTATGGCAATGCCTACCGTCTGACAAAGGATAAATATTATAAGGACGTTATTCTCAAAAGTGCGGAAGAACTGTCCCAACTGTATAATTCCAGGGTTGGGACTATTCTGTCATGGCCGTGGAAAGTTGCGGAAAATGGTTGGCCGCACAATACAATCATAGACAATATGATGAATCTGGAATTATTATTCTGGGCGTCAAAAAATGGAGGAGGTAAAAAGTATTATGATATGGCATTGTCACATGCTCGTGTAACTAAAGAAAATCACTTTCGTCAAGACGGCTCTTGCTATCATGTGGCCGTTTATGATACCATATCCGGCAAGCTTATAAAAGGAATCACTCACCAGGGATATAGTGACCGTTCCATGTGGGCACGTGGACAGGCATGGGCTATTTATGGCTATACGGTGGTGTATCGCGAAACCCGTGATAAGGATTTCTTGCGATTTGCAGAAAAGGTGGCCGATCTTTATATCAGTCGTTTGTTTACCGACCTGATTCCATTCTGGGATTTTGATGCACCTGATATTCCGGCAATACCCAAAGATGCTTCGGCTGCTGCGGTAACAGCGTCCGCCTTATTGGAACTGTCAACATTGGAAGACGATCCGGAACGATCCGAACGATATTATGCATTAGCAAAAGAAATGCTTCATAGCTTATCTTCAGAGCACTATCAGAGTAGAAAGAAGAACTCTTCCTTTCTATTACATTCTACCGGGCATTATCCTGCCGGGGAAGAAATAGATGCTTCTATCATTTATGCCGATTATTACTATATAGAAGCACTTATGAGGTGGAAGAAAATAGAAGCAAAACAAGCTCTGTCACAAGAGAATAAATTTATCCATCCGGGTATTCTACATACCCGGGAGAGCCTGGAGCGAATCAGACATTATGTAGACCAGAAGATAAATCCGGCTTATCAGTCTTATTTATTGTTGCAGGCCGATCCTTGTGCTTCATCCGATTATCAGCTTCAGGGACCTTTTGAGGTTATAGCCCGCTTGGGAGTGAACAGCTATACAAAAAGACCGAGCGAAGATGACCATAAAGCAGCTTATTTGAATGCTCTGATGTGGACGATTACAGGAAAGGAAGCCCATGCCCGCAAATCAATCGAAATATTGAATGCGTATAGCGCTGTATTAAGACTGATTGGCCCCAATGATAATGATGATCCCCTGTGTGCTTCTTTACAAGGAAGTATGTTAGCCAATGCAGCCGAACTTATCAAGCATACGTATGACAAGGTTGAAAAGAAAGATATTGCAAGCTGGGAGCACATGTTGCGTACGGTATTTATTCCGGTTCTGGATACCTTTTTCAAAGCCAAGCCTTATACAAACGGAAACTGGGGAGCCGCTGCAACGAAAGCATATATGGCTTTTGGCATTTTCTTGGATGATGAATCTTTGTATAATCAGGCTGTTGACTTCTACTATAATGGTCACGATAATGGTACAATTAAAAATTATATCAGTGAAAGCGGGCAGTGCCAGGAGAGTGGACGCGATCAGGACCACGTGATGTTCGGATTGGGTAATCTGTCTGAAGTTTGCGAAACAGGCTATAATCAAGGTGATGAAAAGATGTATGCCGCACTTGACAACCGTTTGCTGACCGGCTACGAATATACGGTAAAAGTATAATCTGGGAGAATCGGTTCCTTTCAAAGTCTGGACGGATATATCAGGACGTTATTGCGATTGGCAAGTGATTTCGGAGAAAGAACGAGGAGCTTTTTCGCCCGATATTTGAGATTGTATACAACCACTATGTCACCCGCAAGGGGTTGGATATGCCCTATACCCGGCGTGTAATGTCTAAAATCTCGATTGAGGGGGCTCTAAATGGTGTGATGGTCCCGGATATGGAACATTACTTTTCAGGACACAAATGAATGAAAAATGAACAATAAACAAATGAAGATGACAATAAAGATCCCCATCCTATTATTAAATATTGTTGGAGGACTATTGGTGTTGAGTTGTACTACACAACCCAAAGTAAATACCGATTATTCGGTATATGTGAATCCGTTTATAGGCAATGCGGATAACGGACATACTTTTCCGGGAGCATGTGTTCCTTTCGGTATGATTCAGGCGAGCCCGGAAACGGGAAATGATGCCTGGAAGTATTGCAGCGGATATAATTTTGCGGATGATTCTATCATCGGCTTTGCCCAGACTCATTTAAGCGGAACGGGATGTCCTGATTTGGGTGATATCCTCTTACTACCTTTCAGTGGGAAGATCGAAAATAATGTCTATAAAGGTAAGTTTGATAAAAGGTCAGAAAAGGCTTCTCCCGGATATTATGCCGTTCACCTGACAGATTTTGATGTGGATGTCGAACTGACTTCTACCCAACGGACAGCTTTTCATCGTTACGTTTATCATTCGGATGCACCATCCGGATTGCTGATAGACTTGCAGAGTGGAGTCGTATGGGATCGGGAATGGCTTAAAAAAAACATGTATTGTATGCTGATATGGATCTGCCGGATAACCATACCATCACCGGACATCAGATGGTAGAGAACTGGGTGAAACGTTCCTATTATTATGTGATTTCTTTTGATAAACCATATACGGTAAAGGATACCTTATCTTCTGTTGATCCGGAGAAAGGGAAACGTCTTCTGTTGGATTTCAATCTGGCGAAAGGGGATACCTTGCAAGTGAAAATAGCACTTTCAACGGTAGGAGTAGAGGGTGCCATTGCAGCTTTGGAAAAAGAAAATCCGGCATGGAATTTTGAGGGAATCCGTACGGAGGCACATAACCAATGGAATCAACTATTCTCTAGGGTGAAAGTTACGGGAAGTGATGCACAGAAAACCAACTTTTATACATCGCTCTATCATCTGTTTATCCAACCTAACAACATTGCTGATATAGACGGTCGTTATCGTGGAGCCAATGATAGTATATATACTTCGAAGACGGGTAGTTATTATTCTACTTTGTCTTTGTGGGACACTTACAGGGCAGCTCACCCCTTATATACGATTCTATGTCCGGAAAAGGTGGATGGTATGATCCAGAGTATGCTTGACCATTATAAAATACAAGGATATCTGCCGATATGGACTTTGTGGGGAAAGGAGAGTTATTGTATGATAGGGAATCATGCCATTCCTGTCATAGTGGATGCCTATCTGAAAGGTTTCCGCGGATTTGAACCGAAAGAGGCCTATGCTGCTATTCGTGGTACTTCAACCGTTAGTCATCAGCATTCCGACTGGGAGATTTATGATCAATACGGATATTATCCTTTCGACCTTATCCCGAAAGAATCTGTTTCCCGGACACTGGAATCGGGATATGATGATTTTTGTGTGGCTCAAATGGCTAAAGCGATGGGGAATGATGAAGATTATGATTATTTCTCCAAACGCTCTTCCTATTATAAGAATTTGCTGGACCCTTCAACAACCATGATGAGAGGGAAAGATTCAAAAGGGAACTGGCGTACTCCTTTTAACACCTTGTTATTGTCCCATGCTGCCACTTCCGGCGGAGATTATACGGGGGGAATGCCTGGCAATATACCCGGCACGTACAACATGACGTGGAAGGGCTAATCGAACTACTCGGAGGTAAGGAGGAGTTTGCCAATAAACTGGACTCTTTATTTTTCTTGGAATCATCTAAAGAGAATACAGGATTCACCCAAGATGTAACGGGGCTTATCGGACAGTATGCACACGGCAATGAGCCAAGCCATCATGTGGCTTATTTATATAACTATGTGGGACAACCTCATAAAACACAGCAACTCATTCGTGAGATTTTTGACCGTTTCTATCTGTCCAAACCGGATGGATTGTGCGGAAATGACGATTGCGGTCAAATGTCTGCATGGTATATCTTCTCTGCAATGGGATTTTATCCGGTGAATCCGATTGGAGGAGAGTATATATTGGGAGCACCGCAGATAGAAGAAGTCACCATTTCATTACCGGATAATAAAACATTCACGGTACAGGCAAAGGGCTTATCGGATGAGAATAAGTATGTGCAGTCGGTAACGCTGAATGGCAAACCTGTTGAGAATTTCAGAATATATCATTCGGATATTATGAAAGGAGGGGAATTGGTATTTGTGATGACTAATTAATATTGAATGGTTACATGATTGGTAATTAAGATTATACCTTTTGGGAAGTTTCCCATAATGTAATACTTGTTTCCCCGTAAGACAACAGTTGTTCCCCCATAGGGGAAACTATGGTTTGCCTACGGGGAAACAACTGTTGTCTTACGGGGAACTTCTCTTGTCCTTGGTGATTACCAACTGTACTCTTCGGTGTAGTCATCATAAACGGGCTCTTCCTTTATTCCATATTGCAGGAACAAATTGCGGATATATGCCTGTTCGGTGGGAGTAATGTAGCGCTCGCCCCGGAAGCAACAATAATAATGCGACTTTCCGTAATAGGCAAGCAAGTTGTAGCGAAGGCTATAAGCAGTTTTATATGGTACGTTATCAAGCAGATGTTTCATTCCCCATGCCATCCGTAATTTTCGGGAACTGACGAAGAAGGGGCATTTTGCAGCATCCTGCGAAACACTAGCAAGATTGACGATGCTGAAGTAGTGAGTTTCGGGTGTGGTTTGTAACAGGGCAAGACGACGGAGGCAGGAATTAGCTTGCTTACATTTTTCGTTGAGGCAGCGGGCGAATGAATCGGGGACCGGTTTGTTTTTCTTTTGTGGGTTACGCATGATGATAATTACAGTTTCACAAAGGAACGAATTTATCTGGGGCTGTGCAAGTAGTGGGGAAATAATTCTTGATGTTAGCTTGTATTTACTGAAAGTTACTGTATTTTTGTGCAGATATTAAAATGTATAGATCTATGCTGGACCTTATTTTGATTGTGATTAGTGCCTTTTGTATGATAGCAGGGTTAGCAGGTTGTATCCTTCCGTTTCTTCCCGGCCCTCCGATTGCTTATTTGGGATTAGTCATTCTTCATTTCACGGATAAGGTGGAATATACTGCAACGCAATTAATCGTATGGTTATTGATTGTAACTGTTTTGCAGGTCTTGGATTATTTTACGCCGATGCTGGGCAGCAAGTATAGTGGTGGTAGTAAATGGGGAACTGGGGATGTATCATCGGAACGATGGTCGGACTTCTTTTTTTGCCTTGGGGCATTATTCTCGGACCTTTCCTCGGGGCTGTGATTGGTGAGCTACTGGGAAATAAGGAATTCTCCCAGGCACTTAAATCCGGATTCGGCTCATTAATCGGATTCATATTGGGAACTTTGCTGAAGTTTGTGGTTTGCGGTTATTTCTGTTATCAGTTTATTGTGGGACTTGTCCGATAGTTTTTTCATAAAAATGAGACTTGTATTTTAAATATATAATGTATCTTTGGCACCGATGAAATAAGATATTATGGAATTCTCACAAGTCAATCAACAAATTATTTTAGATATAAATAAAGGGAAAGAATCTGCTTTTTCCATTTTATATGATAGCTACTTTACATATTTGTGTGTCTATGCCACTACCTATTTGTTTGATCCTGATGAAGCAAAAGAGGTAGTTAATGATGTCTTTGTGCATATATGGTATCGCAGGGGCGGATTGACATATCCCATACATTCTTATTTGTTGTGTAGTGTGAAAAATGGCTGTTTGAATTATATCCGCTCTTTGCGTACCCGTGAACGTATTATTGATGAATATCGTGAAGAACTGCTTCGTATGCAGGAGGAATTTTGCATAGAGGATTACAGTCCTTTGCAGGAGTTGGAAGTTAACGAGTTGAAACAGCAAGTTGAAAATATAGTAAAGTCTCTGCCGGAAAAATGTCGCATTATTTTTGAAAAGTATCTTTATTCGGGTATTTCTCCTCAGGAAATAGCGGATGAATTGGGTATTTCGGTAAATACAGTTCGCGTTCAAATCAAGAATGCAATGGATAAAATGAAAATGCAATTAGGGTCGGCTATTGTGATTCTGCTTTTGTTCCTTTTGAAGAAATAATGAAAAAAAATTGTTTTTGTCTAAATGCATCGTATTCCAGATGTGTATTATATACAAAAGGCAAAGATAATATATGGAAAATCAGTTGAAGGAATTTGAAGAATTGCTGGTTGATTATTTCGCTGGTAATCTGTCGGAAGAGGATAGTCGGAGGTTGTGTACTTTGATGAAGTCCGACCGGATATATCGGCAGAAATATGAAGAAATGGCAAAAGTCCGTGCCAAATCTTTTGTCCCACGATTTGAGAACGAGAAAAAAACGAACTATGCTGAACTCGTGTCAAAATTGTCTATGCATCCCAATCGCAAGCATTCAACTTTTTCTCTACGTCAGTGGGGATATCGCATAGCAGCAGTTGTATTGTTGGTTATAACAATGTCTGTGACTGTTTACTATATTTATAATGGTATTCAAATTGCAGGGCAGTCAAAACAATTATGTATGATGGAAGTTCCCTTGGGTTCACAAACCAAAGTATATCTTCCGGATGGAACAGTCGTTTGTCTTAATTCCGGTTCTACATTAAAGTATAGCCCCTCTTTCCTGAAACAGAAGACGAGAGATGTTTATTTAACGGGAAGGATATTTCGAGGTGGAGAAGAATCCGGAAAGGCCGTTTATCGTCCATACCAATGAACTCAAGGTAAAAGTGCTGGGAACAGTGTTTAACATACGCTCTTATCATGAGGATCCGGAAGTGGAAGTTGACTTGGTGGAAGGGAAAGTCAATGTCTCTATGAATTCGGATGAAAAGAAAAATGTGGTTTTATCTCCTGACGAATGTCTGATTTACAATAAGGAGCGGCAGCAAATGCGGAAAGATGTAACCGATGCCAAAAGAATGACATTGTGGACTACCGGACGATTGAACTTTGTTAATACTTCCTTTGTCAGTCTCATGAAAGATATTGAACGGAGATATAATGTGAAGATTAACATAGAAAGCGAACAAGCTCAGAAAGAAATATTCTCGGGAAGCATTGATGTTAAACTGTCGATTGAAGACGTCTTGGAATATATAGATGTAGATAAGAAATATACGTGGACACGTAAAGGTAATATGATTGTGGTACAGGATAAAAAGAAAATGAATTGTTTAACCCTTAAATAATAGTAATGCTTATGATATAGACTCAAGATAGTAAAAGAAATCGGAGAACATATTTGCCCTATGCTCTCCGATCGATCGTGAAATTATTTTTCTAAAAATAATCTTTTAAGATGTTACAAATGTATGACAAAATTTCTATATAATAGAATGATTTATCTATTTTATCATTCTAATACAAGTTTTATATCTATTCGTACCGTTTTTTTTCTTGCCTGTTTCAGTACTCTGATAAACTTATCCGTTGTGGCTTCTCCCTTTCAACAGGGAGAAATACGTATCTCGATTCAGCAGAAAAATGTATTGTTGAGTAAAGTATTCAATGAAATAGAATCGAAAACGAATTATTCTATTTTGATACGTAATAATGATGTAAATGTCAATGAGGTAGTTTCTATCGAGGCTAAGAATAAAACAGTGGGAGAGATTCTGGAATTGCTGTTTAAAGGAAAAGATATCAAGTATGAGATACAGAATAAGAGAATATCTGTGTATAAGCCTGCTAGGAAAAAAAACGTCCGGCAGCATACGTGGAAATGTAAAAGATTCTAATGGCGAACCGCTTCCGGGAGTGAATATAGTGGTACATGGTACTAAAATAGGTGTCATAACGGATATTGACGGTAATTATTTCTTGTCGAATGTGCCGGAGGGGACACATGTCATAGACGCTTCTTTTATCGGATATGAGAAAAAGTCTGTCACAGTGAAAGGACTGAAGAATGGGGAGCAACGGCAATTGGATTTTACAATGTCTTACGGGGTCAAACTGAACGAGGTCGTAGTCACTGCTCTTGGCATTAAACGTGAAGAGAAGGCATTAGGTTATTCTATCTCTAAGTTGGATAATGACGATTTTACACAGACTGTTTCTGCCAACTGGCTGGGAGGGCTGTCCGGAAAAGTCGCGGGATTGAATTTTTGACCAGTCTTCTGCTGCTCCCGGTGCATCCATACGGGTTACATTACGTGGAGAAGGCTCTTTGTCTCATGATCGTAATACGGCTTTGTTCGTCATAGATGGCGTACCGGTCAGCAGTGATATGTCGGCAAGTAATGATGGCGGTGGATATTCAAATACAGATGCACCGATTGACTATGGTAACAGTGCCAGTGACTTTAATCCGGATGATATTGAATCCATTTCGGTTTTGAAAGGCCCTGCGGCAACCGCTATGTACGGTTCGCGTGCTGCCAACGGTGCAGTAGTTATCACTACCAAATCCGGACGTATCACAAAAGGACTTGGGGTTACGTTCAGTTCTTCGGCTGTTTTTGAACAAGCAAGTTTCTGGCCTGATTTCCAACATGAATATGGTTCGGGCGATTATCGCCGTCAAACAGTTGGCTCAACTGAAGTGAAGCCTGCCGAGTTCTCTTTTTGGACAGTGGGGATACACCAAGAAACTATTCACGCTACTCGTTCGGACCAAGGTATGACGGGTCGCTGAAGTATCTCTATGCATCCAGAAACTGGGAAACGGATGAATATACCAAACTTCCGTTTGTTGAACAGGATTGGTACAAGGGCTTTTTGAAACGGGGATGACTTTCCGCAACAGTGTGACTATTGACGGAAATAATGGGAAGGGGGGCTCTGTCCGCCTGTCTATAACCGATCAGCGTAATTCTTGGATTGTGCCTAATACCGGCTTTGATTCACAAAACATAAATCTGTCTGTGAGTCAGAAACTGAACCGGTTTCTGAAATTGTCAGGAAAGGTTACATACTATCGCAAAAATAGCGATAATCTTCCGATGTCAGGATATAGTACAGCTTCGCCTTTATATACTTTGATATGGTCGCCCACCAGCGTCAGTGTAAATGATTATTATAATGAATATAAATCAGGACGCATCAATAAAGTGTATGAAGAAGGGTTGAAAACGAATCTGCTGATTAATGCCACGGCTGATAACCCTTATCTGCAAGTTTACGAACAGCTGAATACTTTGGCACGTGACCGTGTATATGGTAATGTCAGTCTGGATATCTCTTTGATAAAGAATAAATTGAATTTAGCATTGAGAAGTGGTATGGATATGAGTAATGATTTCCGTACACAACGCAAACCTTTTTATTCGAATGGATATATGTCAGGTATGTATAAGGAGCAGACTGTATATAACTTTGAAATGAACAATGATTTCTTGTTGTCTTATAAAGACAGGTTCGGAGACTTTGATATAAATGCTTCTTTGGGTGGGAATAGTATGTATTCAAATTATCGTAATGTAATTATTACAGCTTCACGTTTATTGGAACCGGGTATCTATATGCTGCGGAATAGCGATGGCAACTTGTTGGTGAATCCTACGCGTCGTCGTAAAGGTATCAACAGTTTCTATGGCTTTGCTAATATTGGTTGGAGAAATATGCTTTATTTGGAATTGACCGGACGCAATGACTGGTCAAGTACATTGGCTCCGGGAAATAATTCTTATTTTTATCCGTCGGTTAATGTGAGTGTCCTGCTTGATGAAGTTTTTTAACCTGCATCAGCGTGCTTCATGGATTGATATGTTGAAAATACGTGGGTCATGGGCAAATGTGGGTAACGACACGGATCCTTATGAATTGGAACAGGTATATAACAATAGTGATTTTGTTGGTTCTTATCTGCTTTCCAATAAGGTTCAGAATTACAATCTAAAGCCCGAAAATGTAGAAAGCTGGGAGTTTGGATTGGAAGCTCGTATGTTTAAAAAATCGGTTGGGACTTGATTTTACTTTCTATAATAACAATACAACTGATCAAATCATCAATGTTCCGGCCGATTATGCTACCGGTGCGTCTTCACGGATTATTAATGCGGGTAAAGTCAATAATAAAGGTATTGAGATTTCAGCAAATATTAAACCTGTCCGGACAAGGGACTGGAAATGGAATATGACTCTGAACTGGTCGAAAAACTGGAACAAACTGGTTGAACTTGCGCCGGGAGTGAATCTGTGGCAGTTGAATACAAAGAACACAATTGGACAGAGAGTCTTTATCTATGCCTATCCGGGAAAAGAACTGGGACGGATTTATGGAACCGGATATGAGCGGGCTCCGGAAGGTGCGTTTTACCGGGATGAGAATGGAAATAAGGTCGATTGCTCCGGACAGGTGGTTGTCGATGCGGCAACAGGAAATCCGGTATTAGGGACGGAATTGAGAGATTTGGGTAGCATCTATCCGGATTGGAAGGCCGGAATGACTCAAACTCTGTCTTATAAGAATTTTACTTTATATATGTCTTTTTAGCGCCCAGATGGGCGGGCATGCTTATTCTGTCACGAATTTCGGACTTTCTTATATGGGGAAACTGAAGAATTCCTTGGAAGGACGTTATGACGGCTTGATACATCCGGGTGTGAACCGGGCGGCGGACGGGACATATACCAAGAATGAGAAGATTACTACGGATATTGTAGATTACTATAATCTGGTTAAATGGAATCGCAATAATGTGGAGGAAAATACATTCAGTACTTCTTTCCTGAAAATGAAAGAATGTCGGCTGGATTATAAGTTCACTCCCAAAATGTGTTCCGCATTAAGGCTTCAGGGGCTTTCATTGGGTGTGTTTGCTACGAATCTTTTTTGTATCACTCAATGGCCCCAATATGATCCGGAAGTTGCTTCTTTCTCAGGTTCCTCGCTTTACAGAGGAGTTGAAACAGGAGGGTATCCTATGACTCGTTCTTATGGTGTTAATTTGAAATTAGCTTTTTAAACTCTGAAGAATATGAAGTATATCGTTTGTTTTATAGGTTGTCTGGCAACATTATTTTCTGTCAGCTCGTGTACGACCAATTTTGAGGATTATAATACTAACCCCAATCAGCCTGAAATGTGGACTGTATCTCCTTCAAGCCTGTTGCCGAATGTGATTTACTCGGGAGCTACAACCATGTTGAATAACTCGTGGATGTTGACAAATGAATTGATGCAGTACACGGTGGGAGGGGCTACGAATAATGCGGTACATCGGTATGTAATCAGTAATGCATCTATGGCAAGTGTGTGGAACGGTTGTTTTATCTGGGCGGCAAATGCGACACATATGTATGAGGTGGCTAAAATGAAAAAGAGAAGAAACGGATAATGCGGAATATCGTAATTGTGAGGCTATTGCTCTTACCATGAAGGTGTTTTATATGTCCAATGCCGCTGATGTATTCGGAGATATTCCGTGTCGTGAGGCATTTAAGGGCAGAGGAGAGCAGAATTATAAACCTGTATTTGACACACAACAGGATGCGTACAGCCAGTTTTATTTATGGTTGGAAGAGGCAAACCAGTTGTATGATACTTCTACACCACTAAAGAAAACGGATAAAGACTTGTTGTATGGTGGTGATATGTTGAAATGGAAGAAGTTTACCAATTCTCTGTATCTTCGTTTATTGATGCGTCTGAGTAATCGTGATAAGGAAATGAATGTTTTTGAAAAAATCAGGGAGATATCGAATGACCCGGAAACTTATCCGGTATTTTCCGGTAATGAGGATAATGCGACGATTTTCTTTAGCGGAAGTGCCCCTTTTCTGAATCCTTTTGGGGATAAGAATGAGACGGAGTTTACGGGGTCAGGACACAATATGACTGAAAATATGGTCTCATTGATGAATACTACCAATGATCCGCGTTTGCCGTTCTATTATGTCAAAGTGAAAGGCTACGATTGGAAAGGACAACCTAGTGGAGAGTCTTTTCAGGATACTGATAATAAAGGTATATCCATGTTGAACAAGAACGTATTGGGACTGTACGCCTCTCCTTACTCTTTGATGAAATATGATGAGGTGTTGTTTATTAAAGCTGAAGCGGCGAAGGTGGGAATCATTCCCGGGGGAGATGATGTTGCTCAAAAAAACTATGAAGATGCCATTACCGCTTCTATTCGTTACTGGCAAAGTATTGATCCTGACAAGACTCCTGTAACGGATGAAGTGATATCTTTCTTTCTCCAGAATGGAGTTACTTATAATGGAACATTACAACAAATTCTGACTCAGAAATATATTGCTCTTTTCTGGACCGGATATGAAGCATGGCATGAATATCGTCGTACGGGTTATCCTAAGTTAAGAATTGGTTCTGCTACCGGAAGTAACAATTACACATTGCCCACCCGGTTCGAATATCCGACAAATACGGCAGAAACGAATCCTGATAATTATAAAGCGGCTGTCGACCGTTTACGAACTCTTTATCGCGGAGGGGATAATATGTTGACACCTGTATGGTGGAGCAAGCAAGCTTCTGAATTATAAAAGTTATTCACTTTGAACGAGATAATATGAAACAAAGCAATTTTAAAAGTGTGAGAAAGATAAAACTCTGTTTTCACTCAGTTCTTATCGCTGTAGTGATGGTGTGTATGTTTTCCTGCAACAACGATAGCGATGAACAGTATTATATAAGAATGGGGGTTACAGAAACTGATGTATTGACAGGAGAAAAGAAGGATGTATTGATTGAACGTGATTATGTGTGGGATAACTCAAAATCGGGTGACATCAAATCTTTCTTTCTCTATTCTAACTTGCCGGAATGGGAGGTTCGGACGGAAGCGGAATCGGATGTTGACTGGATTGAAGTCTGGCCCGGAGAAGGTAATGAGGATGGGCGTTTCTATGTGAAGGTTTATTCTAATTCAACATCGGAGGAGAGGACTTCTTCACTCAACATAATTTATGGTGGAGAGGTGTATTGGACAATTCCTGTCATTCAACATTAAATATAAAAGAATATATGAAAGCAAATCTTACAAGTAAAAGACTGACATATTTCGTCCTATTTTTTATTGTGTTCTGTATGCTGTCATGTTCGGAGAAAGAAGAACAGGTAGTATCGGAAATATCACTAAGTCAACCGGAAATAGAGATAAATAAATTAGGATTCGGAAAAAATGGAGATGAAGCAGGGGTTGAGGTTACTTCCAATGTTTATTGGGAGATAACGAAGGATGAAAATGTCGATTGGATAGAGGTGTCACCTATGGGAGGAACCGGAACGACCAAGGTGGTGATTACCGCTCTTAAAAATGAAGGAGAACCTCGTTCTGCAGAATTAACATTAGAAACACTCGACGGAACGAAGAAAACGATTCAGGTTAACCAGTCGGGAGGGGATGAGGTTATCCGTTTCTTTTCCAGTGATTTTGGATTGGAACCGGTTGTGGAAAAAGCTCCGGTGAAGGCTTATGAGCAGTGGAATGTTGTCGGAGTCGGGATTTTAGGCACCAGTTTCTCCGGTGAACAGGCTTATATTGACAGTGAATCTCCTTCAGTTGGATATGAAACGGCTTCGGGTGCTAATAATGTACTTCTTGATTCAGAGGATAGTGAATTTAGTTTCGGGCCTGTGGGGACAAAATCCAATACCAGCTTTATTTTGTCTTTTGGTGTTCTGGGGAAGAGAATGGTCTGATTTTTAGAAATAAGTAATGATGATGAAAACTGGATTCAATTACCATATCAACAGGCCGAAACCGCGGAGTGGTCGATGGCACAAGTGAAGTTCCATTTGCTGAGCCAGACATCTTATATGTATTTCAGATTCTCCAATTCAGCAGGTGGCACTTATCGTATTGATGATATTCAGCTTGTGGAAGGAGTTGGAAATGAAGGAATAGAGATTGATTTCGATGCGTTGGTTGATGATGATAAGCCTGCAGGTTTCGTTTATTTTGAAGATCGGTTTGACTGGATTACAGAAGAGTTCGGTGGGGGGTGATTATGTGGGTGGATCGGCTATCGGTCAATATCCGCCTACCGGTCCACGCTGGGATAAGCTTTCTGCAGCCTGTAAACCGATATGGAATGCTTCGGGGTGGAGCGTATCGTCCGGATACTTCACTTACATATCTTTGGGATATGTTCAGTTGGGAAGTACTACTTCCGGTGGAGATATTATTTCTCCGAGACTGAATAGTTATATTTCTTCTTATCCGGATATTCCAAAAAGGGCAGGTATTGGTGTCGGTAAGGCTGTAAATGTCATGGTATCTTTTGATGTTTCAGTATATATGGGAGCAGGTGGTAATCAGGATTCTGACGATATAATCATGGAGGTGCTTGATGCAGGAACATTAAGTAATAAGGTAGACAAGGAAGTGAAAATAAAAGTGGATAGCTGGAATAGTTGGAGGAGGATTGAGATACCGGTTTATGGAGCCACATCGGATACACGCATCCGGATTAAATATGGGGTCGCTTCGCCGGGAGGGAGAAACCGTGTTTTCTTCGATCATCTGAAAGTAGAAAAAGCAGTAAAGGAATAAATAATTATGGGAAATATGAAGATGTATAAATATATATTGTTTATGATAATGTTCTCTTTTTGTGGGAACAGTGTGATATATGCTCAAAATAGTAAAGGAGATCATAATCCGATAGGGTATATTTATTTTGAAGATCAATTTGACTGGGTTTCGTCAGAGTTTGGGGGCCGGATTATCTGAATGGCAAGTTTGCTAATGCCGGTCCTCGGATTGACGGAGTGCCACAGCAGCTTAAAGGTGTGCTGGAGGCTACCGGTTGGAAAACCACAGGAAAGTTTGTTTATCTTCGATTAGGTATTTGCAGGTGGGACGCAGGACTGATGGCGGAGATATTATTTCTCCGAAGTTAGAAAAACGTATGCCTGAAGCTGGTTTGGGAGAGTATAGCTGCGCGGGAATAGAACCAGGTAAAGAAGTAAATGTGGATGTATCATTTGATGTGGCTATTTATCAGGGCGTGAAAGGCAATAAAGATCTGAATACAATTCTTGTAGAAGTATTGAATGCCGGTAAGCTGAAGGATGGCAGTACAGAAAAAAAGGAAATCAAGGTGAATAGCTGGAATAAGTGGAAGAAAATAGTTGTTCCGGTTTATGGGGCAACCTCTGACACACAAATATTAGTTCGTTCTATACAGGTGAAAAACACTGGAAAGGCCGCCCGTTTCTTCTTGGATAATTTTAAAGTTGTGAAAGTAAAATGATGAGTAGAGAAATGAAAAAGATAGTATTGGTGATATGTATTCTTTGGGGCTTTTGTCCTGAATCTGATGCCCAGAGAGAAAAGCCGCAAAAACATCTTTATGAGATTGTGAATCTGGCATATTATGCAAAAGCGAATAATAGTTTGCCTACTCCTGCAACGAATGAAAAGCGGGTTGTTTTTATAGGTAACTCTATAACGCGCGGATGGGTACGTATGCGTCCGCAGTTTTTTACTGCAAACGGATATATAGGACGGGGGATAGGTGGGCAAGCCAGTGCCCAGCTTTTGTTGCGTTTTCAACAGGATGTAGTTGCTCTGAAACCTTATGCCGTAGTAATTAACGCCGGAACGAATGACATAGCGGAGAATGCAGGGACATATGATCCGGTTTTTACTTTGAATAATATTCGTTCTATGGCACAAATTGCTCAGATGAATGGCATTCGGGTTATCTTGGCTTCAGTATTACCGTCGGGCGGATTCAGATGGAATCCTGCTGTTACGGAAGTCACACAGAAAATAGATGCTCTCAATCGTGCCATTAAAGCATATGCAGAAGAGAATGGTTTTCCGTATGTAGACTATAATACCGTTTTAAGAGATGAAAATGGTGCGATGAAGGCTGGATATAGCGAGGATGGAGTGCATCCGCTAGAATCTGCTTACCGGATAATGGAGAATGTAGTACAACCTGTCATTAAGCAAGTACTCAATGCCTCAGCCGGAAATCTCAGTGTCGGGTCTTATAATATACGGAATAGTAATGTAAAGGACTCATTGGAGGGAAACGGATGGCAGCAAAGGTACCCTGTAATTGCCCGGCTTATTAAATACAATAATTTTGATATTTGGGGTGCTCAGGAGGTAAAATATAACCAACTGGGAGATCTTTTTAAGAAGTTTGCCGGACTATGACTATATTGGTGTAGGTCGCGAAGACGGCAAAAAGAAAGGAGAGTATGCACCGATTTTCTATAAGAAAGATAAGTTCGAGGTATTGCATTCCGGCCACTTTTGGTTGTCTGAAGATACCTCTAAACCCAATAAGGGCTGGGATGCTGCTTATGTAAGAATATGTACATGGGGGGAATTCGTTGATAGGAAAACAAATTTCCGTTTTTGGCATTTTAATCTCCATACAGATCATAAGGGGAAGTGGCAATGAGGGAAAGTTCGAAGTTGGTGTTGAGGAAGATTAAGGAAATGTGTGGAAATGATGCTGTTATTCTGACAGGTGATTTCAATGTGGATCAAAGTCATGAAAGTTATCAGTTGTTAGCCTCGTCAGGAGTCGTGTGCGATTCTTATGAGAAAGCGAAGTTTCGCTATGTGCTGAATGGAACGATTAATCATTTTAATCCGAATCTGAATACCAATAGCCGTATTGATCATATTTTTATAACTCCGGATTTAGTGGTCGACAAGTATTCGGTTTTGACGGATACATATCGTTATAAAACAAGTGACAAAAAAATAACCAATTCGGCTCAAGAATCCTCTGATATTATTTATGAGAACTCACAGGCACGTACTCCTTCAGATCATTTTCCTGTGAGAGTTGATTTGAGCTATACTAAATAAAATAATTATCAGCATATTTATTTTTTTTGAAAGGGAGTATTGATTCCAATACTCTCTTTCATATCATATTGTGCTTTTTTAAATCTTGAAATAACATTGTATGATGAAAAACATACTCACTTTTTATAAAAAAGTGCCCCTATCCCTATGCTTGAAATTTCCGAAGAAATGCAAAGTAAGTTGTATAGGAAATGGCGCTGGTCGTGTTTCTTGTCCGCAACAATAGGATATAGTTTGTATTATGTGTGCCGCACTACATTGAATGTCGTGAAGAAGCCAATCCTTGAAAATGGAACATTAGATGCTGTGCAGTTAGGCATTATTGGCTCTGCCTTATTATTCTCTTATGCTTTAGGAAAATTCGTTAATGGATTTCTGGCCGATCACAGTAATATAAAACGTTTTATGGCAACTGGGCTTGCAGTTTCCGCTGTTGCGAACTTTTGTGTCGGAGCGTGTGGATTGTTGCAGGGAAATGTGGCTTTCTATTCTAATATGTTACTTTTTGTCGTTTTTGCGGCTATGTGGGGAATAAATGGCTGGGCTCAGTCAATGGGAGCACCTCCGGCTATTATTGCCCTTTCTCGTTGGTTCCCGTTAAAACAACGCGGAACATATTATGGATTCTTTAGTGCCAGCCATAATTTAGGAGAATTTCTTTCTTTTATATTTGTCGGAGCGGTAGTCGGTTTCTTTGGTTGGCAATGGGGATTTGTCGGAGCTTCCTTAGCCGGTGCGGCAGGAGTCGTTGTTATTATTCTCTTTCTCCATGATACACCCCAATGTAAAGGTTTGCCTCCAGTGGAAGTCATATCTAATGAAGAATTGAGAGAAAAGAAGCATCCTCAAAGGAATCTACTTCAGAGTTACAAAAAGCTGTCATTAGAAATCCTTTCATATGGTTATTGGCATTTTCCAGTTCTTTTATGTATATCAGCCGGTATGGTATTAATGGTTGGGGGTATTGTTTTTGCAAGAAGTGAAAGGATTCTCATTATCTCATGCAACGCAGATTATTTCTATAAATGCTTTACTCGGCATTGTCGGTACTGTTTTTTCAGGCTGGTTATCAGATAGGTTGTTTCATGGCAAAAAGAGGATTGTTGGCTTTTCTGTTTGGTTTGCTTAATACATTGTCTCTTTGTTTATTTTTGTTTTCAGGAAAAGCTTCTTTATCAATATTTTGAGTATGCTACTCTTCGGTGTTGCAGTAGGAGTGTTGATTTGTTTTTTAGGAGGATTAATGGCGATAGATATTGTTCCAAGGGATGCAAGTGGAGCAGCGTTGGGTATTGTCGGTATGGCTAGTTATATTGGAGCAGGGCTCCAAGACATTATCAGCGGTTATTTAATTGATTCCAATAAAGGTGTTATTAATAGTGTGGTTGTTTATAATTTTTGTCCTGTTTCTGTTTTTTGGGTTTCAGCTTCTGTACTTTCTTCATTATTAGTGCTTTTTTATGGAAGAAAAAAGAATATATAATAGCAAATAGAATTGTCGGAGACATGTATATATGCTAAAAGACTGTTTGTTGAGAAGTAAATAACCGATGGCGATCTTTCCGTATGTTAGTTTATTAATAAAAGGCAGCTATACGATTGTGCGGTAGAACCGCAATCGTATAGCTGCCTTATTATATTTATCTTCAGGCTTTATTTTACCGGAATCTTGTCGATACGTTTCTGATGACGTCCCCCTTCAAACTCGGTAGAGAAAAACTCGGTTAAAATCATGTCCGCTTCTTCTGTGCTGATGAAGCGTCCCGGCATGACCAAAACATTAGCGTCGTTGTGCTGACGGGCCAGATGCGCAATTTCTGCATTCCAGCAGAGAGCAGCACGAATTCCCCTGGTGCTTGTTCAGCGTCATATTGATTCCGTTTCCACTGCCGCAGATAGCGATACTGGGATAACATTCTCCCGATTCCACTGCAAGAGCCAGCGGATGAGCATAATCCGGATAGTCTACGCTAGCGGTAGAGTTAGTTCCGAAATCCTTGTAAGCACAGCCTTTTACTTCCAGCCAGCCGCGAACATATTCTTTCAGTTCAAAACCGGCATGGTCGCATGCTAATCCGATTGTTTTCATTAGAGCATTGCTTTTACTTGGTTATATACGTTCTCGGCAGTAAATCCAAGTTTTCATCCAACACTTTGTAAGGAGCGGAGAAACCGAACGATTCCAATCCCCAAACCTTACCGTGGCAACCTACCAGACCTTGAAGATTAACAGGCAGACCGGCAGTCATACCGAAAATCTTTGCATCTGCCGGGAGAACAGCTTCCTGATATTCTTTTCGGTTGGTTACGGAACAGACCTTCAGACGGAGCGGATACAATGCGTACCTTTACGCCATCTTTGCGCAGCAATTCTGTGCCGGCTACCAATGTAGCCACTTCAGAACCTGAAGCTACCAGGATTACATTTTCCATTAAGCGGATTTGAGCTTCCTGTTCCACCGGTTCGTGCGTAGGGCCGTCTTCGCCTACACGGAACGCATCGTGTGTCCAAATGAACTTTACGGGAGGTTCCATCAATGCAGCCATACGTACGGCTGGTTTCATGTAGTCGGAGAATACGAAGAACGTACCGCATGCAGGGATAACGCCTCCGTGTGAGAGACATACCGATACAGATAGCAAGCCATTGACAGTTCAGATACACCTGCCTGGAAGAATGCTCCGCTGAAATCGCCTTTCTTGAAAGGAGTGGGTCTTTTTCAAGAAGCCGTCGGTCTTGTCGGAGTTGGACAAGTCGGCGGAAGCCACAATCATGTTTTCCACCTGAGTGGCGAGTGCGCCCAATACGGTTGCAGATGCAGCACGAGTAGCGCTACCTGCTTTCTGTTCGATAGCAGCCCAGTCAACTTTCGGAGCTTTGCCCGAGAAGAAGAGTTCCAGTTTTGCTGCAAGTTCCGGGTTAGCTTTCGCCCATGCAGCTTTCACTGCATATCTCTCAGCTACAATCTTCTTTCAATTCTTCTGCGTTTTGCATACAGTTCGGCTACTTCCGGGAATATAACGAACGGGTTGTAGGATCACCACCCAAATTCTTGATTGTATTTACATAAACGTCGCCGCCCAAAGGAGCACCGTGTGTAGCGCAGTTGGCTTCGTAGCTGCTGCCGTCTGCCTTGCGTGCGCCTTTGCCCATAACCGTTTTGCCGATAATCAGTGTAGGGCGTTCTTTTTCAGCCTGTGCTTCTTTGATTGCTGCGCGGATTTCGTCAGGATCATTACCGTTGATGCTAAGTACTTTCCATCCCCATGCCTCATACTTCATGGCAGTATCTTCTATAGTTACATCTTTCGTTTCTGTAGAAAGCTGAATGTCGTTGGAGTCGTAGAACATGATCAGATTATCCAAACCCAAATATCCGGCGATACGTCCGGAACCTTGAGAGATTTCTTCCTGTACACCTCCATCTGAGATGTAAGCGTAGATAGTCTGATTCATTACGTCACCCAAGCGTGCTTTCAAGAATTTAGCAGCGATAGCGGCACCTACGGCAAAAGTATGTCCTTGCCCCAGCGGTCCGGAAGTATTCTCGATACCACTCATTACGTCTACTTCAGGATGTCCCGGAGTAGGGCTTCCCCATTGGCGGAATTCTTTCAATTCGTCCAATGTGAATTTTCCTGTCAGTGCCAATGTTGAATACAACATTGGAGACATATGTCCCGGGTCGAGGAAGAAAGCGGTCGCGTCCTTCCCAACGCGGATTTTCAGGATCGTATACTAGAAACTCGGAGAAGAGTACATTCACAAAGTCGGCACCACCCATAGCGCCACCGGGGTGTCCGGAATTGGCTTTTTCGACCATAGAAGCAGCAAGGATACGGATGTTGTCCGCTGCAAGGTTCATAAGTTTATTATCGTTCATATTATTAAAATTTAATTGATTTCTGTCAGATTGTTCGCAAAGATAACTCTTTATGTGTAATTAACCATCCAAAAGAGCTATCTTTTTTATCGACAATTTTACAGTCTTCTTGTTTATAATACAATAAGTAATAGCCCTTGATTTACTGTAACTCTAAAGTAACAATCGACTTAGCAGGAAGTTTTACCTTCATTGTGCCTTTATTGATTTTTACCTCTTTGAAGGAAGCCGGCTTTACAATATTAGGTTTTTCGAAAGAGTTGTAATCAGTCAGTTTGGCGGAGGTCAGAATCTCTCCAACTGCTTTTTTGCTTTCGTATCACCCAAATTGATGGTGATTTCCTGTGCTTCGTCAGCATCTACATTAGAAAGAGAAAGGTGAATCACTCCATCCTTGTTTTTGGAAGCTGTGGCGCTTACCATCGGAACTGTACGGTTATCACGTACACTCATCTTTTCGCAAGTCAGCTCAATGGGAAGATAAGTGGCATCCTGATGTACTTTATACATCTTGAAGACATAATAAGTAGGAGTGAGCACCATTTCTTTGTCTTTCGTCAGAATCATGGATTGAAGTACATTGACTATCTGCGCGATATTTGCCATCTTCAGACGATCGGTGTATTTATGAAATACGTCAAGGCTTAAAGAAGCAACGAAAGCATCGCGCAATGTATTCTGCTGATACAGGTGTCCTTTGATGGTTCCGGGTTCTTCGTCCCACCAAGGTTCCCCATTCGTCGAGTAAAAGAGCGATCTTTTTATCCTTGTCATATTTGTCCATGATGGCGCAATGTTTCTTGAGGACTTCTTCCACTTCCAGACATTTCCCCATTGTCCAATAATAATCATCCTTGTTGAATTGAGTGGCTGCTCCTTTGCTGCCGCCATCCGTTACGGTGTAATAGTGAGAGAAAGCCCTTGCATACGGTGTCCTACACGATTCATCAATACATCAGTCCAGTTGTAGTCATAATCACTTGCACCACTGGCAATCTTGAAGAAGTGATTGTCATCGTAGTTGCGGCAATAAGTGGAATAACGGCGGTACAAGTCCGCATAATATTCAGGACGCATACTGCCACCACAACCCCAACTTTCATTTCCTACTCCCAGATATTTGAGCTTCCATGCTTTGTCACGACCATTCTTACGACGGAGATTGGCCATGGGAGAGTCCCCGTCCGAGGTCATATATTCCACCCATTTGGCGAGTTCTTCTACCGTACCGCTGCCTACATTTCCACTTACGTAAGGCTCACAACCCAGCATTTCGCAAAGATTCAGGAACTCATGTGTACCGAAACTGTTATCTTCAATCGTTCCGCCCCAGTTGTTATTTCACCATCTTCGGACGATTTTCTTTCGGACCGATGCCATCCATCCAATGATACTCATCGGCAAAGCAGCCACCCGGCCAGCGTAGAACGGGAACAGCCAAGTCTTTTAATGCATTAAATACGTCTGTACGATATCCCTTTGATATTGGGTATATCTGACTTTTCGCCTACCCAAAGACCACCGTAGATACATGAACCCAAGTGTTCGGCAAACTGACCGTAGATTTCTTTCGGGATAATCTCTTTGCCTTGGTCGGCATGTACGGTTATGGTAGCACTCTTTTTTGCGCGGAAAGAGATACCGAGGCTGCCAAAAGGCCGTACTGACTAATAGTTTTGCTTTCATAAATGGTATTTGTTTAATGATTATATAGATGTTTGATTTTATGATGGTTTTTTTTTTATTTTAGTAAACGTACTTCGTAAATTGCAGGTGTCCATTCCGTTCCGTCAGGGATGAAACGTATCGGACAGCTGCCCTGTATTCAACTTTTGAGGCAGGGCATAAGAAAGAGTAATAAAACCGCCTTTGTCCGCTTCTGATTGTTGGTTTAATAGCCAACTTTTCGTTATTCAAAAGAATAGCCACTTTATTGCGGTCATCTTTCCGTATCGTAATCAGGAGACGGCTTGCTTCCTCTTTTACTTTCAATTGATAGCCGAACCAACCTTTGGCACGACGGAAGTGTCTGTCTTTATCCGTTCCGGTTTCTGCCTGCTCATATTGGATGCCATGGTCGGATTCCGGCTGCTGTTCACCGGGAAAGATAAGATCAATAGTTTGATTGGCTAATTCGGCTGCTTTTCGTTCAGCCGTTGCCATTTCTTCCTGAATCGCTTTGAACTGCTCTTCACTTGCCTGCCGGAAGTAAACGGCATAACGGGAATTATGCAGGCGGAAGAAAGGGAACGAGTTCCAATGCTTTGCCTTGTGCCGGGTAGACATCTCCATTGTAGCGGAAAGCGATCCGGTTCCCCTTTTCTTTGTGAAGAGACTTACGGATGGAATCGGGATTTCCTATCAACATCGGAACTTCCTGTAATGGAATTTGTTTGCCATGAGCGATATGTCCGCCGCGACTGTCATCGGCATACAGACCATCGAGATGTTCTGTGCCTGTGGAAGCTGCAAGAACGATAGGACCGTATAAGAAAGCATAATAATCTTTCTTGTCGGGGATTTGTTCAATAGTGACTTTCATCGGTAAGTTGAAAGTAACGATATCTCCTTTCTTCCATTTGCGGGAGAGAGGGAGATACTGATTATCTTTTTTGCCATAATGAATATTTTTCTTTTCCCATTGATGCTGATGCTATAGCCTTTGGATTGGTTAGCCCATTCCGGAATGCGTATCATTAAAGTACGTTGTTTCTGGGGCGCTTCATCTATTCGCAAAGTTACCTTATTGTCATCAGGAAAGCGGGTTTCCTGTGTCAAGATTACGCCTTGTTCTTTCCAGTTCAGTTGTGAGGGGATGAAAAGATTGACATAAAGCGTATCTTTCTGATGCGCATAAATAAATTCACCGTATTTGGTATGATTCTCCAAGCCAGAACCGACACAGCACCACATGGATGTTTCCGGTTGTGAGTACACACGATAGTGTCCCGGGCGCATGGGAGTGAAATAGACAAATCCACCCTTTATTCGGTTCCTGCGATGCAAGAATGTGATTGTAAAGCGCACGTTCGTAATAGTTTACGTAGTTGGGATCAGGCTCCTGTGTATTGTTGGGATTGTGAGAATTCTGGTAAAGCATTTTAGTAAGACGGAGCATGTTGTAAGTATTACAGGTTTCCGGTCCTTGAACGTCGTTCAGCATGGACGTGAAGTTATCCGCCGGGTGGAAATGTTCACGGACACTATTTCCTCCGATGCAGACGGAACGGTGATTGACTACGGTATTCCAGAAAAAACGGGCTGCATGATCCCATTCTTCTGCGTGATTCCAATTTTTGTCGTCCTGTGAAAGTTCGGCGATTCGTTTGTAACCGATCACTTTCGGTATTTGGGTGTTGGCGTGCATGCCTGTCAGTCGGTCTTTATCTTTGATAAGCGGATCGAGGATAAGTTGGTGGGAGAAACGGCGGGCCAGTTCCAGATATTTCTTGTCGCCTGTGATTTCAGCCACATCAGCGAAAGTCTCATTTAATCCGCCATGTTCGCTACGAAGCATATCCTGCATTTGTTCGTCGCTCAAACCGGAAGTGATGTCAATCATCCAGTCTGTAAGGTCAATCAGCATTTGGCGTGCCAGATCGCTTCCTGCATACAAGTAAGCGTCCCGTAATCCTGCATACGTTTTATGTATATTGTATAGAGGTACCCATTTGCCGTTAAGGTCGAAACCTCCGGCACGGATTTTTCCAGCTTTTATATCTTTCCAAAGTTGGAGACTTCCCGGAGTTCCTCCGATGAATCCTGTACCTACAGCTTGCTGTGCATGATGCAACTCATTCAGCATATAGTGGAGGCGGTTGTAGACAGCAGTATCTCCGGTAGCGGCATACATCATGGAGAGGGCGGATAGATAATGTCCGCCGATGTGTCCGTCCAATCCGGTATTTTCCCAGTTGGTGTAACTGGGGGCTTTAGGCTGTAACCCTGCTTCGCGGAGAAAAGGAGCCAGCAAGCGATCGGGAGCAAGTGCGAGTATGTAATGTAAATCAGTCTGTTGAGCTTGCAGAAACGGGCTATCCAATAGTTTCACATTCTGTAAAGGGAAGTAAGACACTTGTGGGGCGTTTTGTGCTTTAGCCAGTGAGGCGGACAGGACAAGGCCAAGTATGAACGAGGTGGTTTTCATGATAATAGTTTCCCCTTGTCCCTCTCCCAAAGAGGAGAGGGGTGGGGATAGTTAATGTTAATATTTAGTGAGAATTGGTTCTTGCTAAACAGCGATTTGTCGGCAATTTCTTGATGAATATATAACAAGGAATTACCAATTGTCAACTATTTAAATTTGACCGCTGCCTCTTCGATGGGCAATCCTGCCTTGTAGTTTTCGATGTATGTATTAAAACCGGCTACGTCCTCAGCGGTAGGCGATACCTCGATACCGGCGTCTCCGACAAATACTTTCTCATCCAAGAAATCAGCAAGCGATTGACCTTTCTTATTGTTTACCAGGTAAGAACCCAGCAGGGCAATCCCCATGCACCACCTTCGCCGGCTGTTTCCAT
>VOFD01000346.1_pt1:0-2500 | contig 28000 bp, 25 predicted proteins | sample 5384101 | NCBI WGS metagenome assembly VOFD01 (sample SAMN12384723, study PRJNA508395) | human gut metagenome | isolation source: healthy gut C | host: Homo sapiens
GATATAATAAGGTGTCGCCTCTCTTGGGGCGGAAAAAATGCTTTTAGCATAAAAAAGTGGGCGGAAGTTTGGTGGGAACGGCAAAAGTGCCTACCTTTGCACTCGCTTTCGGGAAGGACGCCCGCAGGGAAGGCGGAACGGGGCAGGGAGTTCATTGATAAAGTTTACATAAACGATAAGTCAAGGGAACAAGACATGCAGTCGTCCGGTGCGTAACGGGCATATGCGTTGCAACCGTCGTTCCTTTTATATATGGAACAGAATATATCTGATAGATACGCCAGGAACAGAGAAAAAGAAAAGAAATATATTTTACAATGAAGAGTTTGATCCTGGCTCAGGATGAACGCTAGCTACAGGCTTAACACATGCAAGTCGTGGGGGCAGCATGGGTGGCTTGCTTCCGCTGGCGGCGACCGGCGCACGGGTGCGTAACGCGTATCCAACCCCCCCCGCCCGGGGATAGCCTTCGCGAAAGCGAGTTTAATACCCGGCACATAGGATTCCGGCCGGCGGGGGATGGGGATGCGTTCCATTAGCTTGTTGGCGGGGTAACGGCCCACCAAGGCGACGATGGATAGGGGTTCTGAGAGGAAGGTCCCCCCACATTGGGACTGAGACACGGCCCAAACTCCTACAGGGAGGCAGCAGTGAGGAATATTGGTCAATGGGCGGAAGCCTGAACCAGCCAAGTAGCGTGGGCGATGAAGGCCCTACGGGTCGTAAAGCCCTTTTGCGGGGGATTAAAGTGCGCCACGGGTGGCGCTTTGCAGGTACCCCGCGAATAAGCACCGGCTAATTCCGTGCCAGCAGCCGCGGTAATACGGAAGGTCCGGGCGTTATCCGGATTTATTGGGTTTAAAGGGAGCGTAGGCGGGAGATCAAGTCGGTGAAATGGCGCGGCTCAACCGCGTCCTGCAGTTGAAACTGGGGGCTTGAGTCGCGCGAGGATGGTGGAATTCGTGGTGTAGGCTCGAAGGTGCGGGTATCAAACAGGATTAGATACCCTGGTAGTCCGCACGGTAAACGATGGATGCTAGTGGTCGGCGACAGACTGTCGGTCACCGAGCGAAAGCGTTAAGCATCCCACCTGGGAGTACGCCGGCAACGGTGAAACTCAAAGGAATTGACGGGGGCCCGCACAAGCGGAGGAACATGTGGTTTAATTCGATGATACGCGAGGAACCTTACCCGGGCTTGAATTGCAGCTGCATGGAGCAGAGATGTTCCTGCCCGTCGGGGCTGCTGTGAAGGTGCTGCATGGTTGTCGTCAGCTCGTGCCGTGAGGTGTCGGCTTAAGTGCCATAACGAGCGCAACCCTTTGCCCCGGTTGCCATCAGGTAATGCTGGGCACTCCGAGGATACTGCCGCCGCAAGGCGTGAGGAAGGTGGGGATGACGTCAAATCAGCACGGCCCTTACGTCCGGGGCTACACACGTGTTACAATGGGGGGATACAGAGCGTTGCCACCCGGTGACGGGGCGCCAATCGTGAAAGTCCCTCCCAGTTCGGACTGGAGTCTGCAACCCGACTCCACGAAGCTGGATTCGCTAGTAATCGCGCATCAGCCATGGCGCGGTGAATACGTTCCCGGGCCTTGTACACACCGCCCGTCAAGCCATGGAAGCCGGGAGTACCTGAAGATCGTGACCGCGAGGGTCGGTCTAGGGTAAGACCGGTGATTGGGGCTAAGTCGTAACAAGGTAGCCGTACCGGAAGGTGCGGCTGGAACACCTCCTTTCTGGAGTGGTGTATCATTTTGGGTTATATTTAGGTATGGAATAAAGTATGAACGTATGTCGTTCCTTTTTTGCTTTTCGTTTATTAGATATAATGGGAATACGCCCCGCCGGCATGTTATGTATGTCAGGGGGGCGGGGAGACCTTCAGGGGCGTCCTGCAATGGATGGTACTGCCAGTCCTATAGCTCAGTTGGTTAGAGCGCCACACTGATAATGTGGAGGTCGGCAGTTCAAGTCTGCCTGGGACTACCGCTTCTCCCCGCGTCGCGCCGTATCTGTTATGGTGTGGGTGCATTATCCGCGGGGGATTAGCTCAGCTGGCTAGAGCATCTGCTTTGCAAGCAGAGGGTCAACGGTTCGAATCCGTTATTCTCCACCAGAATCCTTTCCTGCCGTTGCTTGTCTGTGACGTGCGCGGGGTAAAGCGATAAGAGATCTATGACATTTTGGACAAGCGAAAGCAATAAAGAAGGTGTCCCCACCTTTAGGGGTGGGACAGAATACAGCCGAAAGTATATATGCCACTTGGTACGGATGTACCGAGGAGTATGTGTGACATAAAAACAAAAAAAGAAAGGGCGTACGGAGGATGCCTTGGCTCTTGCAGGCGAAGAAGGACGTGATAAGCTGCGAAAAGCCGCGTGTAGGTGCAAATGACCTGTGATGCGCGGATCTCCGAATGGGACAACCCGCCGTCTTGAAGGGACGGCATTCCGCTCAATGCGGAAGGCGAACGCAGGGAACTGAAACATCTTAGT
>VOFD01000346.1_pt1:7500-28000 | contig 28000 bp, 25 predicted proteins | sample 5384101 | NCBI WGS metagenome assembly VOFD01 (sample SAMN12384723, study PRJNA508395) | human gut metagenome | isolation source: healthy gut C | host: Homo sapiens
TGCGTGATTGTGTCTACCTCCACGCCTGATTACCATTTCCCTTCGGTGGCTTCCATTGTCATCGGGAAATTGGGCTTGTCGAACGCTTTTGCCTATGACCTTCAGGCTGCATGCAGCGGGTTCCTCTTCGCGATGGACACGGCTGCGGCTTTGATTGAGTGCGGGCGTTATAAGAAAATCATAGTGATTGGAGCCGACAAGATGTCTTCGATGGTGGATTACACCGACCGTGCTACGTGTCCTATCTTCGGTGATGGCGCTGCTGCCGTGTTGGTGGAGCCTACGACGGAGAATCTCGGTTGGAAAGACGCTTACCTGCGCACCGACGGGAAGGGCTTGCCTTTCCTGTGTATGAAGGCCGGCGGTTCGGCATGTCCCCCTTCGTATTTCACTATTGACCATCGCCTGCATTACCTTCATCAGGAAGACCGAACGGTGTTCAAGTTTGCCGTGACGAACATGAGCGACGCGTCGGCGCTGATTGCCGAGCGCAATGGCCTGACGAAAGATAATATCGCATGGGTGATTCCTCATCAGGCTAACGTGCGCATCATCGAAGCCGTGGCCCATCGTTTGGAATTGCCGATGGAGAAGGTGATGCTCAACATCCAGCGCTATGGCAACACCAGTGCGGCGACATTGCCGTTGGCCCTGTGGGATTATGAGTCGCAGTTGAAGAAGGGCGACAACCTGATATTTACGGCCTTTGGTGCGGGCTTCACATGGGGCGCCGCTTACATGAAATGGGGATACGACGGCGCGGCCAAGTAGAACGGCAAGCCAGATCGAATCCCGTAACATCGCATAAGAAACGCATCCGTTTGTAAGATGCGTTTTTTTGTTCAAACAAAATGAAAAGATTATGGCACACAAAGCTGGTTTCGTGAACATCGTGGGCAACCCGAACGTGGGTAAGTCCACCTTGATGAATCTTTTGGTGGGCGAGCGTATCTCCATCGCTACGTTCAAGGCTCAGACCACCCGCCACCGCATCATGGGCATCCTGAACACGGACGACATGCAAATCTGTTTCTCTGACACGCCGGGGGTGCTGAAGCCCAATTACAAGCTGCAGGAGTCCATGCTGAACTTTTCGGAGTCGGCCTTGACGGACGCCGATGTGCTCTTGTATGTGACCGACATGGTGGAGAAACCGGACAAGAATGCCGATTTCCTGGAGAAGGTGGCCAAGATGGATGTTCCAGTGTTGCTGCTCATCAATAAGATAGACCTGAGCAACCAGAAGGACTTGGCGGCGAAAGTGGAAGCGTGGCACGACGTGCTGCCGAAAGCTGAAATCATTCCGATTTCGGCTTTGTGTAAGTTCAACGTGGACATGGTGCTGAAGCGCATAAAGGAACTTTTGCCAGACTCGCCTCCTTATTTCGACAAAGACCAATGGACGGACAAGCCGGCACGTTTCTTCGTGGCGGAAATCATACGCGAGAAAATCTTGTTATACTACGACAAGGAGATTCCCTACTCGGTGGAAGTCGTAGTAGAGCAGTTCAAGGAAGATGAGAAGTCCATCCACATCAACGTGGTGATTTACGTGGAGCGTGAATCGCAGAAGGGCATCATCATCGGTCACAAGGGCGTGGCGTTGAAGAAGGTGGCCACGGAAGCCCGCAAGGCGCTGGAGAAGTTCTTTGGCAAGAGCATCTATTTGGAAACATTTGTCAAGGTTGACAAGGATTGGAGAAGTTCGGAACGAGAGTTGAAGAACTTCGGATATAATTTGGATTAGCAATCAGGCTGTGAAGCCGAAAAAGAGTATTATGGGAAATATAGTGGCAATAGTCGGACGCCCGAATGTGGGGAAGTCGACACTTTTTAACCGCTTGACGCAGACGCGCCATGCGATTGTGAGTGATGAAGCAGGAACGACGCGCGACCGCCAATACGGCAAGTCGGAATGGTGCGGGCGGGAATTCTCGGTGATAGATACCGGAGGATGGGTCGTCAATTCGGACGATATCTTCGAAGAGGAGATACGCAAGCAGGTGGTGTTGGCCACGGAAGAGGCCGACGTCGTATTGTTCTTGGTGGACGTGAGAAATGGCGTGACGGATTTGGACGAAGCTGTGGCCAATATTCTGAGGCGCTCCAAAAAGCCGGTCATTCTGGTGGCCAACAAGGCCGATACGAATGAGTGGACTTATGGCGCGGCGGAGTTTTATTCTTTGGGCTTGGGAGACCCTTATCCCATTTCGGCGGCGACGGGTAGCGGCACGGGCGACTTGCTGGACCTTGTCGTGAAGAAGTTTCCCAAGACGGCGGACGATGCGACGGATGAGAACATCCCGCGCTTCGCCGTGGTGGGGCGACCGAACGTGGGGAAATCGAGTCTGATAAACGCCTTTATCGGCGAAGACCGCAACATCGTGACGGACATTGCCGGAACGACGCGCGATTCCATTTATACCCGCTACAACAAGTTCGGGTTCGACTTTTACTTGGTAGACACGGCTGGCATACGCCGCAAGAACAAGGTGAAGGAAGATTTGGAATTCTATTCCGTGATGCGCTCCATCCGTGCGATTGAGAACTCCGACGTGTGCATCCTGATGCTTGACGCGGAGCGAGGCATCGAGGCCCAGGACCTGAATATTTTCCAAGTCATCCAGCGCAACAACAAGAGCCTGGTGGTGGTGGTCAACAAGTGGGACCTGGTGGAAGAAAAGACCACCATGGTGATGAACGAGTATGAATACGCCATTCGCAACCGCATGGCCCCGTTCGACGATTTCCCCATCATCTTTGCTTCGGCCATGACCAAACAGCGCATCTTCAAGGTGCTCGAGACGGCCAAGGACGTTTACCAAAGCCGGAAGCGGCGCGTGGCTACGGCCAAGTTGAACGAGGAGATGCTCCCCTGATAGAGGCTTATCCGCCTCCTTCCATCAAGGGCAAGTACATCAAGATAAAGTATTGCATGCAGTTGCCCGAGACGCAAATCCCTCTTTCGTTTTCTACGCCAATCTGCCGCAGTATGTGAAGGAGCCTTACCGCCGCTTCCTGGAGAATAAGATCCGCGAGCGCTGGGACTTCAGCGGTACGCCCATCAACATCTTCATACGTCAGAAATGAGAAGGACGACCATCGGCCTCTGCGTTGCGGCTTTGGGCTTGTCGCTGTGTATGTCGTGCCGAAAGGACGGCAAGAGTGAAATCAGCCGCGCGGCGGAAACATATTACGGCTACCTGATAGAGGGCAAGTATGCCGACTACGTGGGCGCCATTGCCTACAGCGACAGCATGACGGAGGAGTATCGCAGCCAGATGGTAGACCTCGTGGCCCAGTATGCGGCCCGCGAGCGCGAATCCAGGGGCGGGCTGGTGGCGGCCAAGGCGCTGGACGACACCGTGTCGGGCGACGTGGGCAGCGTCTTCATCGAGGTGCTTTTCGGCGACAGCACGCGCGAAGAGGTTTCCTTGCCCATGGTCCGTTGCGGCGAGGTTTGGAAGATGCAATAATAGGATTATGAATGGTTTCAGCCGGTTAGGGGCTTCCGAATACGGATTCCTTAACCGGCTGAAATGTTTTAATGCGGCATTCGTCCCGCCTGTTGCCCAAGGTGGTTGGGTTGGGGGAGACAAATGTTTTCCCCGAACGCCCTCGTGGTGGGAGGCCATGCGCCGAAGTTCACCTTCTTGGTCAGGGCGGGAGAATAGCTTGTCCGTCCGTTTGTTTTTGATGGGGCGGGGTTGCGCAAACGTGGCGGAATGCAAAATAAAAGCCGGCATAATGCACTTTTTATTTTGTTTTTCCCTCTGCTTGCACTATCTTTGCCGTGTAGCCGCAAGGCTATCCGGCCTGCGCCTATTGCGCGCCGGGATACTAAACAATAAAAAATAACCATGGAACAATTTGAAACTGTGACATTCAAAGGCATGGCTGTGCACACCAACGGGACGATGCCCCGGAAAGGCGGGATGGCGCCCGAGTTTACGGCCGTGGCAGGTGATTTGAGCGAACTGACCTTGAGCAGCCTTCGGGGCAGGCGCGTGGTGTTGAACATATTCCCCAGTCTGGACACTTCGGTGTGCGCCACTTCGGTGCGCAAGTTCAACGTGAAGGCGGCCCAGTTGGATAATGTGCAAGTCCTGGCCGTGTCCATGGATTTGCCCTTCGCGCAGGGGCGCTTCTGCTCCACCGAAGGCATTGAGCACGTGAAGCCCGTGTCGTTGTTCCGCAGCAAGGACTTTGCGGAGAACTACGGGCTGATGATGACGGACGGCCCCTTGGCCGGACTGGCGGCGCGGGCCGTCATCGTGGTGGACGAGGACGGACGGGTGGCCTACGCCCAGTTGGTTCCGGAAATCACGGAAGAGCCTGACTATGAGGCCGCTCTCGCGGTTTTGAAATGACGCCGGTCCGTCGGTTGGCGGAAAATGGAAACAGAGTGAGGCATCCCTTCATCGGGGTGCCTTTTCTGTTTCCGCCCGTCTGTTCACGCGCCGTGCGCTTGCCCTTTGCCATGCGGTGGCGTGCGCCGTGCGTCAGCGTACTTTGCGGCAAGTACTCGAGTACTTGCCGCAAAGTACAATTCTGCACTCCGCAAGGCGGTTTCCAATAGTCCGCAACCTTTGGGGCGTATTCCGGCGGAGTGATGCCCTCCTGTTGTTTTGGACATTTGCCGAAATGCCGGGGATGTTCGAGGCTGAAATGAAATGCAGAAGAAAAAGGATAAAGTGTAGTTTTTTTTGCTAACTTTGCGGAAAGACATAAAAAACCCGGATTCATCACCAGTAACTGAAAGCTGGGAGAGGAACGCCCGGGACTGCACTGCAAAAATATATAAAACATGGAACATGGCAAAGAGTTTTTCGAGAAAGTTTTCTCCACCAAGCGCATGGAGAGGTATTTCAGTCTTTATCCTGGTAACGAAAACCGTGCCATGCAGCACTACTGTTGTAACCTGCAACTGGCGGAGGCTTTCTACGTCAGCCTGTCCGTGTTGGAAGTAACCCTGCGCAACGCCTTGTGCCGTGAGTTGGAAACAATGACTGGACGTGCGGATTGGTATGCCGTATTTCCAACCACGCCGGGGCTTGCAAAACTGAACCGTTACATTACGCAGGCGAGCAAACAGATAGCCGGGCGGCACGAGGGTATTACCCCTTCAAAAGTCGTGGCCGAACTGACATTGGGGTTCTGGGTGTCGTTGTTGAACAGCGAGTACGAGCGTCTGTTGTGGAAAGACCTGCGCCGTGCGTTCCCTTTTATGCCTAAACATGAGCGGAAGCGCAAGAACGTGTCCGCTCCTTTGAACCAGTTCCGGACATTGCGCAACCGGGTATTCCACAACGAATCCATTTGTTGGAACTTGTGTCGTGTGGAAGAGATACACCGGGAAATGGTTACGGTGATGGGATGGATTAATAAGGATGTCCCCGGTTGGTTGGAGTTGATTGACCGTTTTCATGACGTGTGCCGGCAGATTCGGACAACGATGAGTTGGGATTAATTTGCGCTATCAAGTTTAGCTTGTTGAAAATAGGAGGTATCAATCTTTACAAGCGAATAAAAACAATAATCCGATAAATCCCGAGTCAGAAAGGAGATGGATATACTTCTTCCCCGGGGCACGTCGATAAGCGTCTTGATGATTAATGTCCAAGGCATGATGCTGTCGGTTTTCGGGCAAGATCATGTCCAGGCTTTGACACTCTTTCCGGTTGTTTTTCTCCATTCTGCACACGCTGGACGACTATTCGGATATTGACCGGGGAGCGTTTGGCAAGGAGAAGGCGGCTCATTGGATGGCGCGGTACAAGATGCTTTGATTTCGTTGACCGAGGCCGTTCGTGCCTTCAGAAACGCACGATGGAGAAAGTCACTTGTTGGCTTCCTTCACCTTGCGGAAGAGGTCGGATGCGAAGATGAAGCTGTTGAGGCGTTCGTTGGTGGAGGTCATGATTTGGTCTTTCGTGCCTTGCCATTCCTTTCATCCTTCATATATATATAGGATGTTCTCGCCGATGCCCATCACGGAGTTCATGTCGTGGGTGTTGATGATGGTGGTGATGCCGTATTCCACGGTGATGTCGTGGATGAGGTCGTCGATGACGAGCGACGTCTTGGGGTCGAGCCCAGAGTTGGGCTCGTCGCAGAAGAGGTATTTGGGGTTCAGGGCTATGGCTCGCGCGATGGCCACGCGCTTCTGCATGCCGCCGCTGATTTCGTCGGGGAACTTGGCCTGTGCCTCGAGCAGGTTGACGCGGTCGAGGCAGAACTGCGCCCGCTTGACGCGGTCGGCATAATTGTCGCGCGAGAACATGTCGAGGGGAACATGACGTTTTCCAGCACGGTCATGGAGTCGAAGAGGGCCGCGCTCTGAAATATCATGCCCATTTCGCGGCGGAGCATTTTCCATTCCTGCTTGTTCATGGCCACCAGGTCGCGGCCGTCGTAGAGCACTTCGCCGCTGGTGGGGCGGAACAGGCCCACGATGCATTTCATCAGCACCGTTTTTCCCGATCCGCTCTGCCCGATAATCAAGTTGGTCTTTCCGTTTTCGAACACGCAGTTGATGTCGTTGAGCACGTCTTTGTCTTCAAAGGACTTGTATAGCGATTTTACTTCTATCATCAGGATAATAATTGAGTGAGTAAGACATCGGAGAAGAGGATGAGCACGCTGCTGCTCACCACGGAGTTGGTGCTGGCCTTGCCGACCTCCACGGAGCCGCCTTCCACGGTATAGCCATAGAAGGCCGACACGCTGGTGATGACGAAGGCGAAGAAGACCGACTTGATGAAGCCCATCCACACGTACCATTCGTTGAACTCGTGCTGCAGGCCGAGGGTGAGGTCTTCCACCGTGATGATGTGTCCCACCACGGCTGTGGCATACGCTCCTGCGAATCCGGAGAAGATGCTGAAGCACACAAGGATGGGCATCATGGTCATCATGCCGAGCACCTTGGGTAGGATGAGGTAGTTGGCCGAGTTCACGCCCATGATTTCGAGCGCGTCGATTTGTTGCGTCACGCGCATGGTGCCTATTTCCGAGGCGATGTTGGAACCAACCTTTCCGGCCAGGATGAGGCACATGATGGAGGAGGAGAACTCCAGGAGCATGATTTCGCGGGTGGTGTACCCGGTGACGAACTTGGGCATCCACGGGCTTTCGATGTTGAGCTTGATTTGGATGCAGATCACCGCTCCTATGAAGAATGAAATCAGGAGCACGATGCCGATGGAGTCCACTCCTTGCTGGCTCATCTCCTTGATGTATTGCTTGAAAAAAACATGCGCATCCGCTCCGGGCGCGAAAAAGTGCGCCGCATGAGCATCAGGTAGCGGCCGAATGTGGCCACGCTTTTGTCGAGTAACATATTCCGTGCTTTATTATTTCATACAAAATTAATGAAAATCCCCTAAAAAACGGGCGCTGGGTGGAAATACTTTCCCCGTCGGGGTGTTTTTTAATACAATTTGCGTATTTTTGTGCGCAAAATTAAAGTTCTATGTCAGAAGCTCTTTCGCAAGACGGCCAGAATGAGGGTTTGGTGCTCCGCACGGAGGGCCTTGTGAAGACGTACGGGAAGCGTACGGTGGTGAACCATGTGTCCTACGATGTCAAGCAGGGCGAGATCGTGGGGCTGCTCGGCCCGAACGGGGCCGGGAAGACCACGTCGTTCTACATGACCACGGGCTTGGTGGTGCCCAATGAAGGGCGCATCTTCATCGGCGATTTGGAGATTACGAAGTTTCCGGTGTACAAGCGTGCCCGCAACGGCATCGGCTACCTGGCCCAGGAAGCCTCGGTGTTCCGCAAGATGACGGTGGAGGACAACATCGCCTCCGTGCTGGAGATGACCGGCAAGCCGGTGGAATACCAGAAGGAGAAGCTCGAAAGCCTGATTTCGGAATTCAGCCTTCAGAAGGTGCGCAAAAACTTGGGCGACCGACTTTCGGGCGGCGAACGGCGTCGGACGGAAATCGCCCGCTGCCTGGCCATCGACCCGAAGTTCATCATGCTCGACGAGCCTTTCGCCGGCGTGGACCCCATCGCGGTGGAAGACATACAATATATCGTGTGGAAATTGAAGAAACGCAACATCGGCGTGCTCATCACGGACCACAACGTGGAAGAAACGCTGTGCATCACCGACCGGGCCTACCTGCTCTTCGAGGGGCAGATACTCTTCCAGGGCACGCCCCAGGAACTTTCGCAGAACGAGGTGGTCCGCGCCAAATACTTGACGAACAGTTTCGTGCTGCGAATGAAGGATTTCAAAAGATAGACCAAGAAAAAAAGTACGCAAGGTTTTTGATTTATTAAAAGATAAGAGCTATCTTTGCAAGCCCATAATAAATGCACGGCAACCGGATATAAAGGCAGAATGATCATTAAATTCATATAATAATTAGACTTCAAGATGAATATTTCATTAGAGAACATCGACAAGGTGAGCGCGGTGCTCACCATTAAAATGGAAAAGGCAGACTACGCCGAGCGGGTGGAGAAAGCCTCGAAGGACTACCGCAGGAAAGCGAGCCTGCCCGGCTTCCGTCCGGGACAAGTGCCCATGGCACTGTTGAAAAAGCGCTTCGGCAAGGAAATCACGGCCGAAGAAGTGAACAAACTGCTGGGCGAGAAACTGTATGCTTATATCAAGGACAACAAGCTGAACATCTTGGGCGAGCCGTTGCCGAGCGAAGGACGCCAGCAAAACATTGATTTCGACACGATGGAAGAGTTCTCGTTCGCTTTCGACATCGCCTTGGCACCGGAATTCAAGGCGGAACTGGGCGCGGAAGACACGGTGGACTATTATGACATACAGGTGGACGACAAGATGGTCGACAACCAGGTGAAGATGTTCGCACAGCGTGGCGGAAGCTATGAGACCGTGGACAGCTATGAACCGAAGGACATGGTGAAGGGTCTCTTGGCCGAGCTCGACGAGAACGGTAACACCAAAGAAGGCGGCATACAGGTGGAGAACGCCGTGCTGCTGCCCGAATACATGAAGGATGACGAGCAGAAGGCCATCTTCAACGGCTGCAAGGTGAACGACGTGGTGGTGTTCAACCCCAACAAGGCATACGGCGGTCACGATGTGGAGATAGCCGCACTGCTGAAGATCAAGAAGGAAGATGCGCCTGCCATGACCTCGGACTTCAGCTACCAGGTGCAGGAAATCACCCGTTTCAAGGACGCTGAGCTGAATCAGGAACTGTTCGACAACGTGTTCGGCAAGGATGAGGTGAAGAGCGAAGAGGAGTTCCGCAACAAAATCAAGGGCATCATGGCTGAACAGTTTGCTGATGACAGCAACTTCAAGTTCTTCCTCGACGTGCGCACCTATCTGATGAACAAGGTGGGCCAGCTGGAATTTCCCGATGCCTTCCTGAAGCGCTTCCTGCGCGTGAGCAGCGCCAGCCGGGGCGAGAAGTTCGTGGAGGAAGACTACGACAAGAACATCGAGGGCCTGACATGGCAGTTGATTCAGGACCAGCTGGTGAAGGCTTACGACATCAAGGTGGAACGTGAAGACTTGGTGAAAACGGCCAAGAACCTCATCCGGATTCAGTTCGCACAATACGGCATGATTAACCTGCCGGAGGAACTGCTGAACAACTACGCCGACGATATGCTGAAGAAGGAGAAGGACGTGGAATCGTTGTTCAACCGCAGCGTGGAAAACAAACTGGCCGCTGCATTGAAGGACGTGGTGACGCTGAACCGGAAGGAAATCAGCGTGGAAGACTTCAACAAGATGTTTGCTTGATTCGGGTCGAAGCCGATTCGTTTTTGTGAAATAAGCGTAAGGAAGGAAACCCCCGGACGTGTCTTTGGCGCATTTTCTCGGAAATGGCGAAGGATAGTTCTGGAGTTTCCTTTCTTTGCGCATAAATATGAATATGATTATGAACAAAGATTTTAGAAACTATGCAGTGAAGCATCTGGGGCTGGATAGCCGGACCTTGGACGATGTGGTAAGCGCGCAAAACCAATACCTCAACCCTTATATCCTGGAAGAACGCCAGCTGAATGTCCCAGATGGACGTGTTCTCCCGCTTGATGATGGACCGCATCATCTTCTTGGGCACGCAAATCGATGATTACACGGCCAACACACTGCAGGCGCAGTTGCTCTACTTGGATTCCGTGGATCCCGGTAAGGACATTTCCATTTATATCAATTCCCCGGCGGTTCTGTGTATGCCGGACTGGGCATATACGACACGATGCAGTTCATCAGCAGCCCCGTGGCCACAATCTGCACCGGCATGGCCGCTTCCATGGCGGCAGTGCTCTTGGTGGCCGGTACGGAAGGCAAGCGCTCGGCGCTGACCCACAGCCGCGTGATGATACACCAGCCGATGGGCGGAGCGCAAGGCCAGGCGTCGGACATCGAAATCACGGCCCGCGAAATCCAGAAACTGAAGAAGGAACTGTATACGATTATTGCCGACCATTCCCATACGGATTTCGACAAGGTCTGGGCCGATTCCGACCGCGATTACTGGATGACGGCGCAGGAAGCCCAGGAGTATGGAATGATAGACAATGTTTTAACCCGTAAGAAGTGAGAATGAAGAGAGTGTGTTCTTTTTGCGGCAGGGGGGAGCGCGAGGTGCCTCTGCTCATTACCGGCCTGAACGGCTTCATCTGCAGCGACTGCGTGCAACAGGCTTACCGGATTGTGAAAGACTCGTTGCCCGCGGCGAAAGGCGACAAGGAGGATTTGGGCTTCGAACTGGCCGATTTGCCCAAACCACGCGACATCAAGGCTTATCTTGACCAATATGTCATAGGGCAGGACGATGCCAAGCGCTATCTGGCCGTGTCGGTCTACAACCACTACAAGCGGTTGGCCCAAGCCACCACGGACGACGGCGTGGAAATAGAGAAGTCCAATATCATTATGGTGGGCAGCACGGGAACGGGCAAAACCCTGTTGGCACGGACCATCGCCAAGTTGCTCCACGTGCCGTTCACCATTGTGGACGCTACCGTGTTCACCGAAGCCGGATATGTGGGCGAGGACGTGGAGAGCATCTTGTCGCGCTTGTTGCAGGTGGCCGACTACGACGTGAAGGCGGCGGAGCGGGGCATCGTGTTCATCGACGAAATCGACAAGATTGCGCGCAAGAGCGACAATCCCTCCATCACGCGAGACGTGAGCGGCGAGGGGGTACAGCAGGGCCTGCTGAAACTGCTTGAAGGCTCCGTGGTGAACGTGCCCCCCAAAGGCGGGCGCAAGCATCCCGACCAAGACTACATCCATGTGGACACCCGCAACATCCTCTTCATTTGCGGCGGCGCCTTCGACGGGATAGAGCGGAAAATCGCCCAGAGGATGAACACGCACGTGGTGGGGTATAATTCGGTGCAGAACATGCAGCGCATCGACAAGTCGAACCTGATGAAGTACATTTTGCCGCAAGACCTGAAGTCGTTCGGCTTGATACCGGAAATCATCGGCCGGCTCCCGGTGCTGACCTATCTGAACCCGCTCGACCGTGATGCCTTGCGACGCATCCTGACGGAACCGAAGAACTCCATCGTGAAGCAGCAAATCAAGCTCTTCGAAATGGACGGCATCAAACTCTCTTTTGACGACGACACGCTGGAATATATCGTGGACAAGGCCGTGGAGTACAAACTCGGGGCCCGTGGGTTGCGTTCCATCATGGAAACCATCATGATGGATGCCATGTTCGAGATACCGTCGAAAAAGGTGAAAACATTCAAGGTGACGTTGGATTACGCCAAGAAACAGCTGGAAAAGGCTAACCTTTCGGGGCTGAAGGGCAATTAGACGAACGGAGAGGCGGACGGAGACGCGAATGTTAATAAATGAAGAAATCCAGAAAATAGTTGGCCGATAATTTGCAAATATGAGGCATTTGTATATAACTTTGTTAGGACAACAAAGTTTTGCCCCGGTTTGATTTTATTGAAAAACTATGGATATGGATGCAACGCTGAATCTGATAGAGCCTCTCAGGCGATATTTTGGCTTCGAGACCTTCAAGGGCGACCAGGAAGCCATCATACGTAATGTGCTGTCGGGCAACGACACCTTCGTGTTGATGCCCACAGGCGGCGGGAAGTCGTTATGCTATCAACTGCCGGCGCTGTTGATGGAGGGGACGGCCATCGTCATTTCTCCGTTGATTGCCCTGATGAAGAACCAAGTGGACGCCATCAGGGCGGTGTGCGGCGACGACGGTGTGGCGCACTATCTCAACTCGTCCCTGACCAAGGGGGCGATTGACATGGTGAAGGGCGACATCCTGCAAGGGAAGACCAAGTTGCTCTACGTGGCTCCGGAGTCGTTGACGAAGGAAGAGAATGTGGATTTTCTCAAAAAACGTGAAAATCTCGTTCTATGCCGTCGACGAGGCGCATTGCATCTCCGAATGGGGGCACGATTTCCGGCCCGAATACCGGAACATCCGCCCCATCATCAACGAAATCGGCAACGCCCCGGTCATTGCGCTTACGGCGACCGCCACCGACAAGGTGCGCGGCGATATCAAAAAGAGTTTGGGAATGGTGGATGCGGCCGAATTCAAAAGCTCGTTCAACCGCCCGAACTTGTATTATGAAGTGCGCAACAAGACAAAGGACGTGGACAAGGACATTGTGAGGTTCATCAAGCAGCGTCCGGGCAAGAGCGGCATCATTTATGCGCTGAGCCGTAAGAAGGTGGAAGAACTGGCCGAAATCCTTCAGGCGAACGACATCAGCGCGCGGGCCTACCATGCAGGCATGGATTCCGTCACGCGCTCGCAGACCCAGGACGATTTCATCATGGAACGTATTGATGTCATCGTGGCCACCATTGCTTTTGGCATGGGCATTGACAAGCCCGACGTGCGTTTCGTCATTCATTACGACATCCCCAAGAGCCTGGAAGGCTATTATCAGGAGACGGGGCGTGCCGGACGCGACGGGGGCGAAGGGTTGTGTGTCACTTACTATGCCCACAAAGACCTTCAGAAACTTGAAAAGTTCATGGAAGGGAAGCCAGTGGCGGAGCAAGACATCGGGCGCCAGCTCTTGTCGGAAACCGCGGCCTATGCGGAGTCGTCCGTTTGCCGCCGTAAGTTCTTGTTGCATTACTTCGGTGAAGAATATCATGAGGAAAATTGTGGAAATTGTGACAACTGTTTACATCCGAAAAAAGAAAGTGGAAGCGAAAGAGGAATTGAAGGAACTGCTTAGCGTTGTGCAGGCAGTAAAGGAAAACTTTAAGGTTGATTATGTCATAGATGTGCTCGTGGGAAAGGAGACCGACGAGGTCGTGGCCCCAAGCATGCCGATTTGGATTGTTTTGGTTGCGGCGACGAGCATGAACCGAGGTTCTGGAATGCCGTCGTGCGGCAAGCCTTGATTGCAGGATACTTGGAAAAAGAGATAGAGAATTACGGCGTGTTGAAACTCACGGCCAAGGGGCGCAAGTTCTTGAAAAAGCCCGAGTCGTTCATGGTGTCGGAAGACAATGAGTTCGATGAGGACGAGGAGGAAGTTGTAGCCCGTGCCGGGGGAGGAACGGGGGCGACAGACCCTGCGCTTTTCAACGCATTGCTGGATTTGCGGAAGAAAATGTCGAAAAAACTTGATGTGCCGCCTTACGTTATCTTCCAAGACCCTTCGCTTGAGGCCATGGCTACGATGTATCCCGTTAATTTGGAGGAGTTGCAAAACATTCCGGGCGTGGGGGCTGGGAAAGCCAAACGCTATGGCAAGGAGTTCTGCGACTTGATACGTCAGCACTGCGAAGACTACGAGATTGAGCGCCCCGAGGATTTGAGGGTGCGCACGGTGGCCAACAGGTCGAAGCTGAAGGTCAGCATCATCCAGAGCATTGACCGCAAGGTGGCATTGGATGACATCGCTTCGGCGAAAGGCATTGATTTTAACGAACTGCTGGACGAAATAGAGTCTATCGTCTATTCGGGCACCAAACTGAACATTGATTATTTCTTGGAAGAGGCCATGGATGAAGATCATCTGCTTGACATCTATGATTATTTCAAGGAGTCGGAGACCGACAAGTTGTCGGTGGCCATGGATGAATTGGGCGACGATTACACGGAAGAGGAGGTGCGTTTGGTGCGCATTAAGTTCTTGTCCGAAATGGCCAACTGAGTCTGTTCTTTCCAACTTGTGTCGCGGACGCAGCGCAGGGACGACGTTCCGGTAGCCCGAAAAAGGATGCCGTTGCGGTCCGCAGGGTTGAATTTTTATGTGAGGCTTACGATAAAAAGCACCGTACCATGTTCTTTGCATGGTACGGTGCTTTTTATTTATGTCGGCGGGCATTTGCCAGCTCAGTAGAAATCCAGTGGGGGAACCGGCTACAACGCCCGTGTCGGATTGTCACCCAAGCACGGAATTTCCTGCCAGAAAGGAAGGCTTTCCTTCCGCTTCCATGTTTCAATGACAGGGCGGACCACCGAAAATAGGTGCCGGACTGTTAAAACGCGGGTGGAGAAACTGTTTGTATGGAGCATTTCTCCGTCCCGGCGGTCGTTTTTTCGCAGTAAAAGCAGAATCGCTTTCCGCAAAGAAATGAACCGCCTTCCGCAAAGACGAAACTTTTTTGCCGCAAGGCAGTTTCTGCGGGTGCAGAAAGAGGGGAAAAACGGGGCTTCGGAAGGCTTTTTCCGCTCTGGATGGAGTCCGCCCGCGTGCAACCCCCGTTTGTCCTTTTGCCAGCCATTCCCCTTGCGGGGCTGACGCGAGGGGAGGGCTCCGGCCGCACGGCGTTCCGTGGCGGGCGGCAAAATGTCGCAAGAACCGGCTTCCGGCTTTCATCCTGCATTTCTCTGGGCGCGTGAGGTTCGCGCATTTCCGTTCTGTTTCCGTCCCGCGCCCGTTTGCGCGGTTCTTGCAGGGGCTGTCTTGACGTTTTGATAAAATGTCATAGGGGGGACTTATTGCTGTCCGCCGGCCTTTTGGCGCCTTCGCGATGGAGGCGACTGGAGGCGGCCGGCGCCATCGAAACAGGCAAGGGAGTTCCCGAGGCCCATCTTTCTTCCTTTCCTGGAATCGCTGGAACATACGGCTGTCTCCATTGGATTTCTACTGAGCCCATTTGCCGCCCGTTTTTGGTAAGAAATGCCGTTCGGACGGAGAGGCGGAGGCTCACAACAAAAAAAATCGCGGAAAAACGTGGCGGATTCAATAAAAACGCGTATATTTGCATGCAATAAATTTAAAGCCTATGTCATCATTTATTGCAGATAAGATTGTAATGGACGGATTGACCTACGATGATGTGTTGTTAGTCCCCGCTTATTCAGAAGTTTTGCCACGCACGGTGGAGTTGTCCACCAAGTTTTCCCGCCACATTGACTTGAAGATTCCGTTCGTCACGGCCGCCATGGATACCGTGACGGAGGCCACGATGGCCATTGCCATCGCGCGGGAAGGCGGTATCGGTGTGATTCACAAGAATATGTCCATCGAAGAACAAGCTCGTCAGGTGGCCATTGTAAAACGTGCCGAGAACGGCATGATTTATGACCCCGTAACCATTAAGCGCGGGCGCACGGTGAAGGATGCGCTGGGCATGATGAGCGAGTATCATATCGGCGGCATTCCCGTGGTGGACGATGACAACAAATTGGTGGGCATCGTGACGAACCGCGACTTGCGCTTCGAGCAGAATCCCGACCGGAAGATTGACGAGGTAATGACATCCGAGAATTTGGTTACGACGCATATCCAGACCGACCTTTTCGCAGCTGCGAAAATCCTGCAGGAGAACAAGATTGAGAAATTGCCCGTAGTGGACCAGGACGGACGCCTTGTGGGACTCATCACTTATAAGGATATCACGAAGGCGAAGGACAAGCCGATGGCATGCAAGGACGAAAAAGGTCGTTTGCGCGTGGCTGCCGGCGTGGGCGTGACTGCCGACACGTTGGATCGCATGAAAGCCCTCGTGGAAGCCGGAGTGGATGCCATTGTCATTGACACGGCGCATGGCCATTCGAAATACGTGGTGGAGAAATTGAAAGAAGCCAAGGCGACGTTCCCCAATGTGGACATCGTGGTGGGCAACGTGGCTACGGGCGCGGCCGCCAAAATGCTAGTGGACGCTGGTGCCGACGGCATCAAGGTGGGTATCGGTCCGGGTTCGATATGCACCACCCGTGTCGTGGCCGGAGGTGGGCGTGCCCCAGTTGTCTGCGATTTATGATGTGGCTTGTGCATTGCAAGGCACTGACGTTCCCTCATTGCCGATGGCGGTTTGCGTTATTCAGGCGATGTGGTAAAGGCTTTGGCCGCAGGAGGATACAGCGTGATGATCGGTTCGTTGGTGGCCGGTACGGAAGAGTCGCCGGGCGACACCATCATCTTCAATGGTCGTAAGTTCAAGTCTTATCGTGGCATGGGGTCGCTCGAGGCTATGGAGTGTGGTTCTAAGGACCGCTATTTCCAGTCCACGGTGAAGGACGTGAAGAAACTTGTGCCGGAAGGCATTGCCGGTCGAGTGCCTTACAAAGGTACCGTGCAGGAAGTCATCTACCAGTTGATTGGCGGCCTGCGTTCGGGCATGGGGTATTGTGGAGCCAATACCATCATGGAATTACACAATGCCAAGTTCGTGAGAATAACGAACGCCGGAGTGTTGGAAAGCCATCCGCACGACGTGACCATCACAAGCGAAGCGCCCAACTATAGCCGCCCGGAATGAAAACAGACATGAGGAAGTTCGCATTGTGGCTCTGCTCGTTTTGCTTGGCGGGCGGGCTTTATGCCCAAGACGGTGATCCGGTCGTCATGAAAATCAACGGCAAGGACGTGCTCCGGTCGGAGTTTGAATATAATTTCAACAAGAATAACGGTGACGAGGTGGCGGACAAGAAAACGGTGGACGAATACGTGGACTTGTTTGTCAATTACAAGTTGAAAGTGGAGGCCGCGCTCGATGCACGTTACGACACGTTGTCATCTTTCAAGCGGGAGTTCCGCACGTATCGCGACCAGCAGATTCGTCCTTATTTCGTGACACCGGCCGTGGAGGAGCAGGAGTTGAGGCGTTATTACGACCAAATGAAGGCGGCCATCAGCCCGGAGGCTTGATTAGCGTTGCCCACATCTTGGTGCGGGTGCCTCAGAAAGCTTCGTCCGAGGAACTCGAGGCAGCCAAGGTGCGTGTCGACTCCATTTATGCGGCATTGCAGGCCGGGGCGGATTTTGCCACCTTGGCCAAGCAATGTTCCGATGACAAAGGTTCGGCCGCCCGCGGTGGCGACTTGGGCGGATGGGTGGCCAAGGGGCAGACGCTGAAGGAATTTGAGGACGTTGCTTTTGCCTTGGGAGACAATGAAATGTCTCAACCGTTCCAAAGCCCGCTGGGTTACCATATTGTTCTCATGAAAGGACGGAAACACTTGGAGCCTTATGAAAACCCTGAAACCGCAGATCCAGCATTTCCTGGAGTCGCGAGGCCTGAAGGAGCACATAGCCGGCATGGTGGTGGATTCGCTTGCCAAGGCTTCGGGAGGGCAGGCTGACGCCCGAAGAAGTGGTGGAGCAGAAAACGCAGGAACTGTGCGCGAAAGACCCTGAACTGAAATACCTGATTCAGGAATATCACGACGGCTTGCTGCTTTTCGAGGTCAGCACGCGCGAGGTCTGGGATAAGGCCGCGAAGGATACTGTCGGCTTGGAGGCTTATTTTAAGGACAACAAGTCGAGGTATAAGTGGGATTCGCCCCGCTATAAGGGCATCGTCTATCATTGCAGCGACGAGGGGCTTGTGAAACAAGTGCGCAAGTTGCTGAAGTCGGTAGATGAAGACATGTGGGTCGACACCCTGCGCGCCGTCTACAATCAGGATTCCTTGAAACAGATACGCGCTGAGAAGAACCTGTTCAAGAAAGGCGATGATGCGTTCGTAGACTATCTGGTGTTCAAGGAGAAGAAAGAACCGCAGCCGTTGAAAGCCTACCCTTATACGGCCGTGTACGGGAAGAAGCTGAAGCGCCCCAAGGTGTGGACCGATGTGCGCGGCGAGGTGGTTTCCGATTACCAAGCTGCTTGCGAAGCCGATTTCGTGCGGAAACTGAGAGAAACTTATAAGGTTGAAATATACAAAGAGGTTTTAAATACGGTTAATAAGCATTGACGCGCCCGCCGAATGCACTATCTTCGCAGGGCAGTATAGAACAGGAATAATATATGAATCTTTTTAAGCATTTAGCCTGTGCATTTGCGTTCTCATTCGGGGGGATGCAAATGCATTTGTTTGCACAAAGCCCGAATAACGTCATCGACGAAGTGATTTGGGTGGTGGGCGACGAGGCCATCCTCCGTTCCGACGTGGAATCGGCCCGCATGGAGTTCGGTGCCAACATTTCCGGTAATCCTTATTGTGTCATTCCCGAGCAACTGGCCATACAGAAGCTTTTCTTGCACCAGGCGCAATTGGACAGTATCGAGGTGGAGTCGTCCGAAATCACGGCAAACATGGACGCACGTATCAACGAGCTGGTCATGAGGGCCGGTTCGAAAGAGAAACTGGAGGAATACTACCACCGCACAATGACCGAAATCCGCGAGATGATGTTCGAGTCGCTCAAGGAGCAGTTCACGGTGCAGAGGGTGCGCGAGAGCCTTACGGCGGACGTCAAGGTTACGCCGGCCGAGGTGCGCCGCTATTTCAAGGACGTGCCCCAAGACAGCCTCCCGTGGATTCCCGACCAGGTGGAAGTGCAAATCATCACCCAGCAGCCCCGCATTCCCCAGGAAGAGATAGAACGGGTGAAGGAGGAGTTGCGCGACTATACAGAACGCATCAACAGCGGCGAGTCGTCTTTCTCCACGCTGGCCATTCTTTATTCCGAAGATCCGGGCACGGCCCGCTATGGAGGCGAGATGCCCGCTTACGGGCGCGCCGAGTTGGACCCGGCCTTTGCCAATGTGGCGTTCAGCCTGACCGACCCCACCAAAATCTCAAAAGTGGTGGAGTCGGAATACGGTTTCCATATTATCCAGCTGATAGACAAGTTGGGCGACAAGGTCAAAGTGCGCCATATCCTGCGCAAGCCCAAGTTGGCGCAGGCCGACATTGATTCCACCATGGCGCGTTTGGACTCCATTGCGGAAGACCTCCGCAAGGAAAAGTACACCATAGAAGAGGCTGCGCCTTACTTGTCGGACGACAAGGACAGCCGGAACAACCGGGGCATAATGACCAACGTGAAATACGACCCTTCGGTGGGCGACCAGATACGGACGTCGCGCTTCCAGCTTCAGGAACTTCCGGCCGAGGTGGCCAAGGTGGTGGCGGGGATGAACACCGGCGAGGTGTCGGCTCCCTTCATGATGGTCAACTCCAAAGGGAAGGAGGTCTGCGCCATTGTGAAACTGAAGACGCACCTCAAGGCGCATCGCGCTTCCATGTCGGAGGATTTCCAGGTGCTGAAGGATGTCGTGATGCAGAAACTGCAAGAGCAGAAAATCAACGAATGGATAAAAGAGAAGCAGAAATCCACCTACGTGCGCATCAATGAGGAGTGGAGCAACTGCGAATTCGAATACCCCGGATGGATAAAATGAAACGCGGAGCACAAGGACGGAGAATAAAAGGCGGGCATAGATTACTTATCTCTTGTATTCTATGCCTGCTTGGGCTTTATGTCGCGGCACGGGCCCAGCAAGAGCAACCGCCGCGCGAGCAATCCAAGGAGAAGGTCATCCTGCTGCACACGGACAATCTTTCCTATGACCAATACCGGCATCCTGGCGCGCAGATTCTGACGGGCAATGTGCAGTTCCTGCACGATGGGGTATACATGTATTGCGACAGTGCTTGTTTCTACGAGGCCACCAACTCGTTCGATGCTTTCGGACACGTGAAGATGGTGCAGGGCGACACGCTGGATCTCGTGGGGGACATGTTGCTTTACGACGGGCTCGACCAATTGGCCCGCGTGCGCTACAACGTGGTGCTCACCCATCGCGAGTCCAAACTTTATACCGACAGTCTCGACTACGACCGCTTGTACGAACTGGGCTACTTCTTCGAAGGCGGAAAACTGGTGGACAAGGATAATGTGCTGACATCCGATTGGGGCCAGTACAGTCCGCCGACCCGCCAGGCCGTGTTCAACTACAACGTGAAGCTGGAGAACCCGAAGTTCACCCTGATTTCCGACACGTTGAACTATAACACGCTGACCAACATGGCCGAAATCGTCGGCCCGTCCAACATTGACAGCGGCGACAATCACATTTATTCCGAATCAGGCTTTTATAACACACAGACGGAGGAAGCCATCCTGCTCGACCGCTCCATCGTGACCAACAAGGGGCGGAAGATGGTGGGCGACAGCTTGTATTACGACAGCAAGTCCGGTATCGGGGAAGGGTTCCGCAACGTGGTCTACACCGATGAAGTGAACAAGAACATGCTCACGGGCAATTATTGTTTCTATAACGACAGCACGGGCTATTCCATGGCTACCGACAGTGCGGTGGCCATCGACTATTCCCAGAAAGACACGATGTA
>VOFD01000578.1_pt1 | contig 28000 bp, 30 predicted proteins | sample 5384101 | NCBI WGS metagenome assembly VOFD01 (sample SAMN12384723, study PRJNA508395) | human gut metagenome | isolation source: healthy gut C | host: Homo sapiens
TGCCACGCTTTGACAATCCGCGGGATGTGTCCGACAAGCCGCAGATAATGATCGGACTTTTTTAGTGTTCCTAGCATCACCCCTTCACAGACAATATAAAACCGCGCGAACCGAAACTCGTTGGCATCTGCTATTGAAAACATGGCAGATGCCAATTCAGACATCGGCTTCGCGCGGTTATGTTTTGTTCAGTGGTGATGCAAGGAACACACAAAAAGTCCTTAAATTGTCTGTCGGCTTGCGAACACACCCGCGGAGTGCTCAAAGCTTGGAAAGACATGGAGCATCGGGGATGCCGGGCGCGGTGCGGATTAGAAATGCCGGATTTTGCGATCAGAACCGCCGCCGGCAAGTTCCACCCGGAACATTTTACCATTCTGTTTTTACCTGTCCCTGCTTTTCTCCGCCGTGTCCCCGGGATACACCGGGTTTTTAGGCATCTATGATTCGACGACCGCCAGCCCCCAGGGAGCCAGTGTCAGGACGGCACCGGCGGCAACCGGGGTGTCGGTTAAAAGATCGGTGCCCGCATTTCCGGTGTGGGTCACTGTCCGCGGTTCGTCCGAATAGTTGAAGTAGTAGCACAGATTTTTGCCAAAATCGTTTGTGCCGCGCTTTACGATCAGCGGAAACTGCGGAGTGTCTTCGGAAAGACCTTCATACCCGTGTCTGGAGAGGTAGGATACGAGCAGCGGCTCCAACAGTTCATCATCGAAGAAAGCGCCGAGGTAGAGGGCGGAGCCCTTTTGATAGGCGTTCTCGGTCACGGCGGCATAACTGCCCCAGAACGGATGGTCATAATGCGCGAGCGACGTCGCGGTGTCGCAGGTGACAAGCTCCATCCAGTCGTGTGCGAGGGCGCTTCTGCCGTCTGCGGTGGTGATGCGGACATTCTTCGGGTAGGTGAACTGATCGTAGTGAATACCGAGGCACCTGCAAAGAAGATGCGGCTGTACATCGTGGCGGATTTTCAACTGTTCGTCGGCGAAGCCCGTGCGGAAAGTGGCGATCAGGTGTCCGCCTTCTGCCACATAGCGGTCGAGCGCACCGAGAAGATCGTCGGATGCGGCATAGAGCGCCGGGACAACGAGAAAATCATAGGCGGAAAAATCGCGCTCGCCGGAAGAGACCATGTCAAACTCGATGTTTCTGCGGTACAAGGCGTCGGCAAGCCAGCGCATCACGGCATTGTAGCTGTGGTCACCGGTGGTCTCAAGCGGAAACTGGCGCAGCCCCGCCAGGGAGAGATTGTCCAGCAGGATGGCGACGCGGTTTTCCTTTTTCAGATTCATGAGGTGTGTGCCGATGCGCTTCCACTCCGCGCCGATTTCGCTGGCTTCCCGGTAGGTGGCATTTTTCGGAAAAATCGTGGGAAAGCACGCCTTTCCAGTAGCTTTCGATCGCATTGTGGATCGAGTGCCAGTGCCAGTACATCACGCTGTTGGAGCCATTTGCAAGGTGGCTGTACGCCTGCAGGCGCAGCTGCCCCGGATAGGGGAGCCACGGGGTCAGACCCTGCGCCTCTGTCTCTAAGATCAGATAATTGTCCTTCTTTAAGCTGCGCGCAATATTTCCGCATACAGTGATCTCAGCTCCGGTCAGGTCGTCCTGCGAAGGATGGTAAATATCGGCGCCTGCCACGGTCATGCAGCGGGCGGCGTCATACTGGTCGACCTCCGGCTGATAGCCGTAAGAGTGATCGGTCCAGTCAAAATCAAAATTCTGCGTGATGAACTGGTCGTCACGTTTGTACTCTTTGATAATGTCCGATTGCCAGGAGAGGAACTCTGTGACGAGGGAGCGCTGAAAACGCTGAAATTCTGCGGCAAGACTCTGGTTGATCGTGCCGCGTACATCCGGAAAATCCGCCCAGTCGTTCACGCGGTTGCTCCAGTAATCCAGACCGAATTCACGGTTGAAATCCAAAATGTCCGGGTATTTTTTCTTCAGGGAAGCGACGAACATCTGCTGAACCCGCGGACCGGCCGTTCCGTAGCTCTTGGTCTCGTTGTCCAGCTGGAAGCCGATGATGTTCGGAACGTCCTTTAAGTGCTCCATCATGGCGCGGATGATGCGCTCGGCGTGATAACGGTAGCCGGGGTGCGTGATGTCCATGTTCTGACGGTGACCGTAGAGCTCCTGCCCGTTTGCTGTGACGGCGAGAATATCCGGGTATTTGCGCGCCAGCCAGGTTGGTATCGCGTAAGTCGGGGTTCCGATGATGACGGAAAAATGATGCTTTGCGGCGGCCTGTACCATGCGGGCGATGCAGGTAAAGTCAAAGACGCCGTCGGATGGTTCTAAGGTGCTCCAGGTGGATTCGGCGATGCGGATGGTATTCATGCCGGCACGCTCCATCATTTCCATATCTGTCTCCAGACGGTCATACGGCAAATATTCCAGATAGTAGGCTGCTCCAAAGAGCAGGTGATCTGTTCTCATATCGGGTGATCTCAATCTTTTCTATAATTTTCTATAAGTAGTTGTTTTGCGCATTTCGGCACATAAAAACGTGCAACCGTTTGCGCTTTTTCATTATACCATCACAAAAATGGACTGTAAACAACAGAAAGTACCGTAAATACTGCAAAAAATGAGAACTTATTTTTGGTAAAAAGGGGATTGATTTTTTCGGAATTGTGTTTGATAATAAAAAGATTGCGCAACAAGCGCAAAATAAAGGGGGAACTCCGGACGATGGTCCGGGGTTGGAGGTTACTATGGAGAAGGAAGAGAAAAAAGATATTACCATTGCGGATGTAGCGGAGGCGTTAGGGGTTTCAAAGACAACGGTTTCCCGCGCCATATCCGGAAAGGGAAGAATCGGGAAAGAGACCCGCAAGAGGGTTCTGGAATACATAGAGGAGCACGATTATAAGCCGAACGCCATCGCCAAGGGACTGGCACAGTCGAAAACGTACAATATCTGTGTGGTGATGCCGCGCGATTATGAAGTGGTGGACTGGAATTTCTTCCAGCGCTGCCTGTTCGGTATTCAGGAGATGGCGGAGACGGTCGGATATGACATTCTGCTTACGATGTGTCAGATGAATGATATTTCTTCGCTGGAGCGGATTGTTGCAAATCATAAGGTGGATGGTGTGATTCTGATGCGTACCTTTCTGGAGGATGCACAGATTGAATTCCTGCAGCAGAAAAATATTCCGTTTGTGACGACAGGAAGTACGAATTATGAGGGTGTAATCCAGATCGACCACAACCACAGAAGTGCCTGCCGGGAATTGACATCCATTATTTTAATGAAGAATTTAAAGCGGATTGCACTGATCGGCGAGGACGAGGGATACATGGTAACGCACAGCCGTCTGCTCGGATTCCGGGACGCCTATGAACAGCAGGGGGAGACGCTCGATGAGAATCTGCTGTATTTAAGCCCGGAAAACCGGGTGCGCGTCGATCGGACGGTAAAGGAGATCCTGGAACAGAATGTGGACTGCATTCTGTGCATGGACGATGCGGTGACCAGCAGGGTTTTAAAGGTACTGCGGGAACAGCACGTCAGGGTGCCGCAGGATGTGCGGGTGGCATCTTTTTATGACAGCACGATTCTCGAGAACCATGTGCCGTCGATCACTTCGCTTGCTTTCGATGCCAAGGAACTTGGAAAAGTGGCGTGCCGGACGCTTTTAGATCTTGTGGAGGGACTGGAGGTAAAGCAGAAGACATTACTTCCATATGAGGTCGTACTCAAGGAATCCACGAAATAGTGCACACCGGGCAGTGCGGATTGTGTCGGAATACGGTGTCTGACACGCCGGAAATGGTGCAGGGAATGGGAAAATCAGCAAAATCGCTCAATATGCGCTTGAAATGTTGGAAAATATAAAGAAAACAGTGGAATATGCTTGGAATATTCGGGTTTATCGGTTGCACAAAAATAATGAATGATTCCACGAAAAGCTGATATTTTTTTAAAACTTGTGCATTTATGCCAAAAAAGAAGCAAATTTATTATAAAATATACACATTGACATCAAAACAGGCACGTAATATACTTTAATCATAGAACAACCGATTGCGCAATAGATGCGCAGTACCGCAGGTACGATACAGAATTGGGCATGCGGCGTTCTGAAAAAGTTTTGAAAAAGAAAAGGGAGGATTTTCAAAATGAAGAAAAAAGTTTTGAGCGCATTATTATGTGCGAGCATGGTAGCAACCATGGTAGCCGGATGCGGCGGAAGCAGCAGCGAGACAACAGACAGCAATGCAGCAGCAGACAACAGCGCAGCAGACAACAGCGCAGCAGCAGGTACTGAGGAAGCAGCAGCTCCTGCAGCAAGCGGAGACACCATTGCTTTAAGAGTATGGGCCGCTGAGGAAGACCAGACATTAACCAACGAGCTTATTGAGCAGTTTAAGGAAGCAAATCCGGATCAGACATTTGACATTACAGTTGGTGTAGAGTCTGAGGCAAATGCTAAGGATGATATCTTAGTTGATCCGACAGCAGCAGCTGATGTATTCGCATTCGCAAGTGATCAGCTGATTGATCTTGTAGATGCAGGTGTATTACAGGCAGTACAGGATGTTGATACTGTCTCCAGCCAGAATGTAGCAGGTGCTGTTGAGGCAGCTACCGTAGACGGTACATTATATGCTTACCCGATGTCTGCTGATAACGGATACTTCTTATATTATGACAGCAATGTTGTAACAGATCCGACCAACTGGGATGCAATCCTTACAGACTGTGCAGCAGCAGGCAAGAAAGCCGGAATGGTGCTTGCAAGCGGCTGGTACAATGCAGGTTTCTTCTACGGAGCAGGATTTACAACAGTATTAAATGATGACGGAAGCACAGCAATGGACTGGAACGGAACATCTGCTGACGGTATCAAAAGGTACCGATGTTGTAGACGGTATGCTTGCAATCGCAACAAACCCGGCATTCTTACCAATCACAGACGGTGATACAGCAAACCAGATTGCAACTGGTGAGCTTGGTGCTATCGTTTCCGGTACATGGGATGCAGCAGCAGTACAGGAAGCATTCGGTGATGGATATGCAGCATGCGCACTTCCGACTTATACATGCGCTGGCAACCAGGTTCCGATGGGTTCTGCAGCTGGTTACAAGATGATCGGTGTTAATGCAAACTCTGCACAGGTTGGCTGGGCTATGGAATTAGCAAAGTTCTTAACCAACGAGCAGAGCCAGGAGACACGTTTTGCTGAGAGACAGATCGGACCGTCCAACATTGCAGCTGGCGAGTCTGATGAGGTTAAAGCAAATGTAGCAATCGCTGCAGTTACCGCACAGAATGGTGCTAACGGTGTTGTTCAGATAGTAGGCAGCGGTTACTGGGATCCGTCCAAAGCATTTGGTGAGATCATTGCTCAGGGTAACCCGGACGGAACAGATGTACAGACATTGCTGGATAATCTGGTAGAGTCTGCATCACAGCCGACAGAATAAGCAGTAACACGATTTTATAAGAGTGTATGAAGAGAAAAAAGGCCCGCATACGAAGATGGGAATCGTGAGTGGGTCTTTTTCTTCATCTGAATATCAACAGAACCCAAAGAACACGCAGAACAGGTATACACTGCGTGCAGCAAAGATACAAGGAGAACGCCATTTTACAGAAAATGACGGTTATGGAAAGGCATGGGTGCTTGCATGAATAGTAAGGAAAGTAAAAAAGAATCCGGTGGCTGCATTCTTCGGAGCAATCGGAAAATTCTTTAAGGAATTTGGTGAGGGTGCCGCCAAAGGGGACGGTGCAGTGAAAGCATCGCTGCTCGTAGCGGGTGCCGGTTATTGGAAAAGAAAACAAATCATCAAGGGATTTCTGGTAACATTACTGGAAATCGGGTTAATTCTATATACGGTATTGATCGGGGTGCCATATATCAGCCAGCTGAATACCTTAGGTACGGTAGAGCGTGCGATGGTGTACAACCCGGCAACGATGAAGAATGAGGTCAATGATTATGATAACTCCCTTCTGATTCTGCTCTTCGGTGTCATCAGTCTGAGTTTTCTCATTGTGGGAATCCTGCTTTGGATGGCAAACGTGAGAAATACATACCGCTTACAGCTTCGCGCTGAAGCGGGAAAGCACATCAATACATTTAAGGAAGACTGCAATGAGATGCTGAATGATAAGTTTCATTTTACGTTGCTGGCGCTTCCGGTTCTGGGTGTGATTATCTTTAATATCATGCCGTTGGTCGTTATGATCTGCATTGCATTTACGAACTATGATAAGAGTCATATGCCGCCAAATGCATTGTTTACCTGGGTGGGACTTGCAAACTTTAAGTCCCTGTTTACCACGAGCATTACCTCCACATTCGGATATACATTCTGGAGAATTCTGGGATGGACGCTGCTTTGGGCAGTGCTTGCCACATTTACGACCTATTTTGGAGGAATTATTCTCGCCCTTCTGATCAACAACAAGAACACAAAATTAAAAAGATGTGGAGAACGCTTTTTGTTGCAGCTATTTCCGTTCCACAGTTTGTAACATTGCTGTTGCTGCGTAACTTTTTCGCAAATACAGGAATTGTCAATTCATTCTGCAAGAACATCGGTCTGGTTGATCTGTTACAGAATCTTGGCTGGATCAAAGCAAATTATATTCCGTTTTTGAGCGATCCGGTCTGGGCGAAAATCACGATCGTTGTCATCAATATCTGGGTAGGTGTTCCTTATCTGATGCTGATTGCAACCGGTGTACTTATGAACATTCCGGAAGAGTTAAAAGAGAGTGCGAAGATTGACGGAGCAAACTCATTCCAGATTTTCCGCAAGATCACAATGCCGTATATGCTGTTTATCACAGGACCATAGCTCGTAACACAGTTTACGGCAAACATCAATAACTTTAATGTAATTTACCTGCTGACACAGGATATTTACACAACGACCAACCAGAAACTGGCGGCTTCCTGGGGTAAGGAGATTGATCTTCTGGTTACCTGGCTGTATCGTCTGACCAGTGAGCAGTACAACTATAAGATGGCATCCGTCATCGGTATCTGCGTCTTTATCGTATGTGCAGTCATTACATTATTTGCCTTTAACTTCCTGATTAAAGGAGATAAGGAGGATACATTCAGATGATGGGAAAGAGAAAAATTGTTAATTCCGTTTTGCTTCACGTAGTGCTTGCTGTGCTTGCAGTGATCTGGATCACGCCGATCGTGTGGCTGATTGTAACCTCGTTCAGTGGATATGATGGCATGAACACGAGCCGCTTCTTCCCGGAGACATGGTCGATCCGCAATTATACTCGTATGCTCTTTGAACCGGACACAGTATCACAATTCCCGATCTGGTTTAAGAATACGTTGGTTATTGCCATTTTTGTATGTCTGATTTCAACTTCTTTTGTATTGATGGTCAGCTATGCAATGAGCTGCATGCGTTTCAAAGGAAGAAAAGCTCTCATGAATATCGCAGTTATGCTGCAGCTGTTCCCAGGCTTTTTGTCCATGATCGCTATTTACTTTATTTTGAAGTCCGTCAACTTAACCAACAGCCATATCGGTATGATTCTGGTGTACTCCGGTGCATCCGGACTAGGTTACCTTGTGGCGAAGGGATTCTTTGATACGATTCCGACATCCCTGCGTGAGGCTGCGTATCTGGAGGGTGCTTCCGAGGCAAGAACATTCTTCACGATCGTGCTTCCGCTTTCCAAGCCGATCATTGTGTACACTGTTATCAGTTCTTTCCTGGTACCGTGGACAGATTTCGTTTTTGCAAAGATCATCTTAAACTCCGGTATCTCGACAGACTGGACCGTTGCGATCGGACTTTACAACATGCTGAATCGTACGCTGATCCCGACATACTTCTCGAGATTCTGCGCGGGCGGCGTTATGGTCGGTATCCCGATCGGTATTTTGTTCATTATCATGCAGAAGTTCTATGTAGAAGGAATTACCGGTGGTTCGGTGAAGGGATAAATAGCGAAGGAAAATACTATTGCAGCATTGCAGCATTGGCTGCAATGCCTGAGTATTTCAACTTCGCATTAGAAAAATGCAAAAGCGGCATTTTTCAAAGTGCAATACAAGTTTTTTTAGGTAGGCGGGTGAGGATGCACCAGGCATCTTTTCCATAAAAATGAAAGAAATATAGAAAATGAGGAGGAAGAAAATGGATCAATTTATTTTAAATCTGATTCACAGACCAGAGATGGTTCCGGAGTATTCCGCAACTGTCACAGGACAGGGAAAGGAAGAGGACATCGGAGACAAGGCTCTCTTGACAGAATCTCTGGATATTTTCAAGACACAGCAGAGACTCGCACATGAGAATGGGTTAAAAGTAACCATTCAGATGACATACGCATCTCTTTTCAATGATGAGGCAGTGGAGATTGCGAAGCATGACCACGACGTATACGGAGACGAGATCGCGTTATCCTTACTCGGACTTCCGTGTGAGGAGTTCCGTGAGAAATACAAGACCAAGGATTTCTGTATCTGGATGTTCTCCATGGAGGACAAGAAAGCCATCGTCAACGATGTGTTTGAGAAGTTCCATGACAGATTCGGATTCTATCCGGAGTCAACCGGTTCCTATTACATGGATGCCGATCTGACCAACTATATCAAGGCAACTTATCCGACCGTAAAGTGTGCGGTTGCCACCTGCTGGGAGGAAGGCCCGAAGGCATATCATACCTGCAACAACTCCTGGTACACGTTATTCGACGGCGGCCCATGGGCACCGTGGATCCCGTCCAAGCAGAATACACATGCACCGGCAGCCAATGCGGCTGAGGACAGCGGTATCGTTGCAATCCCGCATCTGTCCCGCGACCTGATCGCATGCTATGACGGTAACGGTTCCAACTTCGGAACGCATCCGCAGAATGTACTTCGCGGAATGATCTACGATACAAAGACCTGGGAGTACCCGTATCTGTACAACCTGATCGATCAGTATCGTTCGTTAGGAAAATACAACAACGGTTATGCATACAACATGATGTTTGTAGGCCCGGGCTGGATGAACAAGATGGGACGCTGGGAGCAGCCGTATGAGCTTCTCTACAAGTCTTACAGCGACGGCTGTGCATATTACGGCAAGCTGAAAAAAGAGGGCAAGTTAGTCGATATGACGATGTCCGAGTTCGCAGATTACTACCGCGAGAAGAAGGGCGTGGATGCTGGCAACTACAATGAGCCGGAGTGTGCGCTCTGGAGAGATATCCTCTACGGATCAGACAAGCAGCTGTTCTGGTACTGCGATCCGTACATGAGAGCCTGCGTCAATATGGATCAGGGCGGCGCAATCGTTGACCTTCGTCCGTATGCAGCGAAGCTGGAGTGGCCGGTTGGTATCGGCACAAAGCACGTACAGGATGCATCCTATCCGTTCCTGATCCAGGAGAAGTACCGTGCAGGTTATTTCACACATTACGCAGGAGAGGGAACAGTAAGAAGTGCGAAGCTTTCCTACAAGGGTGAGGAAGTAGATCTCTGCCTCTGCCCGACACACGCACATTTTTCACAGGAGGGAAAGACAAGAATCCTGACACTGGATCCGGTAACGATCGAGTTTCGCGATCTGACTGTAAAGCTTCAGACAAAAGAGTACTTTGAGGAAGGCTCCTCCAACATCAAGATCGAGCGTACCATCCTTGAGATGAGTGACCCGAGTGCAGAGGTTACCTTAAACGAGTATATGGTTGCATGCTATGGCACAACTGAGTATTCCGAGGATATGTCCCATATCACCTTAAAGATCGACGGACCGGAAGAGAAGACGATCCATTATGAGTACAAGTGCCGCGAGGAGGGTGTCAAGGGTGCGACAGAAGTAAGCGCCGTGATTCCGGAGATCGAGACACGCGTATCCATGACTGCATCCAACGCGGACGCGGAAGGATATGTAAAAGAGGGATATGCATTCTCACCGATGTTTACCCTGGGATACAGAAAAACAATCTCAGATAAGGAGGTATTTGCAACATGGCTCAACTTGGCAAAGGCAAATTAAATTATAGATGCCCGTCCTGCTTTTTAAGAGATCTGGACATTGATATGTTTTACAATAAGGAAACAGGTATTTACAGCTGTATCCGCTGCCAGTACAGAGGAACAGAAGAAGATGTCCTGGAGAAAAATGAAATGATCCGCTTCCGCTATAAGGCAATGCACCAGCGGTTAGACAAGTTCGACTTTGATTAAGCTACGAGCAGTGTAGAAAGCCGGCTGCGGCAGAAGAAAATTTATTTTCTTTCAGACGCAGCCGGTTTTGTCTATAGGGCGACAGCCCACAGCGAGAAGAAGCGAAGCGGAATCGAGCTGTCACGGCGAGGAGCTTTACGCTGCCACAGCGGGGAGAAAATGGAGTAATTATGGGGAAAAAAGAAGAAAGATACCATCGAGCTTCGGTTCTATGAGATACCGCAAAATGAATATGTTCTGGCACTTCTTGGAGAAAACTGGATCCGGGATTATGGTCATGATGAGGTACATCTTCATTTTCACAATCTGATGGAGATCGGAGTGTGCAGAAACGGTACGGGGAAACTGATTCTGGACGAAGAACAGCGCCCCTATCAGCCTGCCATGGTGAGTATTATACCGAACAACTATCCTCATGTGACGATCAGCAATACAAAAGAAGGACCAAGCTACTGGGAATATCTGTTTTTTGATCCGGCGCAGATTATTGCGGAAATGTATCCGAAGAACGAGCTGTTCTGCCGGGAACTGATCCGGAAAGTCAACCGGAGAGCGCTGTTTCTCCATGAATGGGAGAATCACAATCTCGCGTTTCTTGTCCGGCAGATCATGGAGGAGATGCGGGGACGGCGTAGCCATTATACGGACAGCGTGAGAGGTCTGTTGTATTCTCTTGTGATAGAGATTATCCGGCTGAATGAGGAGCAGGAGGCAAAGCAGGAAGTGCAGGGTGTGGAAATGCAGAAACATTCGGGAGTGACGCAGATTGCGGCGGCACTCGACTATGCGCATGGAATATATGCACATGATCCGGGTGGAGGAGCTGGCGCAGGAATGTCATATGAGTGAGACGCATTTCAGAAGGCTGTTTGAGTCCTGTATGAACATGTCTCCGGTGGATTACATCAATCTTGTCCGGATTCAGAAGGCATGCGATCTGTTGAAAAAGACGACGGATTCGATGGACATTGTGGCACAGAAGGTAGGCTTTACGACAACATCCACATTTAACCGGAATTTTAAAAAGTTTTTAAACACATCCCCCTATCAGTGGAAAATCAATCCGGAAAATTACGAGACAAAGCTTTTAAATTACAATATTTCCGCGCGAAAAGGATGGTAATAAATAATGGTTGAAAATGCGCGTTTTGTGCCGAAAAATAAGTACAAAATGCGCATTTTTTCGCTATAATGAACTTAACAAACGCAATAACAGCAATCATAAATTGGGGGATGAACAGTATGGGAGAATTTTTGTTTGAGAGATTAAGTGATCCGGAATATTACGAGGAGAACCGCGTGGCGGCGCACTCCGACCATGTGGCGTACCGGAACTGGGATGAGGCGGACGTGTGGCTGGATCCGCTCGGAAGAAAGAGCAGTTTCCGCCTGTTTTTAGACGGATCATGGAAATTCCACTATGCGAGAAACTATGAGCAGACGATCCATGGATTTGAAAAGCCGGAATACGACTGCAGGGGATGGGATGACATCCGCGTGCCGGCACATATCCAGATGGAAGGCTATGACAGTCCGCAATATGCGAACACGCAGTATCCGTGGGATGGAAGGGAAGACGTCTGGACGGACGAGATGCCGACGAAGTTCAATCCGGTCGCAAGTTATGTGAAATATTTCACATTGCCGGAGACTTTTTCTGGTGAACGTGTGTTTATCTCGTTCCAGGGAGCGGAGAGCGGCATGGCACTCTGGTTGAACGGAGCATATGTCGGATACAGTGAGGATTCTTTTACGCCGTCCGAGTTTGAACTGACGCCTTACCTAGGACGGGGAGAACAAGCTGGCGGTGCAGGTATTTAAGTGGACGATCGGAAGCTGGTGTGAAGATCAGGACTTCTTCCGGTTTTCCGGTATTTTCCGCAGCGTCTATCTCTACATGATTCCGAAGACGCATCTCTGCGACATTAAGATCCGTCCACAGGTGGCGGAGAATCTGTCCTGCGGCACGCTGGAGCTGGATCTTCGCTCCTGCGGCAGCGGAAGTGTGCGCATACAGCTTGTGGAGCGCGGAAGACTTGATCTGGCGGAGAGCCGCTACGAGACACCGGAGGGCACGGAGGTGTTTGCTCTGGAGGAGAAGATGGAAGGAACCTTACATGTCTCGCGGGAAGTGGCGGATGTGAAGCTGTGGAGCGCGGAGGAGCCGTATCTGTATGAACTTCGGATGGAGGTGTATGATGCGGCAGGGAAGATGCAGGAGGTCGTCGCGTCGAAGATCGGCTTCCGTCGGTTCGAGATGAAGGACGGACTGATGCTTTTAAACGGAAAGCGGATTGTGTTTAAGGGCGTCAACCGCCACGAATTCAGTTCCCTGACCGGACGTGTGGTGAGCATGGAGGAGACGCTCACCGACGTCGTGACCATGAAGCGGAACAATATCAATTCCATCCGTACCTGCCATTATCCGGACAATGTCGGACTGTATGAGCTCTGCGACATCTACGGACTCTACATGATCGCGGAGAATAATATGGAGTCCCATGGAAGCTGGGATGCAGCGGCGATGCGTAAGATCGCGGATCCGCAGACGATTGTGCCGGGAGACAATCCGAAGTGGGAAGCGAGAATGCTCGATCGCGTGAATTCCTGTTACCAGCGCGATAAGAACCATCCGGCGATCCTGATCTGGTCCTGCGGCAATGAGTCTTACGGTGGAAGCGTGATTTATCAGATGTCCGAGAAGTTCAGAGAGCTGGATTCCGACCGCCTGGTTCACTACGAGGGAGTCTATAACGACAGACGCTACAACGGAAGCAGCGATATGGAAAGCCAGATGTACCCGCCGGTAGAGCGGATTGTGAAAAAATCTGGCAGAGCAGAAAGAGAAGCCGTTTATCTGCTGTGAGTACACGCACGCGATGGGCAATTCCTGCGGCGCGATGCACAAGTACACCGATCTGACCGACATAGAGCCGCGCTATCAGGGCGGGTTTATCTGGGATTACATCGATCAGTCCATCACGAAAAAGGATCGCTACGGGAAGGAATTTCAGGCGTACGGCGGTGACTTCTTAGAGCGGCCGACGGACTATAATTTCAGCGGCAACGGCATCTGCTATGCAAAGGGGCGCGCCGAGTCACCGAAGATGCAGGAAGTAAAATTCAATTACCAGAACATCAGCGTATCCTTTACCGAAGATGGTTTTACGGTAAAAAATAAAAACCTGTTTACCGATACGGCAGAGTATGACTGCATCCTTCTGCTGGAGAAGAACGGCGTGGCGGCAGGCCGCAGAAAAATAGCGCTGTCTGTGGCACCGCTCGGAAAAGACGTTTGTTCTGGCGGAACTGGAGGGCTGCATGGCTTTTGCCGATGAACTGGAACATGCGGGAAAGGAAGCCGGGGCGGAATACGCACTGACCGTATCGTTCGTACTGCGCGAAGAACTGCTCTGGGCAAAGCCGGGGCATGAGATCGCATTCGGACAGAAGATTTTTGCGGCAAAATCACCTGCAAACGGTGGGACAATCGGCGATGCCGCGGCAGAATATGAAGGAAAGTGCGTGACGAACCGTAAGGCGGGACTTCAGATCATCCGCGGAAAGTGGAACCTGGGGGTGAAGGGTGAGAATTTTGACGTACTGTTTTCCTACAACAGCTGCGGACTGGTGTCCTACCGCTACATGGGAAAAGAGCTGATTGAGAAGATACCGATGCCGAATTTCTGGCGTGCGCCGATTGACAATGACTGCGGAAGCCGCATGCAGGGGCGGATGGCGCAGTGGAAGATCGCGAGTATGTATGCCGGCATGAGCAGCAAGGGCATGTTCGATTATGAGGAACCGGTTGTGAGAGAGGCGGAGAACAGCGTCTCCATCACATATACCTACCTGCTTCCGACCACGCCGCAGGCAAAATGCCGCGTGACCTACACCGTGACGCCGGATGCGTATGTGCAGACCGAGCTGACCTATGACCCGGTGGAGGAGCTGGGCGATATGCCGGAATTTGGAATGCTCTTTAAGCTGAATGCGGATTACGATAGACTGGAGTGGTATGGTCTCGGACCGCAGGAGACGTATATGGACCGCAGATGCGGCGCGAAGCTTGGTGTATATAAGAACCGCGTGGCGGATAATATGGCGCAGTATCTGGTACCGCAGGAGTGCGGCAACAAAGTAGGCGTGCGCTATGCGAAGGTGACGGATGAGAGAGGAAGAGGCATGCTCTTTACCGGAGACGAACTGTCATTTTCCGCGCTGCCTTACACACCGCATGAACTGGAAAATGCAATGCATGCGTATGAACTGCCTGAGGTGCATTACACGGTTGTACGTGTGGCGCTGGCACAGATGGGCATTGGCGAAGACGACAGCTGGGGGCACCGGTTCATCCGGAATATCACATTGATGTGACAAAGCCTCTGACACTGCGGTTCGGTTTCCGCGGAATATAGAAAACAGAAAGGAGAGCGGGCATGGAATGTAACCTGTGTCCGCGAATAGGCATATGAAGTTTGTGAAAGGAATGGATCTGTCCACACTGCTCGAACTGGAGCGGTGCGGAGCAAAGTATTACGATAACGGGGAGGAGCGGGATCTTCTTGCAATCATGAAGAGCTATGACGTCGACACCATCCGTATCCGTCTGTGGAATGATCCGTGGTCGGAGACCGGCGAATCTTATGGCGCGGGGGAGAATGATTTAAAGACCTCGCTTGAGATTGCAAAACGTGTCACAACGGCAGGGTTTGGTGTGCTTCTCAATTTTCATTACAGTGATTTCTGGGCAGATCCGGGAAAACAGATCAAGCCGAAGGCGTGGGCAGATTACGGCGTGAAGGAGCTGGAGCAGGCGGTCTATGACTACACGCTGGAATCCATGCGGACATTCCTGGATGCCGGCGTCAATATTACCATGGTGCAGGTGGGAAATGAACTTTCCAACGGTCTGCTTTGGCCGGAGGGAAAAGTCCCGAACTATGACAATATTGCGACATTCGTCAATGCGGGAATTCGTGCGGTGCGGAAAGCGGATGCCACGATTCCGGTGATGATTCATCTGGATAACGGCGGAAACAATGCGCTCTACCGTGAGTGGTTTGACAATTTTACAAAGCGCGGGGAGGATTTCGAGATCATCGGACTTTCCTATTATCCGTTCTGGCACGGTTCACTGCAGATGTTAAACGACAACATGAATGACATTGCGGAGCGCTACGGCAAGGATCTGGTGATTGCTGAGGTTTCCATGGGCTATACGATGGAAGACTACAAGAATTACGAGAAGCTATCCGATGAAGATCGCAAAGGGATATGCGACCAGACCGGCGCTTGTGGAAAAGATCGAATATCCGATGACAAAGCAGGGGCAGTACGATTTCATGGAAGATTTCTTGAACCGCATCAGCCATATCAAAGGCGGAAAAGGAAAGGGATTCTTCTACTGGGAGCCGGCATGGATTCCGGTACCGGGCTCCGGCTGGGCAACACCGGCCTCCTTAAAATATATGAACGATCCGGGACCATGTGGAAATGAGTGGGCAAATCAGGCGCTGTTTGACTACGATGGCAACGCACTGCCGACGCTTTCGCTGATCCGTGATTTTAAACCGGAAGTATAAAAACCGGGGCTGCCGTATGAACGGAGATTGTGATCGATGGCATTGTGAAAAATGATAAATGACAGATCGGAAAAACATGCAACTTTGTTGCATGTTTTTTTGATTATGTTGCAGTTTGAAAAAGGTCTATTGCAAAGGAACACAGAGACGTTATAATAGAATTACAACAGGACGGTAACAGAAACCATTCATAGAAAAATGATGTATAAGGAGGTAACGCATGATCTGGGAACCAGTACTTGCAAAGTTTAAAGAATTATTTGGGGATGAGGGAGAGATCGGAGTTTATTTCGCACCGGGGCGTGTGAATATGATCGGTGAGCATACCGATTACAACGGAGGACATGTATTTCCATGTGCGCTCACGATCGGTACCTATGGTGTGGCGAGAAAAAGAGACGACAAGAAGCTTCGCTTTTATTCCATGAATTTTGAGAATCTCGGTGTGCTGGAGTCTTCCGTGGGGGGCTTAAAGCCGGAGAAGGAAGCAGACTGGACGAACTACCCGAAGGGTGTGATGTGGGCGTTCGGCGAGAAGGGCATGAAAGTGGAGTCCGGTATGGATCTCGTGCTGTTCGGCAATATTCCGAACGGTTCCGGATTGTCTTCCTCCGCATCGGTGGAAGTGCTGACCGGATTCATCCTGCGCGATATGTTCGGCTTTGATGTGACGAATCAGGATCTGGCATTGATCGGCCAGTATTCCGAGAACAAGTTCAACGGCGTCAACTGCGGTATTATGGATCAGTTCGCCATTGCGATGGGCAAGGCAGGACATGCGATTTTTCTGGATACGTCGACCTTAAAGTATGAGTATGCGCCGATCAGGCTCGAGAATGCGAAGATTGTGATCTCCTGCAGCAACAAAAAGCGCGGACTCGGCGATTCCAAATACAACGAGAGACGCAGCGAGTGTGAGACGGCACTTGCAGAGTTACAGAAAGTGGTAAAGATTGATGCCCTCGGCGATCTGACAGAAGCGCAGTTTGAGCAGTATCGGGATGCCATCACAAATCCGGTGTGCCAAAAGCGCGCAAAACATGCCGTATATGAGAACCAGAGAACGATCAAGGCGGTGGAGGCACTGCAGAACAACGATGTCGCGCTGTTCGGAAAGCTGATGAATGACTCCCACGTATCTTTGCGTGATGATTACGAGGTAACGGGAATCGAGCTGGATACCCTGGTTGAGGAAGCATGGAAGATTGACGGTGTGATCGGTTCCCGCATGACGGGTGCGGGCTTTGGCGGATGCACGGTCAGCATCGTGAAGGATGACGCGGTGGATGCGTTTATCGAGAAGGTCGGAACCGCCTATAAGAACAAGATTGGCTATGCCGCAGATTTCTATGTCGTAGAGATCGGCGACGGCCCGGTAAAATTGGCGTAGTGACAGAGTATATTTAGAAACGAGGTTGGATCATGATACAGGAAAGAATATTGGAACTGACAGAATACGGACTGGTGACGGGACTCATAGAGCCGCAGGATAAGCGGTTTACGATCAACCGTCTGCTGGAGCTGTTTCACATTGACGAACTGGAGGATGAAGTCACGGCGGCTTATGAGAAGCGCACGCCGATGACGCAGGAGAGCGCCGAGGAGGCGCTGCCACAGATCCTTGCAGAGATGCTCGATTACGCGGCGGAGCAGATGCTGATTCCGGACAATACGATTACATACCGCGATCTGTTTGACACAAAGATCATGAGCATGCTGGTTCCAAGACCGAGCGAGGTGGTACGCCGTTTCTATGATCTTTATGAGAAGGAGTCTCCGCAGGCGGCGACGGATTATTTTTACAAGCTGTCCAGAGACACGGACTATATCCGCAGATACCGCGTGAAGAAGGATCTGAAATGGACGGCGGACACAGAGTTTGGAACGCTGGATATCACGATCAACCTGTCGAAGCCGGAGAAGGATCCGAAGGCGATTGCGGCGGCGAAGTTAGCAAAGCAGAGCGGCTATCCGAAATGCCTTCTGTGCAAGGAAAACGAGGGATACGCAGGACGTATCAACCATCCGGCGAGACAGAATCACCGTATTATTCCGGTAACCATCAATCATAGCGACTGGTTTTTCCAGTATTCGCCATATGTTTATTATAACGAGCACTGCATTGTGTTTAATGGAAAGCACACACCGATGAAGATCGAGCGCGCTACCTTCGGAAAGCTGCTTGATTTCGTGCAGCAGTTCCCGCACTATTTTGTCGGTTCCAATGCCGATCTGCCGATCGTCGGAGGATCCATCTTAAGCCACGATCATTTCCAGGGCGGTCATTATGAGTTCGCCATGGCAAAGGCACCGGTGGAGCGCGAGATCACATTCAAAGGATATGAGGATGTAAAGGCAGGCATTGTAAAATGGCCGATGTCTGTCATCCGTATCAGCGCTACGGACAAGGATCGTCTGATCGATCTGGCAGACAAGATTCTCCTCGCATGGAGAGGCTACACGGATGAGGCGGCATTCGTCTACGCCGAGACAGACGGCGAGCCGCACAATACGATCACACCGATCGCAAGACGGCGCGGCGATGCGTATGAGCTGGATCTGGTACTGCGCAACAACATTACGACAGAGGAGCATCCGCTCGGTGTATATCATCCGCATGTAAAGCTTCATCATATCAAGAAGGAGAACATCGGTCTGATCGAGGTTATGGGTCTGGCAGTTCTTCCGGCACGCTTAAAGGATGAGATGGCGGATCTGGAGCAGGCGATCTTGGACGGCGTTGACATCCGTGCGGACGAGAAGCTGGCGAAGCATGCAGACTGGGTGGAGGAATTTCTTCCAAAGTACGGCTTTACCGCCGGCAGCGGTCTGGAGGGCGAGATCACACCGGAGAGGTTACATGAGATCGTTCAGACAGAGATCGGTCTGGTATTTAAGGAGGTTCTCACCGACGCAGGAGTCTACAAGTGCACGGAAGAGGGCAGAGCAGCCTTCATGCGCTTTGTGGATACGGTGAACGCATAGAAATAGAGAGAGGAAAAGAACGGATTACGGGACGGGGATTTTTTCCCCGGAAGTTGTCCGTTCTTTTTTTTTTCAATTCCCGATAAATGTGTTATACTTGTGCATGGAGCAAATTTTTGCAAATGACCGTTTACTTTCACGTGGTAATTTGGTAAAGTAAAGGAATGAGAGAACGATGCGGGTCAGACCGCAGAAAAGAGGATAGGTATTATGGTATCAAAGAGAATACAAAAAGCGCTGGAGGGCAATTCGGCAATCCGCGCCATGTTCAATGAGGGCAGGGAGATGGCTGCAAAGTACGGGGAGGAGAATGTGTTTGACTTCTCACTCGGCAATCCGGCAACCCCGGCGCCGAAGGCGTTAAACGATGCGATCCGTGACCTTCTGGATGAGGCGGATGCAAAGGGAGCGGCAGGTTCTCTGGGCATTCATGGTTATATGGCAAATGCGGGCTATGAGGAAGTACGCCAGGCGATCGCAGAGAATTTGAACGAACGTTTCGGAACAAAGTTTACGGCACACAATCTGGTGATGACAGTCGGCGCCGCAGGCGGGCTCAACATTATTTTTAAGACGATTCTCGATCCGGACGATGAGGTCATCGTGTTTGCACCATTCTTCGGAGAATATCGCCAGTATGCGGCGAATTTTGATGCAAAGATTGTGATTGTACAGCCGAATCTGGAGACGTTTCAGCCGGATCTTGCCGATCTGGAGGCAAAGATTACCGCGCGGACGAAGGCGCTTATCGTGAATACGCCGAACAACCCGACCGGCGTGATCTACAAGCCACAGACGATGGAGCAGATCGGAGCTATTTTAGAAAAAAAGCAGGCGGAATTTGGAACAGACATTTATCTGATCTCGGACGAGCCGTACCGGGAGCTGGTGTATGACGGGAACAAAGAGGATTTCCTGACGAAATATTATCGCAATACCCTGGTGGGATATTCTTTCTCCAAATCCCTTTCCCTTCCGGGAGAGCGTATCGGTTATGTCGTGGTGCCGGATGAAGCGGCGGACGCCGAAGAACTGATCCGCGGCATTGAGATCTCAAACCGGACGCTCGGATTTGTCAACGCACCGTCCCTGATTCAGAAAGCTGTGGCGCGCTGCCTTGAGGAGAAGACGGATGTCACGTTTTACGATGAGAACCGCAGCAGACTCTACGAAGGACTGACAAAGCTCGGATTTACCTGCATCAAGCCGGAGGGGCGTTTTACCTGTGGGTGAAGTCACCGGTGGAAAACGAAGAAGAATTTGTAAACGAGGGAAAGAAATTTAATCTTTTGATGGTAAAGGGAAGCGCATTTGGCTGTCCGGGATTTGTGCGTCTCGCATATTGTGTGTCCCATGAGACCGTGGAACATTCCCTGCCTGCATTTGCGAAGCTGGCGGCAGTGTACGGACTGGAAAAGTAGGAGGAAAAAGGATGGAGAACTGGGAGTCATATGTGAGAAAAGTGGTGCCGTATGTGCCGGGGGAGCAGCCGCAGGCGGAGCGGATGATCAAGCTGAACACCAACGAGAATCCGTATCCGCCCGCGCCGGGGGTGCAGAGGGCGCTTGCCGGATTTAACCCGGATACGCTGCGCCTGTATCCGGAACCGACCTGTAAGGTGCTTGTGGATGCGATTGCGTCATATTATGGACTGGGCAGCGATCAGGTATTTGTCGGGGTCGGTTCGGATGATGTGCTGGCGATGATTTTTCTGACATTCTTTAATTCCGGAAAGCCGGTTTTCTTCCCGGACATTACGTATTCTTTTTATGATGTGTGGGCAGATATGCTGCGCATTCCGTATGAGACGAAAGCGCTTGATGATGCGTTTGAGATCCGGGTGGAGGATTATTACGGGGAAAACGGCGGTGTGGTTTTCCCGAATCCGAATGCACCGACCGGCATTCTGATGCCGCTTGATAAGATCGAGGACATCATCGCGCACAACCGCGACGTGATCGTTGTGGTGGACGAGGCGTATATTGATTTTGGAGGGGTGTCGGCGCTGCCGCTGATTGAAAAATATGACAATCTTCTGATCGTGCAGACATTTTCCAAATCGCGTTCCATGGCGGGAATGCGCATCGGATATGCGATGGGAAATGCGAAGCTGATCCGTTATATCAATGACGTGAAGTATTCGTTTAATTCTTATACGATGAACCGGACAGCGCTTGTACTCGGTGTGGAGGCGATCCGTGACCGTGCTTATTTTGAGGAGACCAGAAAAAGATCATCGAGACGAGAGAGTGGACGAAAAAAAGAATTGCGGGCGTTGGGATTTACGTTCGGGGATTCGATGAGCAATTTTATCTTTGCTTCGCACGAGCGCGTGCCGGCAACAGAACTGTTCGAGGCGCTGCGCAGGGAGCATATCTATGTGCGCCATTTTACGAAGGAACGCATCAACAACTACCTGCGCATCAGCATCGGAACGAGAGAAGAGATGGAGACGTTTATTCGGTTCCTGAAGGAATATCTGAAAGAGGCATAGCCGATGAGCGGCCGGCCGTCTGAAGTCTCCGGATGCCGAAGTTAAAGACGACCAGACCGCCAACCGTCATGGCGATGCCGAACAGGAACCAGAAGATCAGAGAAAACGTCGTGTCGCCGAACGGGATGAGTCCGGAGAGCACGGTTCCCCAGAAGTTAAACAGCATGTGCAAAAGGATCGAGTAATAGATGCTTCCACCACGGTTGCAGACATAGCCTAAAACAAGTCCCAGACAGAATGCGTAGATGCCCTGGATCATGTTCATGTGGAAGATGCCAAAAAGCAGCGCCTGCAGCAGATTGGCTGCCCAGAAAGTCAGACATTTCTTTGCCTGATGCATGGTGACGCCGCGGAAGACCAGTTCCTCGCAGAACGGGGCGAAGATGACAGAGCAGATGACCATCAGAATGGAGATCTGATCGTCGAGACCTGCCGTCTCAAGCAGGGATTCGTATGCATCCATCCAGTGCGGAAAGAGCGACGCGACAAAGCTCATGATATAGGTTGTCAGATACTGTGTGCCAGGCATCAGCATGACGATGCCTGCGATTGCAGCAGGATGAAACGTCTGACGCAGAACGGGGCGGTAATTGCCGCCATACCGGCAGTAGTACCACAGACCGAACACGGCGATCGACATGGCATTGTAGATTAACAGTACGCCGGTGTTGAAGCGCTGGGAACTCCACAGGGAAAAGGCGTCATCTACAATATCGAGGAACCCCGCGCTGCCGGTGACAGAGTACCAGCCGCTCTCGATCAGCAGGGAAAGTCCCATGGCAAAGTAGGTTGCGAGAAACTGAATCGCAATCACAAGAAGCAGCGGGACAAAAATAAACAGGAATTGTTTTAATTTCTTCATTATTATAATCTCCAGTTATCGTTGGTATGAAATAAAGTTCTTGCAATTTCCAGATACTTCTATTATTATAACAATCGGATTTCATGAATGCAAGCAGTGGAAAAAGTGCGTGCATGGACAGAAACTTGGGTATTTACTTTAAAACTTTAATATGCTAAAATAACAAAAGAATCCATTTTGGGAAGAAGGAGAAGAACATGAGTAAGAAACTTAGGACAGATGCAGTGGATCATCTTTTTGATGCCATCTTGAGCTTACAGAATAGAGAAGAGTGCTACACATTTTTTGAGGATGTATGTACGGTAAATGAACTGCTTTCCTTATCTCAGCGGTTCGAGGTTGCCAAGATGTTGCGTGACCAGAAGACTTATCTGGATATTGCGGAGAAGACCGGAGCATCGACTGCTACGATCAGCCGTGTCAACCGATCCCTGAATTATGGAAATGACGGCTATGACATGGTATTTAGCCGCATGCAGAATACGGACAAGTAGTAGAGACAGAAAAAAAAGCCACAGGAGAACGGGAACTTTTGCCCGTGCCTGTGGCTTTTTCGATTATTTTTGTTTTTTTCCGTCTTGGACTTGTCCGATGTGGTCGTGTCGATCAGACGCTCGATGATGGTCTTTTTCACATAGACATCGTAGCTTAACATACAGATCAGACTGAAGTTCCGCAGAAGCTCGGCGTCCTCCGGGGCAGCATCCGGGAATGTCTGGCAGGAGGTGTTGAACTTCCTGGCGAGATCCTTCATGAGATTCTGTGTCTCCTGATGCTCGAGTCCGAAGACTTCACGGTAGATGTCCTCCAGGCTGTAGCTGCCGTCTTTTCCGAAATACTTGTCCGTGATCGGATTTAAGATGCTCTGGATGTCGCTGATGCTTAGGATATTTTTGAAATAGTAGATGAATATCAGCGTCAGAACGTGCTCTTTGGTGTATTTCTTCTTCTCCGGCGGAGGAAGAAGATTGTTCTTGGCGTAGTTGTTGATCATCGTCTTGGTCAGAATCTTGTCATCCGCATGTCGCTTGGATGTCTCTAACTGGGAATCCATAAATGTGGTAATCTGATCCATATATAAATCAATGTTCGGAATATCTTCCGGTCTGACATAATCAATTCTCTGTAATTCTGCTAACAGATCACTCAGAAATTTTTTTGTATCGTTGTCCATATGTGTCACCTCTTATCACATTATATAGTTTTCAAAACCAGATGACAAGAGACAAATGTTGGGAAATGTATATGACAGTGTCCCAGCATGAAAAATAGAAAATATGTTCTGTATGGTATCGAAAAACAGAGAGAAATGTGTTATACTTTCTCATATCACTATAAACGGAAAAGGAAAACAGGCATGAGTATTTATGATACATTAAACGAGCAGCAGAAGCTCGGCGTTATAACCACCGAAGGACCGGTGCTGATTCTCGCGGGAGCGGGTTCCGGCAAGACGAGAGTGCTGACACACCGGACGGCATATCTGATCGAGGAAAAGGGCGTCAATCCATACAATATTATGGCGATCACGTTCACCAACAAGGCGGCTGGCGAGATGAGGGAGCGAATCGATGCGCTGGTCGGATACGGCTCGGAGAGCATCTGGGTGTCGACGTTTCACTCTACCTGCGTGCGCATCTTAAGGAGACACATTGACCGCATCGGATACGACACGAATTTTACGATCTATGATTCGGATGATTCCAAGAGCGTCATGAAGGAGATCTGCAAGCGCCTGAATATCGATACCAAGATCTACAAGGAGCGCAGCCTTCTGGCGGCGATCTCCTCTGCAAAGGACGAGCTTGTAAGTCCGACGCAGTTTGCCCTGCAGGCGGCGGCATCGAGTGATTTTGCGAAGAAAAAGCAGGCGCAGGTCTATCAGGAGTATCAGGCGGCGCTGCAGAAGAACAATGCGCTGGATTTTGACGACCTCATTGTAAAGACGGTGGAGCTGCTGCAGACGGATCCGGAGGTGCTTGCCTACTATCAGGAGCGTTTCCGCTATATCATGGTGGACGAGTATCAGGATACGAACACGGCGCAGTTTGAACTGATCCGTCTTCTCGCGGGCAAATACAAAAATCTGTGCGTGGTCGGTGATGACGATCAGTCGATCTACAAGTTCCGCGGAGCGAATATCTACAATATTTTAAACTTTGAAAAGCATTTTCCGGATGCGGTCACCATCAAGCTGGAACAGAATTACCGTTCGACGCAGAACATCCTAAACGCGGCGAACAGTGTGATTGCGAACAATGTCGGAAGGAAAGCGAAGACGCTCTGGACGGCAAACGGCGAAGGAGAGAAGATCGACTTTGAGCAGTTTGACACTGCCTACGAGGAGGCGGATTATGTCGCAAGGGATATTGCGTCCGGCGTCCGGGAAGGAAAGTACGGTTACGGCGACTATGCGGTGCTTTACCGCACGAATGCGCAGTCCCGTCTGTTTGAGGAGCGTTTTATCGTGTCCAATATCCCGTACAAGATTGTCGGCGGTGTGAATTTCTATGCGCGCAAGGAGGTCAAGGATCTTCTGGCATACTTAAAGACGATTGACAATGCGAGGGATGATCTGGCGGTGCGCAGGATCATCAATGTGCCGAAGCGCGGAATCGGTGCGACGACACTAAACCGGGTGTCTGATTACGCGGAGGCGTATGACATCAGTTTTTATGAGTCCTTAAAGCGTGCAGAGGAGATACCGTCTCTTGGCAAGAGCGCAGCGAAAATCAAACCGTTTGTGACATTTATCCAGACGATGCGCAGCAAGCTGCCTTATATCGGTGTGGCGGATCTGCTCAGAGAGGTAATCGAGGAGACGGGCTACGTGAAGGAACTTGAGGCGGAAGGCACCGACGAGGCGGAGGCGCGGATCGAGAATATCGATGAGTTGTTAAGCAAGGTAGTCGCCTATGAGGAGGGCGAAGAACAGCCGACATTAAGCGGTTTCTTAGAGGAAGTTGCGCTTGTGGCAGATATTGACAGCGTCGGCGAGGAGAATGATTATGTGGTTCTCATGACACTGCACAGCGCCAAAGGTCTGGAGTTCCCGAAGGTTTTTCTGGCGGGAATGGAAGACGGTCTGTTTCCGAGCTATATGTCGATCACGTCAGACAATGCCAGCAGTGAACTGGAGGAAGAGCGCAGGCTGGCCTATGTCGGCATTACACGAGCAATGAAGGAGCTTGTCATCACGTCGGCGAGACAGCGTATGGTGCGCGGCGAGACACAGTACAACAAGGTCTCACGCTTTGTGAAGGAGATTCCGCCGGAGCTTTTAAACGGCGAGATCAAAAAGCCGGCATATCTGGAAAACAGGGAGCGGCGCACGGCGGAGCCGGTACGGAAAAGCGGCCGACGATGCGGGATCAGCTGTCCGGTCAGAGCATGCAGGCGAGAGCGTTTTCATCGGTACATACGGAAGGCGGAAGCCTAAGCTACGGTGTGGGCGACCGTGTGTCCCACATGAAGTTCGGAGAGGGAACGGTAAAAGCCATCGTGCCCGGCGGCAGAGATTTTGAGGTGACGGTCGATTTTGACGCGGCGGGAACCAAGAAAATGTTTGCGGCGTTTGCAAAATTAAAAAGTATAAAATGTCTTAATTTATAAATTTTTTATAGGCGAACAGGGAAAGATATGCTATAATGTGCGTAATAAAAAGACATGCAGTAAATAAAGATAAATCAAGGAGGGAATCTGATGAATAAGATGGAAGATCTGATCAACATGACAAAGTTAAACGAGCTTCTGAATAAGAAGGAAGAAGTGGAGGAGAAGAAGACCTCAAAGGTAGTATGGATTTTTGCAATTATCGGTATTGTAGCGGCTGTAGCTGCAGCGATATACGGCATCTACCGTTTCTTTACGCCGGATTATCTTGAGGATTTCGAGGACGATTTCGATGATGATTTTGATGATGATTTCTTCGAGGACGATGATGATGAGGAAGCGCCGGCAAAGTCTGAGGACAAAGAGGAAACAACCGAAGATTAAGACAAAGGGCATGGGGCTGCAGAGAGGTGCAGCCCTATTTTTATGTAACAGGAAACGCTCTGTGGGGATGCGCATCTCGTGGTGAGGTAAATAATGCTTTGCATACCGCATCAGGTAGCCTGCCAAGACAGGCGCAAGTGTGCGGCAGGCGCACACTTTATTCTGTAGCAGGAAACGATATCGTAAGTGGCTGAGTCAGGCGAGTGAATCCTGCATGCAGGATTTTTTATGTTTGGCAATGTGCAGAAGAAACTGGACGGACAATGGAGGATAGAACGTGAAAAAGGGACAGATTATCGAGGGGATAGTAGAATGCGTAGAGTTCCCCAATAAGGGAATTGTGAGAACGGAAGACGGGGGACGCGTGATTGTAAAAATGTAGTCCCGGGACAGAAAGTGTCCGCATCGATCAATAAAGTGCGCAAGGGAAAATGCGAGGGAAGACTGCTGGAGGTGCTGGAGCGTTCGGCGAAGGAGCAGCCGGAGGCTGCCTGTATCCATGCCGGAGAGTGTGGAGGCTGCATATATCAGACGCTGCCTTACGCGGAGCAGCTTGCCATGAAGGCGTCACAGGTAAAAAAACTGATCGACGACGTCATTGTACCGGAAAATACAGACTATGAATTCCTTGGAATCAAGGCGAGCCCGAGACAGCAGGAGTACCGGAATAAGATGGAGTTTTCGTTCGGCGATGCGTACAAGGACGGACCGCTGGCACTCGGCATGCACAAGCGTGGCAGCTTTTATGACATCGTGGATGTCCCGGAATGCCGGATTGTAGACGATGATTTTCACACGATGCTTACAGTGACGCTAGACTATTTTGAAGAGCGGAATCTACCGTATTATCACAAACTGCGCCACACCGGATATCTGCGTCATCTTCTGGTGCGCAAGGCGGTAAAGACGGGGAGATCCTGGTGGATCTGGTAACGACGACACAGATAGCGGAAGGGGAGGAAGAGGCGCTTCTTGCCGGATGGAAGGATGCGTTGTGTGCTGCCGCCTATCAGGGAACGCTCACCGGTGTGCTTCACACCCGCAACGACAGTGTGGCGGACACCATCAAAAACGAGGGTACGGATGTGCTTTTTGGGCAGGATCATTTCTATGAAGAACTGTTAGGACTTCGTTTTCAGATTACACCGTTCTCCTTTTTTCCAGACGAACTCTCTGGGCGCGGAGGTGCTCTATGAGACAGCCGGTTATGAGCTGGTAGCCGGACACAGGCGGCACAGAGCCAGTGAGCTGGCAGAAAAGGAGACCATGCCGGTAATTGTCCGTGATCTGGACGATGATGCAGCCACAATTATTATGGTTGACAGCAATCTGCAACGAGAAAGTCTCCTCCCCAGCGAAAGGGCCTTTGCTTACAAGATGAAGCTGGAGGCTATGAAACATCAGGGAGAGCGAGTTGATTTAACTTCGTCCCCTGAACCCTGCCTATGAGCTGTCCTTTCTCAAAAAAGAGGAACAGCGGGACTTGCTGGACGCGATGGACAGCGAACAGGCTACCCCTTCTCTTTCCCAAGCCCAGCGGCTCAAGAAATACAGCCAGGAGGGGCATCTGACCCTCGATATGATGCGTGTCATCATGGGTGAGGAAAAGAAAAGCGATCTGGACCGAGTGACTTTTACCTCTGACACCCTGCGGAAGTATTTCCCCAAAAGCTATACGCCCCAGCGGATGCAGGAAACCATCATCAAGCTGCTGGAGGCATGGCAGAAAAAGCGTCAGAGAGACCAGGAACGATGAAAGGAGCCGCCTATGAGGGATATTTCAGCCCGTGAGCTGAAAGGACACAACATTCTCGCCGTAGAGAGGTTTTGGGATAACACCCGCTGGATGATTGAGTTTTCCGTCCTGCGTCCCAGCACAGCTTACGGCAGCCCCGGAGA